>ENA-ORBV01012854-ORBV01012854.1-microbial-mat-metagenome-genome-assembly--contig:-NODE-12854-length-12834-cov-7.328212_pt1 | contig 12834 bp, 11 predicted proteins | sample MGYA00237777_ERZ505514 | MGnify/ENA primary metagenome ERZ505514 (study PRJEB26160, sample SAMN06269048) | microbial mat metagenome | isolation source: Oligotrophic lake microbial mat | place...
TTTTTTTTTTCAAGCAGAAGACGGCATACGAGATTCGCCTTAGTCTCGTGGGCTCGGAGATGTGTATAAGAAACAGGTATTACAGTACCAAACAGTTGGGGCAGCTTAAAAATAGCAAGATCACAGTTATCTACTAGTAGAATGGAAATAATGTACTTTCAATGGCACAGTTAGGATTAATGTAGGACCAGAAATGCATTTTTACAACACCCTGGCAGTCTGGCATCATGTTGTGTTGCCAGATTGCCTTCTTGTCCACCTCTCAGACCTCATTTACCATTCAGGGTGTATTCCAGGATATTGTACTAGTGCTTTTGATTTAGCCTTGAAACAGATCGTAATGATCTGGTTGTGAGAATGAGAGAAGATGATTGGAGGGCAACGGGGACCTTCTGTTGATCTCTGAGGTGCTTCGAGGTTACTTCAACTCGTGGAACAGCTCAGCCTTCCCATCCCGACTGAGCCTGCCTCCATGATCATCCTTTTGCCATTGATAAAGCGTCGCACGCTCAGACCACACTTTCCTCCCTGAATACCTTCCAACGGCAAGCACACGGAGGTATACGACCAGGCACCAAGCCATCTTTTGGATCCATCTTCTCTTGAGAGGCACAAAGTGCGAATAATAGCCGACGCTGAGCATTTACTTTCATAACAACAACAAATGTACGAAACGGATATATATATGAAGGGATCACAAAATAAAATGATATGCGACTAGTACAGATGGCCTTAAAGAATGTTTACAATCAGTATGACTGGTCCATGTATTCCTTGTTGTTATGGTAAAATTTCAATATTCACAATAGCCACTTGGTGATGTTTCTTCCATTTTCCGGTGCGCGCCATGAATCGATCCAAAACCTCAAATCCTTCCACCACCATTCCAAAGCAGGACTCGCCTTCTTCCGATTCATCTTGGAGTTCTTCCATATTGACATAAAAATCCGGTCCTCCCGGCCGTCCCGCAAAGGCCAATGTATATTTTCGAGGAGGATAATCAAAGGAATATTCCGTAAAGGCCATGTGCGTGACATTGGCATCATCAAAGCGTTTGTCTTCCCACGAATTGGTCATGGCATTGAGCGGCGTGGCTTGCAAAATGGGCTCCGACGATCGACTGACCATGGAAAGGCCATCCCACAATTGTAAGTTGACCATTTTCATAAAATGATAGACGGCATGCGGCATGATTTCGAGGCGTGCGGTTTCCATGATAAAGAATTCATCGACGGGTTCGGAGGCCAACGTGATTTTGATGCGAAAGGGACCTTCTCCAAATCTATAAAATAGTAATCGGCGGAAGGAAATATGATTAGAGTTTGTGCAAGGTGGCTTCACATAAGTACGAAGCAATTATCTTCCACATAAGACCTGTATATCTTCATTTCATCATGTAAACAAAAAGGACTTACTGTGCCTTGACGGCTTCTTCACTTCGTTTTTGAATGGCCCCTTGCAAGTCATCAATGCGTTGAAGCAATATTTCTTCCATTTCTTCTCCTTCTCGATACTTGTTGGTTTCAGTATCAACATTGTCGCCGTGATCTCGCAAGTCAAACAAGAGGGCATTGTTCTCTTCTTCGAGCTTTGTGGATTCCTCATTGAGTTTTTGAACCTTTTTGGTGGTTTTTTGCAAATCCTGGAGACGCGACTTTTGGGCGAGTTGCATACGGGCAATATCGTGGCGCACATATTTGAGATGTGGCAAGATGTTGAGGTGATAGGGAGCCCAGGGGAGAATGATAAACAGAAAACTCAGTACTACCCAGAATCGATCATCGGATATGAGATCACCGAACGTCATGGTACCGGCGCCCCCTACTTTTCTTCGTCCCATATTCAAGGAGTTGTTGCTACTACTTCCTCCAAGGTGCATCATGATGACTGTGGTTCCCGATTATATTTATGTTCTAGTACTAGTATATGACTGTGTAGTTTGAGGATCGGATAAGATCAACAACGTGAACGTCGGGGACGGTCGGTGATCCAGATAGAGCAGGGTAGAAGACGCGCTGCGCTATTGCTGCTAGCTAGTAGTCCACGTATTGATAGTAAGTACTACTACTAGAGTATCGATAGAGCAATAGGATCGGCCAATAGTACAAATCAAGTCAAGCCAAGCCAAGAATTTCCCAGTTCCTAATAATAATAACGACCCACAGCGGTTAATCGCTAAAAAATGAGAATGTTGGGAGTTGGGTTGGCCGACGCGCGCAGGCTTCGTCGGGGCAAATGTGGGTCTTCGCAATTTGTCCCAAGACGAAAACAACGGAGTGATGGTGATGCATGCACCAGATGAATCTATCAATGAATGAATGAATGAATGAGAGTGGTTCAAAACAACCAGGATACTAGTACAGTACAGTAGAGGATAGTCCTTTATATGCCTCAGTTAGATAGGTTAGCTGCCAGTACTATAAGAAGGCAAGATCATTCATCTCGTTCAATACAGTAGTAGTGGTTGCGTTGCAAAATTTGAAAAAAATCATGGGCAACTCTTCCTCCACGACAAACAAAAATTCGAATACTACTACTGATCCACCGAAGAATGGGGAAGAAAGTCTGAATGCCAAAGTTGGAGCAAAACTTGGTGAATTATTGGAACCAGGTAGTCCTTTGTATACGGCTACACTTGGGACTCTTCAGTGGCAACGTGATAATTACTTGTACGTGTCGTGTAGTATTTGGAGTAGCCGGCTTGCTGTTTTGGTGACGAGTGTGTCTCTGAACATTTTTTGTTTCATTTAATATCTTGTGTATCCACGACAAATCAGAATCGGAACCGAGTATGCCAACAAACGACAAAAACTTCGAGACGCCCGACCCGACCAAGTCTTTCTTCCCCGACTCAATCATAATGTCAAAATCGATCCTTCTACCGCATCCATGGGCTACACTCAAATCGTGCATTTGGGGTCTTGGTTTATTCCTTCGGACACTGTCAAACAAGCCCTCATGCCCATTGTATTGGATCAACCACGAGGAGCCTTGTATCCAACCTTTCTGCGTGGTTTTGTGACATTGATTGATTCACAACAAGCCACGGTCGATGCCTTACTGAAAAGTACGATATTGGACATGCTCGAACAAGAACGCGTCCGAAAAATGGTCATGAATTCCACCAAGGGATACATTACCGATAAAGGCAGTACGTCCAATAACAACAATAACAACAATCTTGATCCTCCTCCGGTGGAGAGATGTGGCGATGGCTAAAATGTACAAACAAAAAGGAAGCAGAATGCGAATTGGACAAGGGGGACTATTTTAACATTCAATTTTACAATCATAAAAACGTCATGATTGGATTCATCTTCGCGGAATCAAAATGGACTTGGCCAAGTTGTGAGCACCAGAAAAAATGTGAGTCACGGCTCCTCCGTATTGTCCATTGAAAAAGGCAATCAACGAGTCCAGCAAGTGAAAGTTCATGTTTCCTCGACTAAAAGACGCAAGGCATCGAAGCGGCAAATTGTTGGCAACTTCTCGAATCATCTTTTTTTGTCGTTTGTCTTTGGGATCCTCCATTTCATTTTCCATGGCCTTGATGATGATTTTGGTAAACAATTTTCCAAAGCAACCATTCTGTTCAATCTCCGAAAGGAATGAGTTTCGATGAAGCATATCAATATCATACGGGAGGAGGGGGACCTCTAAGTCTCCACGATCCGTAGTGATTATTGACGACCTCCTGGCGAGTTGAATAGACGAACCCTCTGGGGTGTGCCCCAAAAGCGATCGGGACGAAAGATGCATGAGCTCGTGGGGATCCTGATCCAACATGGCCCTAAAGGAAGCGTCGCTGACGACCAACGGGTGTGACATAGTAGACCGTCCTCTCGTCACGGCAGGATGGGATGACAGGGCTTCCTCGGAAGGTCGGGTAATTTTGATCTTGGAACTCATCCCTGCGCTCGCAATGTCAGAGCTGCTGATGGACCCCGTCCATCGAATGTCGCGGCTCGACGCGGCGACTCGAATTTCATACCTGGCACCATCTTCCAAGATCCATTCGGCTAGGCCAATGTCAAACATTGCAAAATCGTTCGCCGTCAAATGGAATTCCACTTGTTCCGCTTGGCCCGGTGGAAGGACTTGAGTTTTGGCAAAGCCTTTCAGTTGGTGTTCTGGATGATACACATTGAGATCCGATGGATTGGAAGAATTATGCACATAGACTTGGACAATTTCGGAACCTGGTCTCGACCCCTCATTGGTAACGGTGCACTTGACCCTGACAAGAGGAGCGTCCTCGTTGTTGCTATCCAGCGAAGTGTCCGTCACGAGCTTGCATTCACAATCACAGTAGGAAAATGACGTATAGGAGAGTCCGTGCCCAAATGGGAATAACACGGGGATTTTGACGGTATCGTAGTACCGATACCCAATGTTCAATCCCTCCCGATATTCCACAGTGTGGGAGTTGCCTGGGAAATAGCTGTTGGATGGCACATCCGTCAAACTCAAGGGAAAGGTTTCGGTCAACTTTCCACTTGGCGTGGCAATTCCAAACAAGACATCTAACATAGCTTTAGCTCCAGCTTGTCCCAATAGATAGCCTTCCATAATGGCCTTGACTTTGTGTTTCCATGGCATGACGACAGGTCCGCCGTTGCTGAGAACGACCACCACATTGGGGTTTACGTCACTGATTTGTTCAATCAGGGCCACGTGCTGTGCGGGCAGGTCTAAATGCTCCCGATCAAAGCCTTCCGATTCAAGAATTTCCGGAACGCCCGCCAGGATGACGACCACGTCTGCCGATTTGGCCACTTCCACAGCCTGTTCCAAAAGCTCCTTTCGCTTGGTATCGTCTTTGGCTCGCCGACTGCGTGATTTTCCATCATCGTCGTCATCATCGGCATTGCAATAACCACGAGAAAAGACAAAATTGTCGGTATACTTGCCAATGTGTTCCAAAAGCGTATCCACTTTGGTGGCATTGACTTTGGAGCTTCCCATGCCTTGGTAGCGCGGACCCCGACAAAAATCACCAATGAGTGCCAGGGACATTGGTTTTTGTGAATCGTCTGCAGTAGCAGCAGCAGCAGTGGTAGTAGCAGTAGTTGACTGTTTGGGAGGAAGTGGCAAAATATGGTCCTCATTTTGCAATAGCACCATACATTCCACTGCCGCTTGATGCGCCAATTCATGATTTTGTTCGTACAAATCTTCGGGACGGGACGGTAGCTTGTGTTCTTCCTTGTCGTCGCCTTCCATTATCATGGCCATGGAGGCTTTGCGAATCAATCGAATGTTGCGAAGGACGGCTTGATCAAACCGATCCTGTGAGAGTGACCCATCCTTCAAGGCATCTTTCACGTTGGCATTGTGAAGATTGTAGGATCCCGGCATTTCCAAATCAATGCCCGCCTGTATTCCTGCCGCGCGCTGATTGGTGGCACCCCAATCCGTCAAGACATGACCTTGATATCCCCATTCGTCCCGAATCACCTTTTGGAACAACCATTCATTTTCACTACAATACACGCCATTCAATTGATTGTACGCACACATCATCGACCATGGTTGGGCTTGTTTGACGACGTGTTCAAATCCGGACAAGTACATTTCTCGCAAGGTTCGTTCGTCCACGAGGGCATTGACACGGAATCTCCACGATTCTTGATTGTTGACACAGACATGCTTGATACAGGCACCCACATGTCCACTGGCCTGGATTCCGTGCACCATGGCAGCTGCCATGTGACCACTGACCATGGGATCTTCACTAAAATATTCAAAATTACGACCCCCACAAGGATGACGTCGAATATTCATTCCCGGTCCTAGCAAAATGTGTACACCCTGTTGACGACATTCCTTGGACAAGGCCACACCGACGCTTTCCATGAGACGGACATTCCAACTGCAGGCCATGGCGCACGCCGTAGGAAAACAAGTGGCGGGAAAGGCTTCCAGGGCGGTGGTTTCCGTCACGGCTTTTCGAACGCCCTGTGGACCATCGGAAACTTGAATCGATGGTAAGTTGACACGAGGAATGTCACGCAACGTCCACATGGATTTGCCCGAAAGAAGAGATATTTTTTCATTGAGTGTCAATTGATCAAAGATTTCTTCGGCCGTCATGTTGTTGTTATTGTTATTGTTATTGGTTTCGGACCTCATTTTGTATTTCTTTTTGGTTGCTGTTGTTGTTTCTTCGTCTTTTTATATAGTTGTTGCCTTGTTTTCGTTTCTTTGCAACTTTAATATTTTTTTTATAAGCAGTGTGTTGCCCAATCACTCGCCGTTCAAAAATCAAGACACCGGTATTATGCCGGTTAATTTAGTATGCCATTCTTGTGGAGCCCCAAGCAAGGCTAGTAGTAGTAGGGGATGCCAACAAAAAGTCATCCTTTTCGATCCCGGCTAAAATCACTGACTCGCGAAAATTCATTCGCACACTACATGTAACTTCCGCCTTTGAGTCCGGACCCAAGTGTCAGTCCCGGTATTTTTCAGACGCAAAATCCCTCCCGTACGCGTACAGAATCAGACGAATCTATGAATTGTACAGTGCATCATATTGTTCTAGCTAGCTACTAGTAGCTAGATAGCGGTAGTAAGTAGCTACTAGCTAACAGCTGATGGCTTACTACATAGCTATCGATAGTTATATTCCAGTAGGAGCTAGCTGGCCGGTCTGTACAAATAAAGGAGGCCTCTCTACTTTATAACAGCAGGAAGCTCGAAGGTACTACGCTACAACTTACTTGTGCCAGTGGCCGGCTAGAACAGTTTCCTGGTACGGTACTTTGGGACCAGTTCCTAATAAGAGGTACGTACAATCCATGCTCTCCATGTGATTTGGTTAGTGCTGAAGTCAGGTTTACGCGAGGTTAGGAGTGCAGGTTGGATGCAAGTGGAGGTTTCCCGAACCTGCTCCAAGGGATCTATTACTCCAGTCCACTCTAGACATCTTCCTTTCCCTATATATATATTGTCTAATAATAATAATTTTTTCAAAGCATATAATAATTATCATTCGTACACCCATTTTTGCGATTCCCAAAGGCCTCCTGCTGCTTTTCGTGCTACTTTGCACATTTTCAATGGCCATCAAAATGAATGATGAAACGATACGAGGCGTCCGCTTGGGCATGACACCAAATGACGGCTTTTTTTCGTTCTCGCTGCTCTTGGACTCTCGTAAAAAATGCGGGTGTGCGTTTCTGGTAATTGCTTGCCCAGTCAAAAAAACGATTATTACTCTTCTGGCCCAATTCGTTGGAGTGGCTCGTTCCCGTTTTTTAGAGTGCACCAGGAGACCGAACAGTACCGGAATGCATGCGTCAAGTCCGTGACCTGACAATTGAAAATGGAGAGCTTGCAGTCGTGACCATAGTCGTATGCGTCGTATGTGTGCTGGCCTTGAAAAATTATTGTGCTGTAGCTATAGATATTTAGTTCCCCAAATAAACATGATAGAAAAAAGCCAGTAGGGATAGCAAAACCAAAAACGAGAAAAAACGACCAGCACCATGCTGGATCTAGGAGTGGTGCGTGCAATACAGTAGTATCACTCCTCACGATTCACTCGCTCTTCGTCATCAAGCTTGTACTTGCTGTTGGTGGCCATTCTTCTAAATTCCCTCCATACCGCGTGGGCAAATGATCTTTGGAGATATACTCCAAAATGGTGTGCAGATCCTTTTCTTTTTTGAGGGGTTTGATCAAATTGACCTTTTCCAAGAGCCGCTTGGGCAGAAAGGGTTTGACAATCGTAAAGACCAAATCAATCCAACCGGGAGCATTGACCACGAGCATGGCCCCCAAGAGTTGGGGGTATTTGTCTTCCATAATTTTGGCCGCTTGCGAGTCTTGCTTTTTGCTGTCGCGATGAATCATTTTGATATTGACATCGTGACAATCGGCAATGCTGAGATATTTGGTCAAACGACCCGTGGTGCGTGTCAAATAATCGAGCCATTGAAATTTCCATTCGGAAAACATGAGATGGGCTTCAAAATATTCATTCTTGTGTTCCGGTTGTTCTTGGGGTTCCCCATCTTTATGATTATGCTCGGCACTAGCAGTGTTGTGATGGTGGTGGTGGTGATGATGATGATGATGCTTGTCACTAGTGTGGACGGGATTAAATTCGTGATGCAGGGTTTCCACCATTTTGTAGTTGTTGCGGCCCGCCAATTGCAAAAATCCCACGACGCCTCGTTGTGGGTTGGGTATATAATACAGCATGGTATCTTCCGTATCATAACAAGACAGCATCTTTCCAGCGGCATGAGCAAAGGGAATTTTGTCGGCCAGTTCTGGTGACTGGAGAGACGCCGCATTGACTTGAATTTGCCTTAAATCGTGGTCGTCCAAATGATGGTCGTGTCGAAAGGCCAGCGTCGATTTGGCGGCCTTGACCGCGTTTTCCACGCCGTGCTTTTTGTTGGCCATGAGACTCAATCCGTCTTTTTGCAATCCACAATGAGACATTAAGAACCGCAAAATCCACAAATCATCATGCTTTGAAGGCGTGTAGAGAGGATCATCCGCTAATAATTGATCCTTGACTTGATCTATAGTGGCTTGGTTCTTGTCAATGAGGTCTCGAACCGCCGGACGTTTGTCCGTGTCATCCACGAGTTCAATGGGATTGTCGAGACGACTCTTGGCATCTTTCATCCAAGGCCAGCCATTAGTAGTAGCGCTAGCACCAGCGTCAGCAGCAGAGGCGTTGGTATTGTCCGAGGTCATCTTATTCTAAATTGCCTTATAGCCTATAGCGTAAGCGTCTATCAAGTTCTGAACAAGAGAAAATGAGGTTTCAGCATGCGTGAGCTATTATGTATTATTATTAACTAATAACTCCAGCTGTTGTACCAGGTACTTTCATGCGAATGCTTCACTTCACGTGAACTCTGGCGTGAATCAATCAATCCATTGCTTTGCGCTGTGATCGTGAATGGCTTGGAATGAATCAGCCATTTGAATGTACCAGTACTACACTGTACTGTAGCTACTAGCTAGTAGCTAGCTAGTAGCTACAGTAGTACTCCGAGTACCGGTATTGCACAACCTGGCGTAATAACTCTAGGGTTAGGCTTATAAGATTCGTATCAATGGTTCAAGATTCAATCCATCTTCAGTCCTAATGTGCAAACGTCATCCGTGACTAACAGCATTTGATTCATTCATGTAGAGTACGTCAGAATAGAGGAAAGGAACTTTGAGTCGAACGTGGATACTAGCTACGTCGTACTGGTACTACCAGTACCTGGTACTAGCTAGAAAGCTAGTGCAGCTGTTTTCCAGCTAGCTAGTACTAGCTAGCTAGTAGTAGGTCCGCGGCTTTATTATCGTTTAGTCTTGGCAAAAAAAGTAACGGTGAGTCCTGTCGCGGTCGATACACTGACAGGATTTTCTACACGAAAATTGTAGTACTAAACCTACATAAATTTAGGGTTAGAGAGATAGCAAAGTAACCTTCTTTCGACTAAATTTAAAGATACTACTACTACTACCAACACAAACGCATTAACAATGATCAGATTGCATGATCATTCCATCCTTCCGGCAAGGTAGCAACAGCTGTCGTTTGATTGCGAGATTCGATGATGGCCTCATGTAGGTTTTTGATCTCTTTTCTGCTGTTCTCCAAGCTGGCATCATCGGGACATTTCCACTCTCTTCGTCTGTTGCCCGTGATTTTGAAATCCTCTTTCCATTGCCCAAATGTTGATGCATTGTGGCAATGGAGAAAGCAAGAGTTCTTCCTGTCTTTTGGGGCGTGGATGTGCAACGCTGGTCGGCCTGGACATGCAGTGCAAACATGATAGGCTGCCTTGCCACAACATCGGCAAACTTGGTGTGATTTTCCCGGCAATTTCTCCATGGATCGTTCGTGAACAAGTGCATCATCCAAGAAGCCACACAGCCGGTCCCCAGCTTCACTCAATTTCTCCTCATTCATGCCAGTGCTTGTTGACAACCGCGTTCGGACAGACGATGACGATGACGATGACGCATGACTTGGTTTGGGTCGATTCTTCTTTGGTTGCTGGGTTGACGCTCGCATCTTTTCGTCTCCTGGATGCTTTAAATCTTTGGGAGAACAGTGAAGCATTTGCCTGGCCAACTGTTCACGAAAGGTGTAGAAACTGACGGGGCTTGTTTTCCATTCAGGTGCTAGATTTCCTGTTGCGCATTCAAGATAAAAGTCATAAGCAACAGTGACTGTCATTGCTTTGGCATGACACATTGCGGAGTGCCAATGCTTCCAACTCCTGTAACGCATGTTGCAATTTTGAATGAGGTGGTCAAGCTTGTCAATAACGCCATAAGAATTCAAATAGAGTTCCCTAGCATCATTCATTTCAATGCCCCATTGCTGTTTATGTTTTTGTCGCCCGCGTTCCTTGGTCTTTGCATAAAGGCTGCATTCGTTAAGACCATTTACGGATGTGAAGTTACAGCCGGATGTAGACTGAAAGCTTGTGTGCGTTATTACGCTCTGACCGATTGTTCTTTTGGCTACAATTGGTTGTTCAAAACGCGCAGCTCTAGATCTTGGACCAACAGGCGTCTTCTCTTTGTGAAAATATTTGCCTGGTACACCCTTGGGCAATCGATCGCGTCGACAAGTGACTGTTAATCCGAAGCCCATTTCAGCAGCATACGAAGTGATCTCATCACCACTAAAGAAATTGTCAAAGGTGAAGTGAGGCTTCTCGCTGAAAAGAGCTCTTCCCAGCAACTGGTTATCAGGTTGACACATGGGCAGCATCTGTGTCTCCCACAGCAATCGTACTTCGTTCGGTCCTTGCAAGCTGAAAAGTTGTGGATGACACTTATGTCGGTGGACGTAGGAACGAATTCGAATCCAATCAACGTCACTGGTAATTACTGTTTGCATCCCTTTCGTAATGCGTGGCTTACCCATTATCCGTTTACAAAGATTAGAACCCGGTTCACCCATTCCCTGATGACCAAAGGATGTCTCATCTCCCGCTTGATCGAGGCAGGCATAAAGAGTGAAGGCGTTGATGTTCTTCACAAGAACGTCAAAGATCATGTCATACTTGTATGCTGGGTTGTATCCAGGCTCGCCTTTTTGGGGGGCAGTAAGGTTGTTGCACAATTTGACGGTGCGCTTTAACTCTAACCACCGAGACTTGGTCATGGCCTTACTGATGTCTTCGTCGTATGACTTCGATCCATAGTATTGGTCCCATCGGCGCAAGATGGCCCCGTTGCTGCTTCCGCGGACACCATCCATAACTAAGACACCATCCCACCGTACAAGCTCTGCTGGTGTTGTAGTTTCGAATTTATGACCGTAACCAGTGCAGAGCTCAAGTTCGCCAACAGCATAGAGATTTGTGTGCTTAGAGACGTTTGTGTAAAAGGGAGTTCTTGGGTCACCTTCGTATGGGCACATTCCTTTTTCAGAATCAATTAAATGAACCGGCAAAAGTAGAAAATAAAAGAAGAGAGCGTCAGGCAATCTCGACACAGGATCTTCCATTCGCTCTTTTGTTAATCCGGCCCGTAGCAACTTGGCTTGATCCAGTGACCCAGAACGACTTTTAGGAAACATATTCCCCTTGGTTGCACCGTTCCTGAAGGTACGTGCCCTTTCGTCGTTCTTCCATCCCTGATAGTGAAACGTCCAGTCGCCAACTTTGCGAACACCATTGTCATCCTCAGGTACCGGCTCAGCTCCGGCTGGTAGAGCGTGCCGCACATGTTTGCCATTGGCTCTGGCAAATCTGGGTTGAAATGCAAATGACGACCAATTTCCTGGGTTGTCAACCTTATTAAATTCTGGCTCTCCTTTTTGTGCATTTCTCTTCCTCTCTTTCCAATCTTTTGGCGGATCAGTAGGGGGTTTCCAACCAATGGGAGCACCATAGCAAAATTGTTCATTCAAGCCGGGCTCCTTCTTAATCTCAGTGTAGTCATTGAGATGCGCCGCTTGTTCATGCTCGTGGTCGTCATCAGTGGGAAAGCCTCGTTTTCCATCATTTACTTGTGCTTCATCCTCCTCTTCCGAATCTTCGGCGCCTGCATTTTCCTCGTAGCATTTTGCATCATAGTCATCCTCTTCCTCAGATGGATCTTGTCTTCTCTTTTGGGGGGAATCAGGAAGGTTTGACAATTGGAACAATGATACCGTTGATCGATCTTCAATGTGCCTTCGCGTCGTTGGTGATGATTCTGTCACTGTTGTTAACCCAGATATGCCAGATGATGGTGTGCTTCCCAGCCGCAAACTGCGTGGCCTTGCTGAGCTGCCGCCTGCACGGGCTGCCTTTTGCCGTTTAGGTGTACTTTTCTTTGGGCTCATGGTGAAATAAATGCCGCCGCATGTATCTTCATTGTGTCATTTTTTGGAATTCGCGCACCAAAAATTCAAATTTCTACGCAATTTCAGTACTGAATCCTCGTAGAAACTTTCGACATCATCACCGGTCGATGGATTGGATGCATTGTGATGCCATTATCAAAGCTATTCAGCCATGAAGATAACTAATAGCTTATCGCAAGGTAGGCCGATAGATGGACTATAGTTAGACATAGCTATCTAATTGATTGGCATGCTTTAGCTAATTAGCTCTGTTAAGCGGAAGCGCCAATCGACAGGAAAACCTGTTGAATCACGAGTTGCCAAGACTAAACGATACATAGAGTATCCTCATACGGGACTCACAGGGTCGTGACTCATTCACGAAAGATGCGCTTCTCAGCGCATCGGACTAGTGCTACTAGCCCAACTCTTCACAAGTAATAAAGAAGGTCGCTAAGGATAGAATCCACGACCACGTAACCATCGTCAGCAGACGCTGGCCTATATATCGTAACGGCTATATCTTTTAG
>ENA-ORBV01012856-ORBV01012856.1-microbial-mat-metagenome-genome-assembly--contig:-NODE-12856-length-12833-cov-10.271323_pt1 | contig 12833 bp, 7 predicted proteins | sample MGYA00237777_ERZ505514 | MGnify/ENA primary metagenome ERZ505514 (study PRJEB26160, sample SAMN06269048) | microbial mat metagenome | isolation source: Oligotrophic lake microbial mat | place...
AGATTCGCCTTAGTCTCGTGGGCTCGGAGATGTGTATAAGAGACAGCTTTGGAATTTGGTAGCGGGTGATTCTATGATATCCGTGTCTATTCGAATGCTCCCATCTTCTTCTTGCTTGTCTGTAACACCCGTGTACTGCTGAGGGCTGTCATGATGTGCACCACAAGAGACGCCCCCAGTGCCACTGGCACCTGCATCATGGCAGGATACCATTGCCAAAGACCATTGCCTTGGAGGAGTAAGCCTCCATCATCCACCCCAATGAGTTTCAACATGACGAGCAATACATGAAGACTGCATCCCCATTGCAATCCTCGGGCTAATAATAATGTATGGTTGGTTGTCGTTGTTGTTTGTGGTTGTTGTGATTCTTGTTGGAACAGTTCTAGACACATGGTCGTGGCCAAGGCATAAAAACCTGCCGCTGGTCGACTCAAACGTTTTCCCAAAATCGAAGGAATCGTAGCCATGGGATACCCACGTACCAATGGCAATAGTGTGAGACAAAACATGCCCAGAGTACAACCCCACCAAAGTTTGGAATCGAATGTACCAGTCTTTTGTGGAAAGAAGCTCCAGATGCGGTGTTGTAGAGAACGGGATGCTTCTTTATTTTTGGACGTTGTCTTGAGGATGGACCATACCAAGACCAAGAGATATCCAAAGGTAAGAATCCCAGCACGTTTTAAAAGTGTCGGTATGAGGTCGTAGCCAAAGCAAAACAATGATGGCAAAGCTGTGGAAGCTAGCAACCATGCACAAGCAATGACCAAACCCACAGCTGTTGGGGATGACGATGGATATGCAGTGGTTGTAGAAGTAGTTGTAGCCCCTGCCGCCACATGCTGGATGGCTGCTCCACCAACGCAAAGTGGAAAACACCATGCTTGCGCCATGGTCCAAAGATTATGCTGCAGAGTGCAATGCACAAACTTTGGGTCAGGATGAAAGGAAAGGACTTTGATCGAAATAGCCAGCCATGTCAATCCACTCAAAATTCCAAAGAGTCTTGTATAATAACCGAGCAGGCGTGTATTGTTGTTATCTGGTTCTTTTTTGTTTTGCCCATTGTCGCAATCATTACACGACGATGATACTATCAGATCCACACCATCCTTCTGTCTCCTTGTTGTTATGGCTGCCGGGGGGAAACGAATATGCACTTGCTGCCGCTGCCGACCAATCAGACGACTGCGACGAGGCACGTTTTTTGCCAACCTGCTTCGCTTGCTACAGCTTGTAGGAAAGAGAATGAAAGATGCAACGTTGTGGCATTGGGTTGCAATCACCAGTAAAAATACGCAAACAAGTTTCATAGTATTCTCTCATTTGCGGTACCGCACGGAAAGAGAATCTAATATATATAAACTTCCGGTGGCAGCTAAGAGATATGCTTTTAGCTGCTAGAGCTTCTATTCTTGCCGTTGTTACTAACAACTGTTGGGCAACTTGACAAAAATCTTTTGAAAAAAAGTGTTGGATCTTTTGTTTGTAGCGCACACTTGCTCAAATTGCAATTTTGACGCACAATAGATCGGTCAGTGGGCTGAAGCACACAACAGACAGCAATGTAAAACAAACACAGCGGTTTTGGGTCATGAACAAGATAGCTAACTACGTATTATTAGCTCCATCGAACAATACAACCAATAGGCGTGTTGCCGTGGCTATCAGTGAGCTGTCAACTCGCTACTACCAGGTATAAGCTAGGGGTAGCAATTATAATGCAGGAGTTCGCAGTGGTTTCTATCTATTGCATTGGTCCAACCAAAATTTTATTCGCGCGACTTGACCTCAACACTGGCAGGCGGTGACAGCCTCCCATGACGCCACGCTGCGCGACAGTTAGAAGAAGAGGGTGCTATGGCATTAGTGTGTGGTAGGATGGGGTGTTTCCGTCAAAGAAAACAAAGGAGTTTCTTCCTCTCAACATGGTTTCGAGGGAGGAAATGCCAAGGCCAATATCTATTTGTGGCTTGTGTGGTGTTCCTGGCAATGCTCGTCCTTTGGGACAATCGCCACGACCTGAAGTGGTCCGTACAACCACAACCCAAAGAAGCAATACATCAATCCAAACAACCACCTCATGATACGATGATAAAATGTTCCAAACATCTCTATGGCGATCATCCTCACGGCGATCATGATGGTGGCGTCATTATTGCCAATATGAATGGTCGGTTGGGCAATAACCTGTTTCAAATTGCCTTGGCGCATCGATTGGCTTGTGACTTGGGTTGGCACATTATCTATCGTGAAAACTGGCAAGGAGTCTTTCCTTTTGACCAACGCGCCAATACGTGTTTTCCAAATGCCATGTTGCCGACCACAAATTCGTCAAATTTTGATGTGGATTCCAATTGGACGTTGGCGTGGTTTGAGTACATGGACATTGACGAATTATCACAACACTTTTGGTCAGCGCCCTCCCATTTTTTTCATACTATAAGAGTTCGACAAGTCAATGATTTGTATGCCACCTGGCAAAATGCCACCCAAAACGAGGGCAAGTCCTTACGATTGGGGAGCCCCTACGAGGGGAAATATGATTATACTGGGGCGTGGGATGTGGACTTGGTGCACCACTTGCAGCATTCTCAAGAAGACAACAATGCAAACATTGCCAGTTCCACAACAGCCATGCTAGGTTCAAAGCAAACACAGCACACTCCTCCGTTCACTCCTCCTACTGTTCGTACTCTGCATTTGGATGCCTACTTTATTCACTATGAATGGATGCGTCCTTTTATGCAGGAGATACGCGAACAGTGGTTGAACTTCAACTCGCAAAAATGTTGTCATCACGTTCCGCCTGGAAATGCTGTCGTGGTACACATTCGCAACTTTTTGCCCGAAGAACACTTCAATCCAAACTACCAAACAAGTGTCTTTGTGGACTTTTTAAATCATGTGTATTTCGATAATAAAGATGACGAACAGGAATTTGTATTGTGGATTGTTTGTCAACCCCAAGATGTCGACATGGAATTGGTACTCGCCTTGAAACAACGATACAATGCCACCATTGTGACGGGAGATGACCCCTATGATGCTTTTTGTGCCTTGATGCAAGCACGACAGCTCGTCTTGTCGGCGAGTAGTACCTTTTCCCAAATGGCCGCTCTCTTGTCGCCTCATCATATTGCACCCTCTGACGACGACGACGACGACACGTCACGACAACCATCAAGTTACCACGCCAAAAAGAACCATCAACATCCTGCTGCTCGTCGTCCACCGCAAGTCCATTACTTGTTGCCCACATTAGAGCACCCCCATGTGACACTGGTCGTGCCGTATTGGAAGTATCACTTGGTTGCCCACGACAAAGGTTCCATTCAAAAGTACTCCATTGATCCTGCCACCATCCAGCCCATCATGTCCTAAGAATGAAGGAGTAGCTAACCAGGAAAGAAGGAGCCAGCGAGCTCATTTGCGACAATCTACTAGCGACGGGGTTCGCACATGCCAAAGAAAATGCAGAAAACTACTATGAGAGTACTCGAAGCTTATGCATTAACATCGGCTTCTAAAAGCATCTGGCCTTACCGATCCGACGATCATTGATAACATTTTTGAGACTATAGAAGCAAAGCTGAAGCGGGACAATGCCTGCGGTGAAGCCGACAAGAACCACGATGGAGTATATCGTCATTTGTGGCAGTTCAACAACAAGCTAAGCGGGCGTCTACCACCAGAGCTGTTTTTGTTGACGTCGCTAGAGAGTCTTATTCTGATTGGCGGTGATATCCAAGGAACACTAGCAGCACAAGTGGGACAACTCACTAGTCTACAGGATTTGACTATTGGTATGACGCAGATGTCTGGAAGCATTCCCTCACAAATGGGACTGCTGACTAACCTGCTGGGCTTACTGCTAGGAGACGGCAAGTTTACTGGTCGACTTCCAACCGAAGTTGGGATGCTTTCACAGCTGAAATGGACAACGTTCATCAGAAACTCTTTGACAGGTCCAATCCCGAGCGAGCTATCCTTATGTACCCAGCTGCAGCTTCTGTCTCTGGAATACAACAATTTTAACCGCCTTCCTTCGGAAATATTCCGACTTTCACACTTAATTGGTCTCTATTTAGGAGGAAACCCACTGCGCGGTCATCTTCCCACGGATATTGGAATCTTGCAGGACCTGCAGTCTCTTGATTGCCACAAATGTAACCTCACAGGAACCATACCAGAAGAGATTGGTCAATGTTCTTTGTTACAAGTTCTTTGGCTATCTTACAATGAGATCTCAGGAGACCTGCCGACGACACTTGGTACACTTGTAAATATGAAGGACCTACTACTAACAGGCAACAGAATCGAAGGCCCAATTCCATCACAAATCGGCCGTCTAAAGAGTCTGGAATCGCTCGATATAAAAGGCAACATTATTACGCACCTGCCGTCTGAAATTGATCAGTTGACACGACTAAAAACGATTGAGCTTGGCACCAATAAACTCAAATTTGTGCCCTCTTCCATTGTTTCGTTGACGTCCCTCCAAAGCCTCTGGCTCTACCAAAACGAAATCTCATCCATTCCAAGCGAAATTGGGAGGCTCACGGATCTCAAGTATCTTGGTCTTGACTCAAACCAACTGACTCGTCTTCCCGTGGAAATTGGTTTTCTAAACGCACTCACATGGCTCAATATTTCTATGAATGGGCTCACTGAAATTCCGAGTACATTTGGGCAGCTCGCGTCCCTTGAAAGGTTTTATTCGGGTATCAACAGCATCAGTTTCATCCCTTCTGAAATTGGGCTACTTACAAATTTGACGTCCTTCAGCGTTGGATCGAATCTGCTCGGAGAAATCTGTTCTGAAATTGGGCTGCTTACAAGTTTGATAACCTTTGACATTGGATCGAACCTGCTTCAAGAAATCACAACAGAAATAGCGCAGCTAACGTCTCTCAAAGTGCTATCAGCCGGCCGCAATTCGCTTACGAATATCCCCACAGAAATAGTTGCACTTTCAAGGCTTGAACGGCTCGACCTTGATTCCAATCAATTGCAGCAAGTACCTTCAGAAGTCAGTGCATTGACATTGCTCTCCACGCTGGGGCTCGACTCCAACACACTGAGTGGTGCAATTCCCTCCGAACTATTCCTTCAGCTGACGCGACTGGAAGGCTTGTGGATGGGTTCCAATGCCCTAACCTCCACAATTCCCAGTGAAATTGCGTTACTAACAAAGTTGCAGGGTTTGGGTCTGCATGACAATTTGCTTACCGGTACGATTCCATCCGTGTTGGCGTCCTTGTCCGACTTGCACTACTTGTGGTTCGGTCACAATGAGTTGTCGGGCGAAATCCCAGAATCACTTCTCATGGGATTGTTGGCACCATTTTTTTCGTCGGCGAGGGTGTCGGGTGAGGCTTCGCCATCAGTGAAGCTTTTGAACGTATCGGGAAATGAATTTCTGCGGGGGACGGTGCCAGATGCTGTCTGCAATGGCATTGCCTTCAATTGTTCCAGCATACTTTGTGGGTGTTCCTGCGATTGTGAGGTGGGAACTTCTGGAAATGACACTGTTGCTACCGATGAATTGGCCGGGGTGCACTTGCTCATGCAGGGCAACTCATCACATCCATAGCAGCATTAGCAGCTTGCACTCTACAGCCCCTAGCCAGCTAGTATAATAATAGTTGCTACTGCTACGAAACTAACCATGGCACTCATCTTGGAGATAGCAAGCAATCAGTCTACTTTTACATAACTTATTTTCGGCAGAATTAATGACCAGAGATGCGTTCTTCACTCTATGCCATTGTTTAAACCTCAATGTGAGTTCTTCCATTGATTAACTACTGAAATCTACTGCTCTACTTTTTTGATCAAGCATGATGAGACAGCAATTGTAACTTTCTTCATCACACAATGTGACATCCACCCAGATGTGCTTGAAACCACTGGTGATTAGTTCTGCATTGGATTGTCAATGTGAGCACAAAAGCACTTCTGCAAGAACGTGTGGTCGAACAAGCTTGCAGATCAAAATGCCTGTGTTGTTAGAAAACATTGGGCCTCTCATCTGCACTTGAAGCTCAATGAAAAATTGATAGGGTCAGGAGAGATGCCAACGGTGACATGTTGTTCCATGTTTTCTTTGTTTACTTTTCATTCAATGAGGTTGAGTTAACACAGTGACCTTCATCATGCTCCTGGCCATGAAATAAGAACTTTTTTCATTGTCATGCAGATGATGGAAAAATGGAAAGAAAAATTTGGCTGGGAATCCACCTGACTGACAGTTAGGAGTTTGGTAAGTGAACAGGGCTTTGGCATTCAATTTTTTCTTGACATTTGAGATTTGGATGCACAGGGCATTTGGATGCAACCTGGGCATTCTGTTGGCTTCATGTCAATAGCAGAAACAGACGCAAAAGCTTTTTGTTACTTTTGTGGATAATTTTGCTTCCACCACACATGTGGCTTGCTTGGTCACACTGACTCTTTTGTGCATTCACATTCCAATTCCTCTGTTTTGTTCTGACAATTTGTCATTGATGTTGTTGTCTCCACCTTCACTTTCAACACTTTCACAACCCCAAATGGGGCTCGAGTCTCGGTTGTGTTGAAAAAGTGATCAATTGCTCATGAAGCACCGAAACGTGACTCAAAGTGTTTGCACGTCACACACTTCCCAGACTTTGCAGTGTTTGCTCAGGATGTCAGCTGGGTTGGATGTGCTGCTCATGTGCCAAACCCAAAGGATCTTGGCGGCACAAGCTTCTCTTGTCCCATGGTGCAAGAGCATGCTGAGCATCTTGATTGAGCAGCTGGGGATGCAGAACACAATGCACTGCGCTAAAAGCTACAGGCCTTTTGAGTTGTTTGTAAATGAAAATTATAAGCTTTAGAATGAAGCTAAAATGAATGTAACATTTGAGAGAGGTTCAGCTCGAGATCCTCGGCGTAGTCCTCTCTCTGCTGAGTTGAACGATGCTTCTACGAGAAGAATCGGCGTGCCAGTTGCATAGTTTGTTGTGACTTTGTATCACAACGACAGCTTGTGTTAAAAAGGAAACAGAACAAAACGTGTTCCTTTGCACATGCATTGTTGTAACGGTCTAAAAGACATAGCCGTTATGATGCATAGCCAGCGTCTCTGACGATGGTTCATTACTTCTTCATTGCTCTTCTAAGCAATGTTCTTTATCACTAGTGAATGACAGGACTAGTAGCAACTAGCCCTACACGCTGAGAAGCATGTCTTCCGTGAATGAGGCACGACCCTGTGAGTCCCGTGTGAGGATGCTCTGTGTGTAGCCAAATTGTAGGCAAATTAGGGTGTTGCATGCGCGCACAGAAAAGTGAACCCGACCACTGGACACATGACTGTTAGCTATTGGCTAGCTAGCTGGTGTTGGAAGTGCGGTTAGCATTCCACAAGGGGCATGTGTGCACCTGTCAGTGGGCATCTTGAAGCATGGACGAGTCACTGCCATGGAAGGCTATAGAAGATTCAACAACACCAGTAGCCAGCAGCACTGCAGTGCTTGCAATCATTAGCAAACTGATCTGTTTCAATCAACAAATGGATCTCTTGCATGTCTGACCAACAGCTGGTGCCGACAATTCAGTTGCCTGGAAAATGTAGGAATCAAGCATTGATCGGGGTGATGGTGGTAACATTCCAGGAAGCGGAGCATTTTTGGCAGTGTGCTGGTGCATTGATCCTTCACAGCCGACAAGGTGCATGCTTCATGCAGCACTGACCTTCTTCCCATGACGACAAAATTGAGACAGCAGCACAACTCACATGACACCAAGTCCATAACACAACACTTGCAGTCAGCAGTTAGCAGTTGGCAGCACCTGATGACTGGATCTGATGACAGTGCAGTTGCATTTTGTAGCCATCTGCTAGAGCCAATGCCAAAATGCGGCATGTGCGCATTTGCGAGTCATGTCATGATCATCCGTTCGATTTGTCGAATGACTTAACCTAGAATGTCTCATTTGAAACCATGTTAAACCATGCCAGTGCAAAACTGCATGAATGTGCAGCCGAAATGATGTTTCTAACAAGTGATTCAAGTTCTTACAAACATGGATAGAAAGTTTGGATCACTCAATGACAGATGTCACACAAGGGTGCAAATTGGAGCAGTGCACCTACCCAATTTCCATGTGTCTTAACAAAGCATGTCACACTCGGTCTCCATGGCCCAGGGGGGGAGCGATGAGCGAAGCAAGGAGTGAGCCGACTGTCCGTGCCACGCCAGTGTGTCTCCATCCAGCACGCTTTGCTGCACCCCTCCCTGGGAGGCTCCATAAATCGCCCAATCACTAGCTAGTAGTAGCTACATAGCTAGCTACTAGCTAGCTACTAGCTAGCTAAGCGGGGCAATGGTGAAATTCGGGTTCTGCTTTTTCTTTTTCCGTCGTGGAGCAAAGTCAGCCATGTCATGAGCCATTCAATGGCGGTTTCGAAGAGGACGCTGTGCAATTACTGCACGGCATTGTTGACATCGCAACGCCAAAGGCTCACCTTTTCACAATGTTTTCCGTACAAAGGTGCACGAAGCTTGACCATGATGCTTCCGCATAGCTAGCTAGCTAGCTAGTAGCTAGCTAGCTGAAGAAGCTGCATGGCTTGCTGCATACTGTATAGTGATCCAAGTGGAGGCTGAGCATTCCAACACTGAGTGACACTGGTCACATTTTCAGCCAGCAAGCTGCACCCGGTCAATGAACACAACAAAATCAAATCGCTCTGGAACATCTATTCTAGTAGTAGCAAGTGGAGACACCAATTAAACAGTTGGTTACGAACGAGTAGCTTGATTTCTCTCCTCAAGATGAAAGGCGCTCCCCTGTCTACCCCCGACGCCGATGCGACTAGAAAAGCACCCGACCAAATCCAACGTCCACTCCAAGTCGCCATCATCGGCTGTGGCCCTGGAGGGATGTTTGTCTGTCATGCTGTCGAAACGCACAGACAGCGTCTTTTGGAGGAACTAGATCAGTTATTTCACTCACAGCAGGGCCGGCAACAACAAAATGAGGATCAAGTGGCATCTCTTCAATCCCAACTGGAGCAGTTGCCCGTGTTGAAGTGTTTTGAAAAAGACAATGCTCCTGGTGGTGTTTGGAGGTCTAGTTCTTCTTCTGCGTCATCATCGGACGCATGCATGTACGAAGCCTTGTGGTGCAACGGCCCCAAGGAATTGATGGAATTTTTTGATTATACCTTTCAGGACCATTTTGGTGGAGCACTGGATGGTAGTACATGCAATAACAATGGCGGCAACCAGGAGGTGAAATTGCCCGTTTACTTACCACGTCAGGCCGTCTTGGATTACCTTCTGAAACGGGTGACCCGCCATTGTCCCGATTTCTTTGACAAGTATGCTACATTTGATACCCAAGTTGACCAAGTCACGTTTGATGCCGTTCAAGACAAATTTACAGTTCATTCCACGCACGTACCTTCGCAGGTGTCCTCTAGTCACAGTTACGATAAGGTCATTTGGGCTGCTGGAGAAAATGGAATGCCAAAGATTCCAGATCCCATCCAACACGCCTTTGATTCGGCGCACCAACGATGGAGCACTACCAGTGCTACTGCTGCTTCCAGCAGGATACCATCTTTTTTGCACGCAGCGGCCGTTCAACATGGTTTGGATCGTGACATTCGCAATCGGAATCTGCTCTTAATTGGGGGTTCCTTTTCTGCAGAAGATCTAGCCTTTATGGGCATCAAATGGGGCGCCAAGCATATAACCATTCTAGCCAGACGACAAGGGATTGACGTGCCTATTTGTTGGACAGAGAATTGGCCGGATCATAAGGTGACAGTCATTACCGGATACGAAATTGAGACAGTCGAGATTTTCGCAGCCGTGCCGCAACAAGAGCCTGATACCACGAATAATAGTTCTGATGGTTGTCAAAAAGATGCATCCTACCGAATTACTTTGAAGAAGAATGTCAATGAAATTGATTTACCGGTAGTAGAAGAACAAAAACAAGGAATCGCCAACGAAAACGACGTCCAGACTCCGACAGAGCCAGGAAGAGATTCTTCGCCAGCATCAGCAACAAAACCAATACGCATTCATACGCAGGTGATTCCAAGTGTCCACGTGGTCATTTGCTGTACAGGCTACAAGGAAAATATCACAATGCTGGATAAATCTTGCTACAATATGACGAGCCTCGATTACAACAACTGGGTAAACGACAAAAACGTTTGGCATGTGCCCGTGGATTGGACTATGCCGGACAATCCCTTGTCGCCAGTTTTGGGCCAGTACTATCGTCCTGCAGCATTGGGGCAGTGCAGTAGTGAAGAAAAAAAAGGGGAGGAAGAAGATGTTCATATTCCTCCCTGCCGCGATTTGCCGTACCGTGGGTGTGGTTTTGATCGCTTCAGTCACAGGGATCTTGTTTTCCTTCACAATCCCCACTTGATGTTCTTGAACGTGAATCACTTTGATGCGAACCTGTTGGCAATAGATGTCCTAGCTTGCCTGGCCGCTCGCTTGTTGACAGGACTGCAATCTTTGCCCACCCGTCAACAAATGGAAGAAGAAAATCGCCAGCAAGCCTTGCACGAGCTTTCCCTTCCCCTGGCCCGGTATCAGATCGATACAAACTATCATGATGTCGTACAAAAGTGGTTGGCTTGCTGTGCCCGCAAAGTTGTTACAATAGATGATAATGGCCAGATTGATTCCATTTCGCACGAGTATCCTTCCGAGTGGGAGGATGCCGAGTACGAAAGGTACGAATACGAGCTAATTGTGTTGGGTCGAATAATGCAAGAAGCGGCCTATCCATTACAATTCTTGTCATCAGCCATTGGTAGCAGCAGCATCGCGGAGTGGGAACTGAATGACCAGGGTGAGCAATTCATGAAGATCAATTGGGGCGCACGGAATGAAGACACCTGTCCCATCAGAGGGACCACTTTCCGTGATGTCACGCAAGCCCAATGCGACGAAGATGGCATCGCCAGCTTTTATACTGGCACCAAACCCGTGCCGTTGAAGGGTAGATGGTTGGATATGGACGATCATATGGAAAATATTCGTCATTTGGTGCTCTAGGTACTTTTCCAGGCAATTAGATGTAAGGACAGTTGGAAAGGATTACCACCTATTTAATTCGTCGCGAATACGCGAGAGAATGATAAAAGTGAAAACGTTTACATAGGACTGTGCATCGATATACTGTGCCTTGAATGGCTTCTCTGCTAAGCTTGCATCAGTACATGAAGATAGGATTGGCTGTTGTAATAATGCGCTTATCGGTGGCCATGTGTGTTCGCAAAGACTTCGTCAAATGAGTGGAGCTCACGTGCGTGATGCCATCATAATGATTGAGGGCGGCGGCTCCACCAGTGACACTTTTTCCAATGAGAGCATCCATCATACCTCTCGAAGGCTCAATCCATTCAGCTGCCACGCGGGCTGCTGATTCCTTTTCAGGTAGATGCATTGCCACCACGAAGCCCCACTCACTGCCAAAACTAGCTAGGGACATTGACTGAGTCAGGAACAACACAAGGAACTGCAATGTCAACCAGCATGGCTGATTCGTAAATTTAGAACATGGTTTTTGCAACAAATGTGGTGCTTATTGATAAAATTCAAGAGAAGATCACACACTCTGAGCTACTAGTAGACAGTTCAGAAGACACATCTTTCTGTAGCATCAAACTGTTGATCTTTGAGCTAGAGTGTCAAGACTGGCATCTGAAGCAATGGCGCTTGCTCTTTGAGCCAGACAACCAAGAATGCCATCTTGAAGGCAAATTAAGTGCCAAGCAGACCCTCATTTTCAAATTATGTTTCATCGATGGAACTTTGTGGTTTGTCATCAAAGGGGATGCAAAACTGCAAAACTTGAAGCTAAAAAATGCACACTCTCAAAGCATTTTGTGAAATGTGTTTTGATCTCTGAAAAGCTTTCAATTTTGGCTGTGTTCTGAAACATTGACAAAAACTGGTTGATTCAGGGCAGTTTCTGACATCGATTTTCTTAAAAGAGAAACTTGTGTTTTTATAGACAACCATTGCTTTCAATGAATTCAGTTCTGTTTGAATTTCTTTCCTTCCAATGCAGTTTTCCATTGCAGTCCTACTGAACATTTGCAGCAAGGATGAAGCCTTGCTTTTCTAAAAGAGATTTCTTTAGTCCTGGAGTCTAGCAGTTTCGATGCCCGGGATGGACACACAGAGTTAACTGTTGGGTCTGCATGTCACTGAAAATGGTTCACTTGCCGCAATGGTTTTCACATGGTGCTCGAACCAGCAGAATGGAACAAACTCAAAAACAGAGAAGTGAAAATCACTGTAGAAATTGACAACATGTCTTGTTTCAAGACATAGAAACATGCAATCAACATCAGAGTGATCAATCAAATGGATGCAGTGAATGGCATTGATGAGTGCAGCGGCTCAGCATGTTGGTCCACTTTGTGGGACATGGCAAAGAGCTGTTGAAAAGAAAAAGTGCCCAAATTTTTTAAACTTTCTTTCATCTATTTATTCTGCTTCTTTTGTGACCTCCAAAGAAATGGGACTTTGTAGGGGGCACCAAAAAAAATCTTCTTTGCTGCTGCAGAAGTCCATTTTTCACTCCTTTTGTTGTTCCCTCAACATGTTGTGTGCACTGCTGAAGCTGCTGCTAGCTAGCTAGCACCATGAGGTTGTGGGAATCCGTGATTTGGTCGCACAATGGTTGAAATCTTTTCAGTTTAATTCAACTGAGCATTTTTAAACTTGAACTAAATTCAAAAATTAAATCAAAGCAAATTGCATTCATCCTAATTCAATTGAATTCATCTTAAATGCAAAACGTGCATGCTGTTGACA
>ENA-ORBV01012858-ORBV01012858.1-microbial-mat-metagenome-genome-assembly--contig:-NODE-12858-length-12832-cov-5.805410_pt1 | contig 12832 bp, 9 predicted proteins | sample MGYA00237777_ERZ505514 | MGnify/ENA primary metagenome ERZ505514 (study PRJEB26160, sample SAMN06269048) | microbial mat metagenome | isolation source: Oligotrophic lake microbial mat | place...
GAGAGACAGAGAGACAGAGTGACAGAGACAGAGAGACAGAGAGACAGAGAGACAGAAAGACAGAGAGACAGAGAGACAGAGAGACAGAGAGACAGAGAGACAGAGAGACAGAGAGACAGACAGACAGACAGACAGACAGACAGAGAGACAGAGAGACAGACAGACAGACCAACAGATAGACAGACCAACAGACAGACAGACCAACAGACAGACAGACAGACAAACAGACAGACAGAGAGACAGACAGACAGACAAACAGACAGCTCAAACTGAGAATGCACCAACACTTTGGTGAAGTCCAGAAATGCATCCGAGTTGGTGACAGATCAGACCGATGCACTGAATGTTTTGTAACCTAATGTTGAGTTGCAACTCCCTTCTCAAAAGAAAGTCAAACGTGAAGGAATCACCTGCAGCATCATTTGGCAAGTCAACCCCAACAGTGCATGCAAAACATTTGCTACAAAAAGTGTGCCTTGTGTTTCAAAGGAAAAAAGACAATTCTGAAACAATCAACTTCCAATCCGCAACTTCTCATCAAATTCATGAACAAAAGGTGCCGGGGTTTTGGACACCAATCCTTGTTCCACACGCAAAGCAAGCCCCCCCCAGCACTGATGATTTAATCAACTTGAAGTGATGAGAAAGAATCAACCAATTGCACTGAGTTGCCAGAGATGCAATCAGGTGCAACATTTGTGTTGGAATAGAAAAGTAAGATGCCTCAGTATTGAACTGAGGACCGGTATTCCACTTCGTCTCTTCTATCTATCCTTGATCTTATCCTATGTGAAGCTATCATGAATTACCTCCCAACATCCCCCATGATTCATGATTGGAGAAACTGTGCTTATAGCTAGGAGCCTTCACTGATCACGAGCAACTGTGCTTCATTCGATCGTTCTTCAGCTCGCTACTACTAGCTCGCCTTGCGTGCAAAATTCAAATCGTTCCGACCGGCGACACACATCGACCGTTTTACTACTACTGCATCGATTCAAATTCAAATTACATGTGCACCACTATCGCAAACAGTACCAAATAGGAACCAGGATTCGAACCTCCAACCTCAACTCTAATGAGTATGCTTTACCAGGGATTCTACTGTAATTCAAGCTCAGTCCACTGACTGGAGCACATCTTACCATGTTGGAATAGAAAAGTAAGATGCCTCAGTATTGAACTGAGGACCGGTATTCCACTTCATCTCATCTATCTATCCTTGATCTTATACTATAGGAAGCTATCATGAATTACCTCCCAACATCCCCCATGATTCATGATTGGAGAAACTGTGCTACTAGGAGCCTTCACTGATCAGGAGCAACTGTGCTTCGATCGTTCTTCAGCTTCCCAACGCGACGTTCTTCGGCTCGGCTTGCGTGCTAAATTCAAATCGTTCCGTTGAACCCGACAGGCGACACCCACATGGACCGTTTTATGCTACTGCGTCCATTCAAATCGTTCCGTTGATAGTTTGACCGGCGACACACATTGACCGTTGACCGTTTTTGCGCTCATAACAATGCGTCTTACTTACTGCGTCTTACGTGTGCACCACTATCGCAAATAGTACGAAACTCGAAACCAATTACATCCAGTCTATCCGCCGCACAGTGGGTGGTCCGAAGCTATGTTAGAGTTCCAAGTTCCAACCCACCAGCATCACGTGTGATAAAACGTCCATTATAATCTGAATACATATTTCGCCGTCCCCCGCAAATATTCCTAGTCGTTCGTTTGGAAGCACCGAACTGGACGCTATGCTACTACACTGCTACTGTTTTTAGGATAATCTTTTATTTGGAGGAAACGATATTCACTAACTTATGTGTTCTTAATCTATTTTCTTCGTGGGGTTACTTTCACTGCGACGTTCCTTCCGTGGCGTGTACAATTATAGAATATTCATGTCGATACAAGGCACCTTTCATACATGTAGTTGTTTCAAATGGAGGAAAAATCACAAACATGATCTGGGGTGAGTTGGGTCAGATGGAGGTGGGGTGCGTGCTCTGCGAGCTTTTTACTGCTTGGTTTTCCCAGCAAATGGAGGATCCACGGGGGCAGCAGTTGTCTTCGCAGTCTTCTTTGGCTCCTTAACTGGCGTTAGTGGGCACTCCGTCAAGTCAGCTTGACTCTCGTCGATAGCTTGACTCTCGGAAGCATCGGTAGCAAACAAGACATGCTTTCCCTCGGATTGCCTTTGTGCCTTGGTCTTGGCCGTGATCTGATCGAGGCCAACCCAATACACAGACATATCGCCCTTGCCTGCAAGGATTCAGAGCCAAGGGAAAGTTTTAAAAAGAGTGAGTGAAGCCGCAATCGAAAAATAAGAACAGGGACATAACACGACTGATCGATGGAAGAGATAATCGATGTACACCTTGGGCGAAGAATCAAATGGCTTACCTTTCACGTTGATGACTCCTCGTTTTCTCACTTGGATATCTGGGGCCTGTTCCTTCAAGATCTTGAAGGATTTCTCAGAGCATAGGATTCGATTGGCCTTCGAGTTACTTTCCATTCGTGACGCTGGGATGTAGAGAAAACAGAAGAATTGCAGAGAAAACAGAAAAACAGCAGAGGGATGAGTCTCAGCCGAGGCAATGATGTAATGTTTTAACTCAAGTAGTGCTTCGTACCTGTATTCACAGTGTCCCCGAATAGACCGTATCGAGGGTTCAATGAACCGATGACGTTGCTCACCACTGGACCAGAATGAAAACCGACGCGAATGTTGATGTATCCCTTGCTTGGATCTTCATCATCAATCAAGATCTGGCTTGCTTCGTTGATCATATCGATGGCGAACTCAGCAATTCGCTTCACATGAGTATTGTCTTGATTATTCTCCAAGTTCGTGACTCCCATGTAGGCATCTGTGTATGCCAAGCGATATTGCGGAAAGGTATCAGGGGTAAGAACGGACCCATAGAATAACAAGGCGACAAGTACCCAGACACAGAACAGGAGAAAGGCTTACCACCAATGGTTTCCACCTTGAACACCGAATGCTTGCGCGCAATCTTGTCAAATGCTAGATACAGACGGTCCAGCATAGTCGAAACTTTCATCGGTGTTGACGCTTGGGAAATGTCGGTGAAGCTCACAATATCAGAAAAGACCACTGTGACGTTATCGTGGTTTTCTGGGGCAACCTTTTGGCCAGCTTTGAGAGCGTCGGCGACATGCTTGGGAAAGATCTCGTACAGCATGTCCACAGTCGTCCTCTTAGCATCTTCTCCCTGCTTCAATTCCGTCGTTGGCTCAGCATCGCTGTTGTTCATATCCATGAGAGCAGAATCTAGGGCCGTGGCGGTTGGACGATTGATAGGATCAGGGCTCCAGAGCTTCTTCATCAGCTCTGCCATCTTGGGCGGAATGCACTTGGGAATGCCGGGCTATAGGTTGGTAGGAAGAGAAAAATTAACTGTCAGTAAAAAAAAAACTACAGCGTGACTTTGGTTCACATAGAAACAGTTGACCGGTGCTCACCCTCTTATTGACTCTACGGTCGCACACTTTTCGGAGTACCTCCTTGAAAGGCTCGCCATTATAAGGGCTCTCCCTTGCGTAAACCTCGTAGAAAATGATACCCATCGAGTACATATCACATGGAGGAGTGTAATTGGCGTGTCCTTTCAAGTATTCTGGAGCCAGCCAATAGGGGGTACCGGTGATTCGACCATTGGTCTTTTCTGCCAGCCCAAAGTCACATAGCTTGGCGCGGAACCTTGAATCTACAAGGATGTTTCTTGCCTTCGCATAGAGAAATCGAATATTCAAGGAAGTGAGATACCACTACAATACACTACAATTCTGAATGTTGCTTCTTCGTCGACTTACCTTCAGGTCCCCATGAAGCATTGGCGGCTTGGCTGAGTGCAAGTAGCGAAGGCCCTGTGCAACGTCACGGAACACCTATACAACGAACAAAAAGATGACCAGTTGAGGAATGGAGGAGGAACATAGGCCACACTGTCGTAGAAAGATTTTGCTGCCTTTCGATACTATTATCCACTTGATCTGTAGAAGAGTCGGGTCCGACTCCAACGAACTCACCTGCATAATAATCTCGCCGCTAAGATACATAGTTTCGTTGCCCAAAAGATCATGCAGAGACCCGTACTCCATGTATTCCATTACCAACATTGGGTCATGGTTCCTGGACATAACAGCGCCTATGATACTAGTGATGTTGGGGTGGCGAAGCCTTGAAAGAATTCTCATCTCTTGAACGAATTCTTGCTGCCGGATCGCCGCTTCGTCAAACCAGGGACACATCAATGCCCCAAATGTCTTACTCTGGGACATGGTGCCGCTGGTGCTGCCAAGAATAGTCTCCTTAAACCGAGACTGGTAATCTTGAGTCTTCTTGCCCCATGGCCAAATGCTCCATTTGTTCTCTTTTCCAAAGGTTTCTCCTAGAAAAGCCAGGCTGTAATCGTTTCCACTGCGAGTACCAGTGCCAACGGTAGACATGCAACCAGCCTCCAGGTCGGCGTCGCAGTCGCTTGGGGGGCCTTCATCATCCGTATCAGCACAGCCATCATCCGAGCCTGACAAAACAATGTCTTGATCATCTTTTGACTCGTTTTCTGGGTCTTCCTTCAGTGTCTTGGTAGCGCGGGCTTTCTTCAGTGATCGTGAGTGTTTGCTCTTCGATTTACCCGACTTGGAACTTCCTCTTAGATCCCCTGCTTTACAGGCACGCTTGATGGCGACCTTGGTACCTCTGTACTCAGCTAGCAGCACGACGCCAAAGGAACCTTGTCCAATCACTTCAACGGGATCATCAAATTGCAACTCAAGTGTATCCACTTGCCATAGCTCATCATTCTTGCGGTTGGTGTACGTGACGTAGTACCACAAAGCAACGCTCACCACGAGAACCCCGAAAATGGATCCACAAACGGCAATGACGGTATTTTGGACGCATGTGCCTTTGATGTCAAAGGAACCATTCTTGCACACGCACTGTCCGTCTTCGGTAGGAGACTTTGCAGTCCCAAACTCTTCTTCGCAATTTCGCGTGACAATCCGCGCCCTGATGGGAGACTGGGGGATTTGTACGCCGTCGAAGCTGATCTCCATGATCGCAACTCCCTCCAAGTGCCAGTTCCATGTAAAGGAGTAGGTGTATGGAAGGATGTCATCCTCGACAATCTCCGGAGAAAAAGTCTCTTCATCGAGGTGCATCATCACCACGATGTTGGGATTTTCCCTCTTCCGAAAGTCGACGAGAGTGAAGGTGATATCCTTTGTCTGTTCAACTTCGCCGCACATGCTCATTTTCTCACAGCCGATGTTCTTGGTGACGATGCCGCCTTCTTTTAGAATCGCCAATTCCGTGACGTTCATATCGGTTTTTTCGAACACGTCCACTTCAAAGGCCTTCACACATGGTTTGCAGTAACACTCGAAGCCCTCTTCGCAAGGGAGCCCGGCCAATTCGCATGACTTGGAGAATTCGAACTCGGACATCTTGTAGTAGCCCTCAGGACAGTGGATGTCAGTATACAATGTCTCACCCCGAATACAGCGCATATCATCGTTCTCGTCTCTCATCACAAATCCGGAAGCTTCCTGCTTGCTTCGAACCGCAAAATAGGACCTTGAGGTTCGAAAACCTGCTAGCATGCCAAAGTGCGAAGCGTCGTAGGCAAGCTGGGCGAGTTCAGGGGTCGTCTCACATCTGACATTTTTCCCGTACTCAATGGACGTGTAATGGTCTTGTAGATTCAGTAGGGCCGCCTGAACTTCCCTGTTCACGTCGGGAGCGACGTGCGCCATGGCAGCGACAGGCCATTCAGGGTGGAGGTCAGTGGAAGAAAGGAATGGAAAGAGCAAACCATTTTCCAACACATGGTTCTGCTCGTTGATGATCTTGAAGGAATCTGTCGTGGAAAAATAGCACACAACAGGAGGTTAAAAAACTCAAGCTCATTTAAGTACTTGCTGCGTGTAAAGACAGTAGTTGCTTAAAAAAGACTGACCAGTACTCATGTATTTGCCTTGATAATTACCTATGAACTTCTCCAACTCATCCGTACGGACAAATCCAACATCGAAATCTCCCTTCATGACGCCTTCTATCACTTTTCTCTGACTGACGGTGAAGACCATCTGCTTCGGATCCGCGACAAAGGACAACCCTCGCTTGAACATCTCGTAGATCTGGGACTGTCCTCCTCCCGTCGTGGTGAGCGCAGCGGCCGCAACAATCTTGTCACTGAAGTCTTCAATCTGATTGATATCCGTCCTGTTGGCAAGTGCAAACATCTGGAAAGAGACAGAAGAGCCGCGACTGTCCAATAAGAGTCGCTATTACATGTCGAAAGCCATGGGTACCCGCTAACTAACTTACCACTCCTCCCGCCACGTCCAAATCATACATGTATCCACGACACCAACGTCGATTGACAATGGTGACCAGAGCCTGTGCTTGATACTCGGTCATCATGCAAGAAGCAAGAGCAGAACTACCCAAGAAGAAATCGAGCTCTTGGGTCTCCGCCAAGGTCAAGACCGAATCCAAACTCACCGGGACCATTTCAAACTCAATGGGGGGGTCAAACTTCTTCCCGGCGACGGCAGTGAGATACTTTTCAAAAGTGTAATTATACATGTTTCGGACCAGTTCGTCGCCTTCAGTGGCCAGGACGGCGACGGTGTACTTAGGCTTGTGGATCAACGGATTGAAGCGCATAATTTTCTCGGCACAACCATTTTCATCCGTGACAATGTCAAAGTATCCGGTACTGCAATAGAAAAGTACAAGAGAGGTACCATCTGTGAGAAACTTACTGGGGGTACAACATGTAGAGAGGACAACGAGTCGAGAATAGACGACACCAAAGTCGACCGCTATATAAAGTCTTACAAACTACAGACAGACATGTAGGTGTAAGATAAGCAAATCAAACGCTAGTAGCGAAACGCCGCAACAACAGAAAACAGCATTCAAACAGTCAATGACGAGTTTGATGATATCAGGGCGGACGTGACTTGACATCAGGTCGGTACTGGTACCCGATGTGCTTACATATCCGTCAAACTATTTCACAAGCACGGTACGTGAGACAAACAATCAAATCAAGCCGCTTGACACGCACGTGTCATTCTGACCACGTACGCGAGAAGAAGAAAACACAAATCAAACACAGGAAACAATCATGGGTTTAAATTCATGTGTGATTGGAACGTACGTGTCTTGGACGTTCAGGGTCGAGATCGAGCTAGTGGCCAAACCACTGCCATCAATGTGGAAGAGTAGAATAGGGCCATGGTGTGAGCAAGGCCATACTAGTACGCATTGAAGTTTTGCCATACATCAAGCTCACGTGTGTACTTACACCTCCTGGCCGTTGCTATTGTCTCCATTGCCTCCGCCACTTCCTCCGCCGGCGCTTCCACCACTGCAAGCGTCGAAAAAGTACAAGGCACACTCATGCCATGAGAAAGAGCCAAGGGGGGCGAGCTGACATTGCCTCGCAAGCATCTGATTTCCTTTGTACTTACCTTTCCTCCTTCTCGACATTCTTCACGGGGCTCACGGTAGGCTCGAGATCGTTTTCCGCACAAGTCAGCTGAGGGAGGACCATCAAGGCAACAGCCATCCAAATGGCAGCGGAGTGAAGAAACTTCATTTTTTGTTTTTTGCTTAGTTTTCGTGCGTGCTTTTATATTTTGCTTTGTAAACTTTTGGATTTGAGTTTTGTGAGCCCGAGCCTCTTTTTTTGGGTGACTGGGTAAAATAGGGTATGACTAGGAAACTTTCGTGATGAAGGATGTAACTTTCTGAAGAGGTGCTAGAATCGCAACCGAAATGCCAGCAATTCAAGCCTTCTTTTTGTGTACAATTTGTACGGAAGTATAAATGACGCAATCCCTTCCTCATTCGATGGAGTATGCCTTGAATTCATCTTTATGACCCCGAGCTTAACCACTGACTAGAAGGACGAGAAGATTGATTTTGTGATGTGTTCTTCACCGGAATATTGCAAATATGTGAGGTCATCGTGTTTCAGTGGAAGCGAGAAAAGAAGGTAGTTCCTGAATATCTTTCCGCCTACGAGGAAACCTTCGAGAACGGAGACTTAAAACTTGATGAAATAAGAAGCATTCGCACCAGTTCACACCAGTAGCTGTTTCAAATTGGTTTGGTTGCGGACTGCGTACATCTATTAGGCCTCTGGCCTCTGCGTTGTTTACAATAGAACCTTCACCATTGGTTGTACAGTAAGTAGTAGATAGCAGCCTACTAGCTAGCTACTAGCTAGTACAGTGCCTGCTGCTGTTTTGAATGAGAAGGTTTCTATTCGGGGCAATTGTTTGTTTCTTTTCCGTGGCCAGTGACCAATCTAATTATGCTACATTTTAAGTCGCCAGTTCTCCTGCTATAAATCATGAGTAAAAGAAGGTCTTTCCGTCGTCAGTAGTCAGGAAGTTTTCAGTATGACCGACGATGGTCGAACCAAAAGAAACAGAAAAGTGTGTCACTCTCTAGCTAGTAGTCGCTACTACTAGCTAGCTAGTAGCTAGAGTACTGTAGTAACTCTCTAGCTAGAGAGCTGTCACGGTTTTTCTGGTTTACTAGTGGCTAAGCAATAGCCGGTACAATTGTAATAACTTACTGATATCCGATAGCTAACCGTGCTACTAGACTCTAGCTAGCTAGTACTATGAAAACCATCACGACTACCATTACCAATATTACCCACAGGTAGCTGCTGCTATGTTAACACCCTCGTGGCTGCTGTAGCTAATGCTAGCTGGCTAGCAGAGCACTAGTACGAATCCCCGTAGAAGAGCAGACGGAAGCTGTCTAACTTCCGCTGAAGAACGGGAGGGCGGAAGACTGACTGGCCAAAATGAGAGCGATCAAAGTGAAAGTGAAACAATCGTCTTTCCGACACCCGGCTTCCTGCTATGACCGGGAAGGGACAGACGAGCCCCATTCTTTGACTGACCACGGAGGGAGGGAGGACGGAGGCTAATAGGTACGTCCATAGTCCCACTACGAACACTTACTGGTAGCTAGCTAGCTAATAGCTAGCTAGAGTAGTAGCTTGCTTGAACGGAGTTGAATCTTTTATGCGGTTCGATAATAATTCTGTACAGTACTGTAGTGGTGATTCTTTTTAATGGCCACTGAGGAGGGAGGGTGTTTAAACAATGCATCACCCGAGCAAATGAATCTTTTATGCAGCAAGGTAATTGTTCCCTGCATGGAAAGAGGTACTGGTACTTCAATAACCACTGAGGGAGGAAGGACAGGGCGTCTGATGGAGGCAGGACGGGGCTTCACCGGTGCGTCCATCTCCAGGAGGCCCAAATAACCTTCCAATGGAGCTAAGACAGCTGCGGAGAATCTTTTGCGTAGCAACTGTGGATGAAAACAGGTGGCAGCAGGTCTTAAAAGTCACAATATGCTGTTCTCCGGCACTTCGCATTAGCTCGTTTTATACTTTCGTAGTAGGAGCACGCTATGATTCGAGTTGTTCTTAAACAACGAGTGAAGGCTCTACCTACTTCTATGGTTCTGAATCTGAAAGTAGTAGCAAGAAGATATTTTTCCTTTGTATCATCTGAGTGGGGCGTTCTATAGTCATATAAAACTAAATCATGGCCTCAAACGATAGTCTCAAACTGATGTTGCAAGACCTGCTAGGCACGGGTTCTTGTAGTATTGTCAGCGACAATGCCAGGACTCACTACCGGCCGCCGCCAGCGCCACGACTTGACCAACCACATGAACAACGACGACACCAACCGAGGAACGACGAGAGAACAGAGAGACTTGAAATGCGAGCTTTGCAGGTCGAAGCATGCACGTAATCTTGGAGCAACTTCGCCGCAGACTGTTTGCGCCTTGTCTGACCTTACCAAGAGAAATGAGCCCAAGAGAGATCAGGGCTTCTCGGCGGTGGAAAGTAAGCAAGATGGGCAGTTCAGAAGTCTGGGCAACAGCGCGCTGCTCGTTGTATGTAGGTCCATCATTGTACCCGTCTCATTGGACTCGCCAAGAACGAAATTTTTTGCTTCGTGTATTCTTCTTGAAATTCCAATGACAGCGGTAAGCATGTCTCAATGAGGAAAAAGTGAAGTCTTCGCTCTTTTCTCCGAGACATGGCCATTGGATTTTCAAGACGAGCCGGCGACAGGATAGTTCGAAAATGTCTATCGTTTCTATACCTTACATAGTCTACATAATAAAACATATTTAAGTTTCGTTTACATAGATAAAGGCGTTAGGATGGGGAGTATATTTGAATTTCTTGCTCTCGCGCCTGCTTCTCAGATCGTTGGGAAAGCGCTCAGCAAAGTTTCTTCCTCTCCCTTGTAGTCGTCAGCCTTCTGCCTTCGATCTGCGTCGTCCCCATGAATCCTTGAAGCCTCAGTCTCTTGTAGAAGGGACTAAATAGGATTGAACTTGGGCATGCTTATGCGTTTTCTACATTCAACCCTACAGGGAAAATGGTCACAGCAAGAGTTTTCAATTTACACAAATTGTGTGTTTCTGATGAGCAAAATAGTCAATAACAATCTGTGTGAAAATTGAACTGGTAGGGCGATTTTGAAGTGTTGTTGCTATTGCTATGTCTGCTGACAGCAAGTTTTGCAGCAAGCTGGGCACAAATTGTTGCTTGCAGAAAATTGCAACATTGTTTCTTTGATATCTTTTGCAAGAATCAATGTTTTCAGCTTTACAAGCATTGCTCTGGCTCTCCTTAAAAGTGTCAAATGATAGGGTGGAAATCCCAAGCCAATGCAAACTTTGTCAAAGAATGAGATCTTTTGGCATTCATTGGTGAAAATGCATGCCCCCAGCTGAAAAGATCAATTGCATTCCAATGCTTTTAAGCTTTCTGCTTTTCAAAAGATCATTTCAAGTTTTCCTTATCAGCTCAAGACATTGGCAAACTCTTTCGTGTTAAAGCAGCAGACAGCTGGGGAGCCAACAAGAGATCTGAATCAGCAATCCGGACATCCAACACCAGTGGCTAAGAGGTCAGACATTGCATGAAAACAAACTCTTTTTTTAAAGCATCCACATGAACTAAAGTCATTAGAAAGAACAGTGAAAATCAACCCAAGCTTGTGTTGTTCATCAATGCATCCAACACATGCAAGCTTTGTCCATTGCTCAAACTGGTTGAGTGATCAAACATCTTGTCCAATGGTTTGCTACAAACAACACTTTGATCACTGTGGCATCCACCATAGCAAAGTTTAAAAGAGGATGGTGTGCCCCTGTTCCTCCATCATTTCATTGATAAAACTGTTGGTAAGCTGAACATAGTTTTTACAAATCCAAAGCACAATGCATCTTGAGCATTTGTGCTGAACAACTAAAAATTCAAAATCTGTGAACGTCATGGCTCACAATGACACTGAATAGCTATTAGAACAGCAATCTCACACCGTGTTGCATTTGAAGTGAATGAAACTACTAAAATGGTTTGCTAGAAACTCGCAGTTCCTTTGGCATCACATGCCATTGAGAAGAAGTGGGACAGTCCCACACAGGTGTTGGTTAACAACATCAATTGGTCACTCAACCAATGAGATTGATGTTGCAGCAGACATGCCTGTGTTTGGCATGTTCTTTGATCCGCTCCATGATGACAATTGAAAAGCATGACTTTTTGTCAATCTTTGCATGTTTTCATGCCATCTGCATGAAGGGGCTTGATGACAACATGTCAATGTTTCATTGTCATTTGCTGCTAGCAGGAGCAAACAAGATCTGCTAATGTTTTGTCATGTTCTTGTGTTTTATGTCTGCATGTCAATTCGTTAACTCACAACATCTTTTCCATTCCTTGGTTCTGTTGGACTTTGTTCCACGGGGCAACATGTTTTCAAATCAAATTGTCATTTTGAAAGTCACAATGACATTAACCCATGTTTTCCAGCATCAATCGATCAATCTTCACTCAAGAAGGTTTGCTCCTGGAACAAGAGGCATTGTCTCATTTGTGTTATGGCAAGAAAATGGACCATTTGTTGTCTTTTGACATGCAATGCATGTCTTAACAAATGACCAAAGCAACTGTGCCAAGAAACATGAAACAAGTGAGCATGTTTGTTGAAATCATTGTGATTTGCAGTCAAAACGAACTGACAACATGAGCATCTTTTTTAGATGCGTTTTGACACAAATCAACACATTGTGGGTTCTGTGATTGACACATTCTGGTGCATGAATGCAATGAAAATGACATTTTTGTGTGTTGACATCTAAAAAGCAGCTCTAGAACACTGAAGCAACCTTGCCAAAGCCATTTGAACAATGAGCGCCACCTTTGTGGTGTTCCACAAAGCTGTCTTTGGCTCGCTGTTTCCTCCAATGCACAACCTGCATTTAAAAGACGGGCAGATCTTCAATGTGCGACAAAGCTGACAGATGCATCCATTGGGTGATCTTGGACGATTGTTAGGAAAGTGTCTTTGTTTGCATGCTTTTCATCTGCTAGTCAGTGTTTGTTGTTCTACACCATCCACAAAGCACCCAATTGGATCCTCAGTCCAATGACGGCAACATTTTGCAAAAACATTGTCAACTGAAGTCTTGAACAAATTGCTAGCAAACATGTTCCAATTGAGTTTTGCTGAACAACTGGCAGTGAGCAACATCATGTGCAGACTCTTGCAATTGGTTTCAAAGTGCACTCAAGCGCAGCAACTGTTAGGCATCTTTGCTTTGTCAAACCAAAAATGTTCTCTTTTCCCCCCCCTTTCTCTGACAAGCTTCTCTGCTACTAGCAAATTCAGACATGTCATTCTTGTTCTGCAATCGTGGAGTTCAAAGGCATGCACATTC
>ENA-ORBV01012863-ORBV01012863.1-microbial-mat-metagenome-genome-assembly--contig:-NODE-12863-length-12828-cov-5.758137_pt1 | contig 12828 bp, 13 predicted proteins | sample MGYA00237777_ERZ505514 | MGnify/ENA primary metagenome ERZ505514 (study PRJEB26160, sample SAMN06269048) | microbial mat metagenome | isolation source: Oligotrophic lake microbial mat | place...
TACACCTCTCTATTCGTCGGCAGCGTCAGATGTGTATAAGAGACAGCAACGAGACAGTCACAGGGAGTCAGCCGCCTCGAAGTTTTGCCATACCTTTTTAAAAAGGTATGGAGCTAGTTGTTTGTTCTAAAACAAAAGTAACATTATGTTGACTCGTAAACAAAAACAATAAATTTTCTTAAACGACTACTAAATAATTCTAATTAAAGCTGTTTTTTGACCAGATCAGCAACTTGTCGCGGCGTCATATCGGCCTTCAAAATCACTTCAACGACGCCAAGCTTTTTAACATTTTCAGGGATTTCTTGCTCGCCCATGTTGGTCAAAATCACCACTTTGATGTCTTTGCCCCAGGTAGTTTTGCGGAGTTTTTCGAGCATTTCGTCGCCGTTCATCTCGGGCATCATCAGATCGAGCAGAATAATATCGGGTTTCATCGATTCGGCCAGCGCTAAACCAAGCTTGCCGTTTTCGGCCGTCTCGACAGTAAAGCCCTCCGCCTCAAACTTGATGCGATACATTTGTGATATCGCTTGATCGTCCTCGACAATTGCAACTTTGTGCGCCATGTACCTAATATATCATGTCTTCGTCAAATCCAAGGAAACGCCGCCGCTCTACTTAATTGATTCGAGCATTTTATTCACAACTTTTATCACTTGCGACGGAGTGTAATGGGCTTTGACAATGTACTGATCGATGCGCAATTCGCGCAATTTTGGGGGCGCAACTTCGCGGCTGATGTTAGACATAACAATGACTTTCATGCGCTTTGCCCAGTCGGTTTGGGTTTGCAGGATTTGCAGCACATCTTCGCCGCCAAGCTTAGGAATTTTGATATCTAACAGTAGTAAGTCAGGCTTGAACTTTCTGGCAATTCGTAAGCCTTCGGTTCCATCTTCGGCAATCTTGACGTCGATTCCGCTTGCCTCGAACTTAATGCGGTACATCTCGCGAATCGCGTCATCATCCTCTATCAAAAGTATTTTATGTTTTTGTGGCACAAGGATTGATTCTACGCTTCGCCGGGCGTGAAACAAAAACAAAATTTACAACAGCCTAAACCGAGCTATGTATTTGTTCAAAGAATGCATGGCTCGCATTGGCTTTGCTGCAAGCAATTGCTTCTAATGTAGCGACGACGGTGTCGTTACTAGGCTTTGCTGATACTTGAGCAGTAGCTTCATTACTGAATCCTATGCTCAAATCGGCATTCTTAAAAATTGGCCTGTCATTGTGGGCGTCACCCATACCAATCACGAATAGTCGATCGCGTGGAATACCTTGGCGGCGCAAAAATGATGCAAAGCCACTCCATTTGTCGACGGATTGATGATGAACGCTCACGGCTGCTCGAGTATCGGTGACGCGGAATCCATACTGACTAACATTCACGGCTTTAACCGCTTCTAGCAATTGTTGGTGTGCGCCGGATTCTTCGCCGGTCTGTTTCAGAACACGCGCCGACAACATGGTGTGTGCTTGCTTTACTACAACCTCTTGATCCGGCATAGTATTCGCGATTGTATCTGTGATCGCGGCTCGCATAATAGGTAATTTACTAGACTGAAACGGGTACAAGTAACTTCTAATGTGCGGGGTTTCGGGATCATAAGTGACTCGCGCACCGCCGTTTTCTGTAATAATTGGCAGTGATTCTGACACAAGTCCGCTCTGCCACATTTCTCCTATTGCGATGCTTTCTGCTCGGCGACCAGTTGCTACAAACAACGTAAGTTTGCCTGCGGCCGCAGCAATATCATCCGAAATGCTAGGTACAAGGCTGTCGCCCTCGGCCTCAAAATCATGACACAGCGTGTGGTCAAAATCAGATACTACAACCAGTTCGCGGTCGCCGGCTTTTCGCTCGATTATTTCGTGTACGATTTCGTATGTTTCTTCTGGTGTTGCTGGGTTGATCATGGGTTTCTCTGGGTTATGCGGTTAATAAAAAAGCCTCCGGGCTGGAGGCTTCTTGGTTTTTCATAATAATGAATTAAATTCTCGCTGCCTCCAGAGTGAGCGAGGTAAAGAAGGGGCTAAAAAACAAATATACGAATTTCATCAGGGTTATCATACTGCTTTTTGGCAAATTATTCAACCTCCCACGATCGCAGCTATTTGATGTTCAGGATTTCTTTGACGACGTCGATAACTTGAGTTGGGGTAAAGTGTGCTTTGACGATGTAGCGATCAACGCCCAAGAAACGCAGGTTATGCGGCGCTTCGTCGCGACTGATGTTGGTCAGCACGATAACTCGTATGTCGGCGCCCCAATCTGTTTCACGGAGTTTTTCCAGCATTTCATCGCCACTCATGACTGGCATTTTGATATCTAATAGCACGAGGTCTGGCTTGGACTCTTCTATGACTTTTAAGCCTTGTTGGCCGTCCTCGGCGGTGAACGCCTCGAAATCAGAGCTTTCCAGCTTCATTTTGTACATTTCCAGGATTGCAGGTTCGTCTTCTACGACAACAATGCGGGCGAGTTTTGTTTTTGGCATGCTACAAATACGGTAGCAAACAGCGGTACCGATGTCTACTTAACTTCGGTCGGCGCTCATGCTTTTGATTTTTTGACAGAGGTGGTATAGTTGCAAAAAGCAAAGGTCAAAATTACACCAAGTGAAACCACCAAAACACGTGTTTGCCACCTTCCCCGAATTCTCTCGGTTAACCCTCTCCGACCGCGAAAAATGGGAAACCCTCATCGCCGACTATCCACCCATCTACGATATCTCTTTTCCGGGACTAATGACCTGGTGGGACCAACTGGGCAGCATGAAGGTCGCCCAAGTTAACAACAACTTAGTTATTTCGTATTGGCTACCCGGCGATGATGAGAATAATGGTCTTTCGCTGGTTGGGCGCTCAATGATCGATGAGTCTATCTGCGAGATTTTCGACTATCTTAAGTCGAATGGTGAAGAAGCAAAGCTTGTTAATGTACCGGAATTTGTTGTACAGCAGATTAAATTTCACGATATGTTCAGCATCGATGAAACTCGCCGCCTAAACGAGTATGTGTTGCCCCTGGCTCACTTCTACCCGCTAAAAAATATGGTTTTACACTGGCGTAAAAGGGTAAAAAATTATATTGATCAAAAGTTGACGGTAACTAGTATAGATATGGCAACGAAAGAGGGTAAAACCAAGCTGCTCAAGGCGTTACAGTGGAGAGAAAAAAATCACTTGAATGATTTTGGTGTGATCGAAGGTGAGTGTATGGAATCGTTTGTTAGTCATGCAGATGATCTGAATATTGAAAACCTCTGTGTTTTTCTGGGCGAAGATTTGGTCGGATTCTGTTTGTACCAGGTTCCGACAGACAAGCGATACATAATCATGAAGCATATCAAAGCTACTGACCCGGCTATGTTTGGATTTGAACTTATAGCGTATGCACTTTCAAAACGATTTATAGAGCAAGGGTTTCAATATGTAAACCTAGGCGCAGATTATGATATTGAGCGTTTGCGAATGTTTATGGTGGCGATAGGGGCCGAAAACTTCTTTCGTAAGTACACCATCACGCCAAAAAGAAGCAAAAGATGAGCGCTAAAAACCCCAAACACGTATTTGCCACTTTCCCCGAATTCTCTAGGTTAACCCTCTCCGACCGCGAAAAATGGGAAACCCTCATCAAAGACTACCCACCATATATTTCATTCTCTTTTGCTGATTTACAGTTATAGTGGAACGACTTTGGCCAGCTTAGAGTCGCACAAATCAACGGAAATATCATCATCAGTTATTTCATGCCAGGAGATGAAAAAAGGTCGGGCCTCTGCTTAGTCGGCACAAAAAAGATCGACGAATCAATCTGCGAAATTTTCGACTGGCAGCAAAACAGAGGCGACGAGCCACGTATAGTATCTATACCTGAGTTTACGTGTGAGCGTATCCGCTATGTCGATCTGTACGAGATTGGCGCCACGCGCAACTACGATGAGTGTATTATATCGGCGGAGACATTCTCTGAGCTTAGTAAAATATCGGCACCCAAGCGTATTATGATCAAACGATTTTTGACGAAATTTGACGAATCAAAAATCGAAGTTAAGCAGGTTGACCTTGATTACCCAGACAATAAAACACTACTCTTGGAATGCCTGGAGGATTGGATTGGGCGCGGCGATTTTAGCAAAGTTGGTAAGTTTGAAGAAGACTATGCCCGCAGTGCAATTAAGGACTCGGAGCCTTTGAGTATCGGAGCACTAGGGCTTTATATAAATGGTTATCTGCATGCGTTCATACTATACTCTCGGTGTAGCGACCCAGATTACGTGCTAATTAGTGCAGTAAAGTTGAGTTATGCCTATAACCATCTGTTCGAGCTCTGTGCGCACAAGTTTTCCCAACACTTTGAAAAGCAGAGCATAAAATACGCAAATATTGAGGCAGACCTAGGAATAAACTCCTTAAGAGCCACAAAAATACTACTTGGCCCCATAAATTTCCTTCGCAAATATGAAATACGCCCCAAACAAAATAAACAAAAGCATTGACACATTTACATATTTGTAGTAATATGTGCTTAGTACTTTAGAAGATAAAACGTCGCAGGAAAAACTATTTCCTTGCGGCGTTTTTATATTTATCCGAAGTATTTTTAAAGAGGAAATTATTATGTCAAGAATAGACACTACGGTCACAAATGAAGCGGTAATACCTGTAATTGAAGCGCAAATCTTCAATGCTTCGCCAGAGCATCAATTTGCAATTGGCATGTTAGCTACGGGCTATGAGCTTGTCGATGATCGGGGTGGTATATTCACGGGTTACTTACGGTTACGAGCGAACGTGTATGCTTCACAAACAAATATGATACCTGGCAATGAAGTACGACCTGATGGCACAGAAAAAGATGCTGATGATTCCCGATCTACGCACTGGGCAATTTTAGAGCGAGCTAGAGAGCAAGAGCAGGAGCTAGGTTTTCAGGGGCTGGCAAGAGTGGTAGCCTCCATAAGAACAATTGAAAAAACCGCTACTGATCAACGGCCGTTGCCGATAGAAGTTTTTTTCCCAGAAGCGTTTACTGCTCCACTACCACTAGGGGCAGTAGAGGTCTCGCGATATATATGTAGGCATGAAAATCCAATTATTCAAAGCAGGCTTAGCGCACCGCTATTCTCTGCAGTCGTGGGGCACATACAGAGTAAGGGTTTTAGTCCAACATTCGGTGTTGTAGAAGAGAAAGTAGAGCAGCGTCTTGAAAGATATGGAGTTCCGATGCAAAGAATTGCTTTACCAAAGTTCGTACCAGAATATGCAGCCGATAATCTAGGCTTTTCAGTTGATATTCAGGCAATGGCAGAATTTATGGGTCTTGATAATCCAGAGGCGCTAGCAAAGATTAGATCAGAGCAACGAAAGTGGAGCTATTTCAATATCGAGGCACCAAGCCTTTAGAATGCCAAAAGCGCATAAATTTAAAAGGAGATTACGACATGTTAAACATAGATTCACCCGAATTTTCGAGAAATTATGGATTTTGGAATGAAGCCGAACAAGACGCTATCATGCGTTCATCTGTGGCAATTGCAGGTGTGGGAGGGGATGGCTTTCAGCTAGGCTTAAAATTAGCGCGAATGGGTGTCGCAAGTTTTGATATAGCTGATCCAGAGACTTTTGAGAGAGAAAATATTAATCGTGTGCCAGGTGCAACTATTGCAACTTGCGGCAGGAATAAAGCAGAGGTCTTTCGAGCTATGGCTTTGGAAATTAATCCACACGTTGACGTTAGAATTTACAAAGACGGTGTAACTGAGGAAAATATTGAAGAGTTTACAAATCGTGCCGATGTTGTTTTTGATGAAACCGAGCTTACTCATCTTGAGCTAGGTACAATGGTTTCCGATGCCGCGCGTAACAGGGGAATTCCAGACGTATTTATTATGAATGTCGGTTTTGCGGGCCAAATCACATCTTTTCATCCCAAGGGAAGACACTCGTTTCGTACGATGATGGGCATCCCAAAGAATATGCCGTTGGACGAAGTTAAGGACCTGAGCCTTGATATAAGTCGGTGCCTTCCTTACTTGCCAGCCTACGCGGATAGTAGAACCCTTGCTGCGGTTGCAAATGACGAGGATGCTCCACTGCCATCTATCGCTCCAGGGGTAGACGTTGCATCGGCACTGGGTGCATCTCAAGGATTTCTACACCTCGTACAAGCAACAGGGAATAAGCGCCCAGAGCCCATTTGGGCACCAAGATTTGGATATATGGATGCCTACACGTGTGAAGCTGGAACAACAAGAGTCCCTCGCCTTTCGTTCTATCGTAGACTTGCAACAATGATGGTGCGTGAAAAATTTAGCCTAAATCCCCAAGCAAGCTTTACTCAGGCAGATCGAGAACGAAGGCAGGCTAGCGATCAGCTCGCATAGAGCAATCGAGCTTATATAACCACAACACGCCGCACACTTGTTCGGTTTCTCATTTCACGATAGATCTTATAGAATAAGTATAAGATGTTTGATATTTACCTGTTCCTAGATATTATTGTGGTTCTGGGTCTCGCCGTGCTTGCCCTGACGGTATTCATAAAGAATAGGGCGGATATTTTACACAGAATATTCGTCGCTTTCGTTGTGTGTATAGCTGTGTGGATAACAACAAACTATATAAGCAATGATGTTGATAATAGTCCCCGTGTAGCGACAATAGCCAATTATTTTGTTTTTTCTTTTAGTTATGCAGCGAGTGTCTTCTTGCTGGCGTTTGCAGTAAAGCTTTCGGGCGATGAGAGGATTAAGAATTTTTTACGAAAGTGCATAATTCCGTTTGCGCTTGTTACTTTAAGCTCTGCCACGCCACTCGTTGTCTCAGGAGTTGAGCTTCAGGGGTCGCTTTACGCAGTTGAATTCGGTCCCCTAGCAACTCCATATTTTTTGAGTTTGATAACAAATATTGTTTTAGCAATTTTTGTAGTGCATCGTAATAAAAATAGGTCGACCGGAGACAAGAGAAAGAGCCTCAGGGTACTCCTGAGTAGTTTATATTTGACTTTCCCCGTTCTTATTTTGGCGCAAGCAGTTATTCCGGCAACGACGGGGTGGTTTGGTCTTACAAACATAGGTGTTCTGCCAATGTTAATACTGGTTTTCGGACTTTACTACAACGTCGTTAAGTATCGGTTATTTGACTTAAGGCTTGTCGCAGTAAGGACAATTGCGTACTTAGCAACAATTGGAACGATTTCGATCGCTTATGGTTTGATCACCCACAACTTAACAGCAGGAGCACTGAGTCGTTTCGACAATGGTATAGTTGAGAATTTTGTGAATTCAGGATTTATAGTCTTAGCTTGCTTAAGTTATGGCGTAATGAAAAGAAACTTCGATAAAATTACCAATAGACTTTTCTACCAAGATGCTTATGATCCACAGGCTTTGGTAAGCGAGTTAAATGCGATTTTGATAAGCAATATTGAACTTAATAAATTGCTATCTGAATCTTCACGTATAATTGGCGATACAATTAAGGCAGAATTCTGTACCTTTGAACTGTACGAAACAACAAAAACGCCACGACGTATAGTGACGCATGGAGACCAGAAATTCAACGAATCAATCACTAAAGAAAGCCTCGGAGTCCTCTCCAGTAACGGAGAAGGCATAATAATTTTTGATGAGCTGACCGAAAAACAAGAAAAGTTAAAGCAAACGCTACGAGCCAGTGATATTGCTGTCGTAATTAATTTAGCGAGTAATCTAGGAGGGAAGAGAACTGCCGTCGGTCGCATTCTGCTGGGAATAAAGAGAAGCGGTAACCCGTACTCTAAACAAGACGTTAAAATAATTAAGATTATTGCAGATGAGATGGTGATTGCGATTCAGAACGCGCTGCGGTTTGAAGAGATTCAGAATTTTGCTAAGACTTTGGAGGCAGAGGTCGAGGAGAAGACCAAGGGCTTGCGTAACGCCAACGAGAAGCTCAAGAAATTGGACGAAACCAAGGACGACTTTATTAGTATGGCTTCGCACCAGTTGCGCACGCCGCTTACGAGCGTAAAAGGTTACGTGAGCATGGTGTTAGAGGGCGATGCAGGCAAAGTTTCGGGCAAGCAAAAAGAGTTGTTAGACCAAGCGTTTGTGAGCTCACAGCGCATGGTGTATTTGATAGCCGACTTGTTGAACGTCTCGCGTTTGCGTACTGGCAAATTTATTATCGACGCTAAACCAACCAATTTGACCGAAGTTGTAGAGGGCGAAATTAACCAGCTTAAAGAGACAGCCAAAGGCCGGGGCCTAGACTTGAAGTTTGATAAGCCAAAAGACTTCCCAGAACTTATGCTAGACGAAACCAAGATTCGCCAGGTGATTATGAACTTTGCCGACAACGCAATTTACTACACGCCAACCGGTGGGCATATTGTCGTAGCTCTAGAAGACAAAGGTGAATCGGTTGAATTTACGGTAAGCGACGACGGAATCGGTGTGCCAAAAGCCGAGCAGCACCATTTGTTTAACAAGTTTTACCGCGCCGGCAACGCCAAAAAAGCTCGCCCAGACGGCACCGGCCTAGGATTATTTATGGCCAAAAAAGTTGTGGTGGCCCAAGGCGGCGCAATTATCTTTAACACCACAGAGGGCAAAGGCAGCACGTTCGGCTTTAGCTTTAACAAAAAATCCCTCGACCCAAGCCATTACAAAGGCCCAGCGGTCGCTGAAGCCCAAGTTTCAAGCGAACAGTCAAAATAACAGAGCATCCACAACGCTTGTGTTAATAAGCGAACAGTGGTGATATATATCGACATAACCTTATACTTATGGTATACTCTAGCAGTATAAAGATTATCTCTTTTAATGCCTTGAGGAGGTGTGAGAATGTCCCCAGAAATTCATGGTGAAAATTTACGTATAAAAGCATTCGTCACGGCGGTCGCAATTTTAGTTGGTGCTGGCGCAATTGCTGCTTGTTCTGGCGTAGAAGCTCAGGGCGGACCAGGTACAACTGGTGGCAGCGCACCGAGTGGCACAGAAGCTCCCGGCTCTTCAATGGCTGATTCAACCGTCGCTGGCATTCCAGGTGACGTTGCTCCTGGTGATGACAAAACAATTCAGCAAGAAAATGCCAATGGCGAGTTTGAGTGTGGCGCTCCAAAGGGTGAAAAATGGGAAGATAAAGCATTTAGTTCGGACCGGGGATTGACCCCACATAATAATGCACACCCTGATCTAGCAAAAGGCACACGTAACTTGTGGAACGGTGTCATGGGCGAAGAAGGCTTTGTCTTTCTGGCAAACGAATCAATGAACAATAATGAAGCGACAGCAGAAGTTACCGTCGAAGACGATGCGTACCGTAAGTTTATCGAAAAACAAGTTGCAACACCCGTACAAGAAGATGCGGTTGGGCTTAATCACCGCTGTTTATTGCCCGATGGTACGTACGGCGTTGCTCCAGCTGGCTACAAGCACTTGCAAAAAGATGCAACAACCCTGACAGGTCTTGTTTTAGCCGATGATAAATATGACGATGGCAATCGCGATAATAATAATGACTTTGTGGATAAAACTACACAGGGAGCACGCGACAAGCTGTTTATCCAGCGTGTTGATACTGACGGTGATGGAATAAACGACGCGACACATATTGGCGTAAAATTCCGAGACTGTGGCAATGACGTGTTGCGCACTCCTATTACTCCACCAGGAGTTGAACTGCCACCAGAAGAAAGCACTCCTAACACAACTCCAGGAATCAATACTACTGTTACAACGCGCGGCACTACAACTACGCTTCCTCCATCGACCGTTACAACCGTTAATGGTAAAACAGCAACCACTGTTGGTCAGGGTGGCGCTACGACTCTAGTGGGTACACCACCAAGTAGTAGCGAACACCAGGCTACGACTTCGCTGACGCCTACGACAAAAGAAGCAGTTCCGCCAATCCGTGAAGGGCCAAGTACAACTAAAAAACCAACTTCAACTCCAGAACCAGGACGATAACAGGAGAACATGATGAAACTAACTAATCTTTTCAAAAAGCTAAGCACCAAAACAAAAGTAGTAACTTTTGTAGCGACTGCCCTAGTCGCAATTGCGGTACCAAGTGTGGTGATCGCCGGCTTTGGCCCAGGCAATCGCCCAACATACGATTACACCAAAGCGTGTAATCCAAACGATAACGACCCATATGACCGCTGTGGTTCTATGGACGGTCCAGTGTTCAACTCGTTTATTAATACGCCAACATACGGCGACGAGCGAAACTTTAACCGTATGGCAGAAGTCGTAGCAGGTCAAAAACCTACAGACGCAGACTACGGCGAGACAAAAGTTGCAACTCCTGGCAAAGAATATTGGGTGCGAACGTTGGTCCACAACAATGCCAACCAAGAAACAAACGATGCCGAAGACAACTTCAAGGGCGTCGCGAAGAACACACGCGTCAAAGTTGATATCGCCGAAGGTGTTGCAAATGGCGTCGATGTTATGAGTACTGTGACTGCTGATAACGCCAAGCCCGGCGAAGTGTGGGACACATCAACACTGCAAAACGAAAACCAAAAGTTCAGCGTACAATTTGTGCCTGGGTCTGCACGGCTGTTTAACAGCGTGTATACCGAACAAAGCGCTGGTAAAACGTTGCCAGACGAAATCGTAAATGGCGCACAAGGAACCAAAATTGGTCACCGCGACATGGACGGAAACCTTCCTGGTTGCTTTGAGTTTGAAGCATACGTATATGTAAAAGTAAAAGTTAACGCACCAGAAATAAACCTCGAAAAAGAAGTCCGCATGAAAGGCGAAGGCGTCAACGATTGGCGAGAAACTGTCGAAGCCATGCGCGACGACACTGTTCAATACCGAATCAAATTCCAAAACACTGGTACAGCAACTGCCAGCGACCTTGCATTGCGAGATCGTTTGCCAAGCAACTTGGAGCTTGTTCCAGGCTCAGTTGATTGGGTTGACGAAAACAAACCAGAGCCCGGCTTTAAAGTTAGCGACACTGCATTATTTAGCCAGGGCGGATTACTGCTCGGCAACTACGGCGCAGGCGGCGGCGGATACATTTACTTTGACGCCAAAGTGAAAGACACAGTTGACGAATGCGAAGCATTAAACGTTGCACTTATTCGTGGTAATGGTATTCCAGAGCAAGAAGACAACGCAAAAGTTGTTATCAAAGACTGCGTGCCCCCAGTGGTAACTCCAGTGTATTCTTGCGATGCGCTGCGCGTACAAAAAGTTAGTAAGTTTGAATACCGGTTTACTACCGAATCAACCGCAAGAAGTGGTGCAGAGTTTGAAAGTTACACTTACGACTTTGGTGACAATACCGAGCCTTTGACTACTGACAGTCAAGAACCTCAAACGCACACGTATACGACGGTTGGCGAGTACGCAACAAAAGTAACAGCCAACTTTACTGTCGATGGCGCGCGAGTTTCTGACAGTGGTGCCGAATGTATGGCAACAATCACGATTCCACAAACGCCAACAGAAAACTGCCCGATTCCTGGCAAAGAACATCTGCCAAAAGACAGTCCAAAATGTAAAGAGCCAGGCGACAAATGTCCATTGCCAGGTAAAGGTCACTTGCCAAAAGACAGCGACGAGTGCGCAGAGCTGCCTGATACGGGCATGGGCTCAGTAGCTGGAATCTTTGCTGCAACCACTGCTGCTGGTACTGTCGCACACGCTGCAATAGTGCGACGACGACGTTAAGTTGTGGATAAACTCTAGCGTAATTGTCAAAATTGTGCTAAGATGTGTGTAGATAAAAGAGCAATGACTGACCGCTCCCAAATTCTCGATAAAACCCTTGTTACCAACAGGGGTTTTTCTTTTGTGCAAAATGTGGTACAATTCTTCGGTTGTAACAGATGTATTTATAAAAAATACGCTGGTCCATATGCTTCGCTTGTGAAACCAAATTTCTCGGAAGAGATAAAATATGCGAGCACATTTTATGCACCTTACAATTAGCACGGTCCATCTCTTCGAGATGAAACCGCTCACGCGGAACAACGAGAGTAAGATTGGTCCATCTCCTTCGGAGAGGACACCAAATTTCTCGGAATCAGAAAAATATGTAAACACATTTTTCATGCTTCGCTCGAAATTCGGTCTCATCGTCTAACGGTTAGGACACCAGGTTTTCATCCTGGCAATAGGAGTTCGATTCTCCTTGAGATCACCAAACTAAGAAGATCACGTCGGTGGTCTTTTTCTATGACAAGGCGAATGGCGCAACTTCTGCTTGTACCAGGTAGCCATAAGCAAGTACACTAGGGAGCGTATGACTTTTACTAATATCGCACCGAAAATTCCGATTCGTAATTTTAAGCGCACTAAAATTATTGCGACGCTTGGCCCTGCCAGTGATTCGCCAGAAGTAATTGAGCAGATGATTCTTGAGGGCGCAAATGCGATTCGCCTTAATTTTAGCCACGGTACACACGAAGAGCGCGATCGCCAGATTCCACTCATCCGAAAAATCAGCCAGAAACTTGGCAAGCCAGTAGCAATTATTCAGGATTTGCAGGGTCCGAAAATGCGTTTGGGCGATTTTGACGGCATCGTAAATGTGCGTGCCGGCCAAACGCTGCAACTTAAATACAAAGCAGATTACGAGCGTTCTGGCATATTGCCAATCCAGTTCGATATCAGCAAAAAAGTAAAACGCGGCGAAAGACTTTTTTTGTTTGACGGCCGAATTCGAAGTGTTATTACCAGCGTCAAAGATGGAATCGTACATGTTCTTATAGAAAACGACGGGATTTTGATCAAACGAAAAGGCATGAACTTGCCATGCCTTTTCGTTTGATCAAAATCCCGTCGTTTTCTATAAGAACATGTACGA
>ENA-ORBV01012864-ORBV01012864.1-microbial-mat-metagenome-genome-assembly--contig:-NODE-12864-length-12828-cov-3.535487_pt1 | contig 12828 bp, 13 predicted proteins | sample MGYA00237777_ERZ505514 | MGnify/ENA primary metagenome ERZ505514 (study PRJEB26160, sample SAMN06269048) | microbial mat metagenome | isolation source: Oligotrophic lake microbial mat | place...
GTGTGTGCGTGTGTGTATGTGTGTGTGTGTGTGTGTGTGTGTGAGTGTGTGTGCGTGTCTGTTCACAGACGTGAAGGAGCGACACCCACCTCTTTTGCATGCATAGCTGTGGGGTCCTTCGCCACTGCTTTCGCCACGATCGCGGCAGTTTTCAGCTCTGCCATCATATCTAGACCACGCGAAACGCTCGTTCGTAAGCACGCTGGGCCATTGATCGAAGTCGAGACATTCATTTCATACCTAATGAGTTATTACTTGCGGCGCTGTCGGTACCTAACGCAACGTTCACGCCTGCTTTGGCCAGGTCAGCCACCGGGCAGAACCCGCTAGCCAGCTTGAGATTGGACGAAGGGCTGTGGGGTCGATACCAGCGCCATATACAGAGCAAAGTATGTGGGCTGCCACGAAAAATATTGCTAAACAGTGGATGATTGATCGTACCAGTGAGCCACGTGCGCGCCACGCTTTCCCATCAGTTGCACGTGCTCTGGCGTGAGCTGAGTCATGTGCACAGCGATCAGCGAGGGCGATACCATGCCTAACCGATCCAAGTTGTCCAGCGGAGGGATATTGTGATCACTCTTGTGGCAACCCATAGCAGCCTTGTTACCTGCATCGTAGGCACAAGTGTCAGATGGCCCATGCAGACTAGACCTCCAGACAATACAGCTGGTAGTACGTACCCGCGGTGCTGTGCTCCACCTCATCAGCAGTTTCATGCACGTGGCAGTGAATCTGCATACCATGCTTGGCAGCTAGATCGCGTACCACGGTGAAGTTGGCGTCCGACACGGTATACGGCGCGTGAGGCGCCATGGAGAAACTGCGAAAGCGCACAACACACATCGTGGGATGGCGTGAGATTGGGGGAGGAAGGCACACAGCAGGTAGTAAAGCATTACGCACCGCAAGAGAGGCTCATTCTTAAATCGAGTAGCCGTGGCGAGTCCCTTCTCCAAGTAGTCCTCAGGGTTCTTGGCGTAGTTACTCGGGAACTCGATGATGCAGATGCCAATGGTAGCTCTCAGCCCAGCCTTGACGGCACACTCTGCTGTGGTCTCAGGGAAGAAGTACCTGTGTGACAGGAAGAGCATAGGTCCGTTAGGTGGGCGGAAGCAATAACTGGTACACACAGCTATCGCCAACTCAAACTCAATATACGTCTTCTTGGACTAAACATAGCTCCAGCAGCACACCACATGACATCGTGACATGACGGCAGTCGTACATGTCGTTGAACATTGTAGTGCCGCCACGAATCATCTCGGCCATAGCCAGATCCGATCCGTCCTTCACGAAGTCGGGTGAGCAATGCCTGCACAATTCCAAGGGATTCCGTTTGAACAACAGAGTGATAACAAAAGAAGAAAACGAGCGTTGATCACCGTACGTGAACTCTGCTGGCCAGATGTGCTGACTCAACCAAGTCATCAGCAGTTGATCGTCCGCAAACCCACGCAACAGAGTCATGCCAACGTGCGTGTGCGCGTTGACCAGGCCAGGCATCAGGCAGTGTGTATGTCGCACATCGTGCACTTCCGCAGCGGTGTAGTGAGTCTCCGCGACAGCGTGCGGCACAATGGCCACGATTTTGCCCTGGTGAGATCACAATCACCATATGTGAGGTTAGCAAGCTTGCAAAAGAAAACGTAAGCGACAGGGTGGGCACGTGGGCTGACTGGCATATAACGTACCTGCGACACAACGATGGAGTGGTGGTCCATTACACTAGGCATGCCGTCCTCGACCGGTACCACGTAGCGAGCGTGCACTACCAGATCGACAGCGATGGGTGCCGCTTTGCCAGCTGCATGTGAAACAAAACAGACGTGTTGAGAAATCGTCGTGTTGAAGCGTGGAGCACCTCAGCACCACATACCGACAGCCGGCTGCTCTATCACAGGGGGCATAAAGCGGTGCAGCAGAATATCTAGCACGTTCTCCATAGTTTTCAGATTCTGATGAACGCCCTAAATACAGCAAAGTGCGTGCACGCGTAGGACAGGTGAGCAAGCATGCACGCCTTTAGACATTCCCCCCACATTCGAGAACACTAGCAGTTACATACCCGCTCGAATTGCTCCAGAGACAGCTTCTCTTGGGCTTGCAGACCATTAGCAATATTGTCAACCATGCACACCAGTGCGTATGGCAGTTCCAGCTCCTATGAACGATGCACGAATAACGTGCGTTCAAGAGACGGTGAGCCAAGCCATGGCATAGCACGCACAGCGAGCGCTATATTACAGGAAGCACGAGATACCCATACCTGCGCCAGGATGGCCTCATGCGCACAAGTCATGCCCACCACATCTGCCACCATGGCCAGGAACCGAATCTCCGCCATGCTCTCGAATCGAGGTCCTAGCAAACAGCCATACATCGTTATGACAGGTACATTACGCACACGAGATAACACGCCCCGTTTGGGCTCGTACGCACCGATGGTTTGCGAATACACTCCTTCACGGACGAAAGGAATCGAGTTGGCTTTGAGCGCTGCCATGACCTCCTCCCGCAGCTTGTCACTGAATGCAGGCACTCTGGTTGAACACATGTCACAGCGATCATCGCGTTTCGTTAGGGGGGCGGACGTGATACCACGAGCAGTTGTGACACCGCAATACCGTACTTGTGACCCTGTCGACTATGGTCAAAGAAGGTGATGTTCTCGTAGATGTTGAAGATGTCGTTCGGCAAGATGAGCACGCCCGGCTGCAGGACGCTGGGCTTCAGGGTGCCGACGGATCCGAAGGCGATGATGGATGAGCATTTCTAAGCGCAGATTATGTCAGAGATGCCGCATACATCAAAGAGAATGAACATTGTGCATACTAAGGACAATGTGTTGCAGATGCATGCAAAAGATGCGTGTGTACCAGCTGGTGCAATGCTGCGATGATGGCGCGTTTGTTGACCAGATGTGGAGGACTGTAGGACTCGTTCGGATTCGCCTCATGTCGTTGCACGAAGACCACTTTCTGATATTTCCCTGAGAGGGGAATGAGCAATGTCATCAGCCTCAGCTAGATAACGCGTGCCGAAACACGTCACTCACCGGTACCGCGGTGCACAAGCACGTTGCCGAATTTAGTGGACACAATAGCCTTCTGAAACGATTGCAAATGCTGGCTCTTCAGGAATGAGGAACCACCAATGAGAGCCAACAAGCCCTCCGACGCGGTCGCGGGAAGGGCAGTTGCCGATCTGGTCACACGAGTGCACCCAATCAAGGTAAGCGGGCTCGATGGCTTATGCGTCCAAGGGAGACGTGACAGAAAAAACGAAATATGCACAATCAAACACGATTCACACATGTCCGCTCGTACTTGCTGTCGGTCATGATGTGGAAAATGTGTAACTTGGGTGGTCACCAGGTGTCAATCAATCAATGCAATAAGGTACGCAACGCAATTCGTCGGGAAGGCCTTCTACAGTCGACTTGCGTGATCAGCATGTATTTCGCCACTACAATTCCATAACTTTCTTCACCATCTCAGAAGCTTCCAGCACGTTCTGCAGAAAATTGCTTGTGCATCTGATGGTTCAGCACGTTCCACCCCAAAATGCAATCATTATTCGTTCGTCTCATCGCAGACACCAGGCGACAAACAAGCAGTCACCAACCGGCCATCTGGCCCCTGCCTCCTTGAACCCGCGCACGTCAAGTTCCCCTAGTCATCTCAACCAATAGCATGACAAGCCAAAAGCAACAGCACCAGCCTCGTGTGAACAACGACCTCGACACTCGCCTGTTCCATGCTGCTCGTCGAGGGGACATCGCTGAAATCAAGGCCATCTTCAACAGCGATCGTTTCAACGTCAACTGGGACTCCGGTGTCGTTGGAGCCACCTGCGACAGCAAGATCGATGCCAGTCGCAAAATGTGCGCGGAGTTCTGTGTCCACCAAGGGGGCAGTCCGTTCTGGCTGCTTGATCCTGTCCACATTTCACCCCAGCCCAAGTTCCTGGACTTCGGCGTCCACAAGCTCAGTTTCGGCGGGCACAACATCTCTGTCAAAGCCTGCGACACTGGACGCAATAAGCTGTCTGCGACGAGCCATCTCGCCAGCTAGTTCGTCACCTGCATTTCACCGTCCCAGTGAATTTGCAGCCTCCATCTGACGCATCGCTCGCGACGTTTGGGCCCTTGCCAACGTCTTGTTTCCTTTTTTTTCTCCTGATCCAATCAGGTTTTCATGCGACGTATGCGTCCGAATACATGTTCTATTTCTGCTAGTAATCATGAAGCAGTATCATCCTTACCACACTGCATAGCGGTGCAGCCGACGAATGACAAGTAGCAATTCTCTGGAAGCTCAATCTCGTCTGGCGAGACATCACCCTGCGTGTCGCCTGCGCTGGTTCCATTGGCAACGGGTTTGCGGCACATTTTGAACTGAAACGATGCTCGCGGTCTGACTTCATAAACTAGCGATAAGCGGGGTCGATCATTTCGCACAACTTGATGCCATGTGCCCGCGTACACACGCCTGGATAGGGTCTCTAAAGTGCGGCCAGGAAACACGATGAGGTGGCGCAACGGCTGCAGACCCAACTGATGTTCCACTGCCACCCACTCATCTAACGCAGGATCGAACACAGCTAGTCCAGCGACGGGCGCGCACGGCACCACTGTCAGAAACCCGGGGTCCACGTGGATGTTGCAGTTGGGCGGGATCGCAGTCGCAACAGCACCTGTGGATGAATTTGAAGAAACAGCAGTGGCAGGTGGGTGATTGAAGTAGTGAAACATGTCGAACGGCGAGGCTGAATAAGATTGATGATGCAGATGCGCATCTCCCGCGTACTGTTTGATGGCGTCATACGACAATCCTAGATCCAAGCACACGATGCGCAAACAACTGTCGGCGACATCCTCTAGAAAGTCAAAGACGCGCAAGATCGCCTGTAAAGCATTGCGAAGCTCAATAGACTCCACAATCCATGGCAGGCCGTCAGCCATGCACGAATCTGCCCGAGTAATCGCTTCGAGATCTGACGTTTGTCGGCGACAACACGGTCCGCGTCTGAAGCGATACAGCTCTTTGCCTGCATGCGGTTGATTGTATCCCAATAAACCCTTGTGATCTCCCACTTCTGGAACAAGCACCCGACATTTCATCTTTGTGGCGGCCGACGCGATGCGGAAAAACTCATCAGCGGCAACGTACGCTGCTTGCAATTCTGCAACCAACGCGGAGCAACGCCGAATGTGAGACCAGTGATGCGATCAGCAGGTGGAACGAACGGCAGACTAGGATTGACTACCGTGTAGGTTACCTTTGTATGTGCCATCATCCACTGCGATCGCAGCATACCCGTGATGTCGAAGGTGATCACAGAACTGATGTCGAACAGAGTGTGTCGGCGGCGAAGCACGTAGGCGCAGCAGCTCAAAAACGGGAATCGTTGGAAAGGCGCTCTGCACCACTTGCGGCGTGTGAATGGAAGGTGTGCAAATGCTTGGTATCGTTGACATTGGCCGAGACAAAAGTGAAATTTCACTGCGCCCTTGCCGCCATTGCTTTTCAAGGTCTACTTTCAATCCTGATCACGCGGGCGTCTAGTGCCTGTAACATGAGGCGTGGTCCATCAACGACATTCCAGAGAACACTGTGGTGGCACTTGCAGCAGATCCTTGCAATATCCACGCTGTATTGCGAGCTCGGCTGTCGATACATCTGTTGGACACCTCAATTAAAATGAGCGCACATACTTCTGAGCTCTCTGCAGTAGATGATTCGTCCACGTTTGAGCGCTTGCTGCACGTGTACGTGAACGAGCCATGTTTGAAGCTCATACCTCGGTGGGTGAAACCGAACACCATCTCTGCCGTCAACCATTTCTGTGTCTGGATGACGGTGTTCTTGGCTTTCTGGGCCAGCGCGATTGATCTGAGTGAAGAAGAGTACTTCCATGGGATGCGGTCTGGTAGAGACGCAGACAAAGTGCGCTTTCAAGCTCTAGTCCTCCGCTTGATCATGGCCTTCTTGGTGTTTGCCAGCATGGTCTTGGATTGTCTCGACGGTATGCACGCACGTGCCACTGGCCAGACTTCGCGTCTTGGTGAAGTTATGGATCACGCTTTAGATGCAGCGAACATTCCGTTGTTGAGCGTGGGAGCTGTCTTCACCATGGGCATGCATGTGTGGTGGCGCGCGCTCACCATGATTGTAGGCGGCCTTGTGTTCAATGCACAGCTCGCGGTGTATAGACACTCGGGCAAGTTCATCAAGCCTCCTGCCAATGGACCTGAATCTCAGATGGCTCTGATCACTGTAGAGGTTGTGATGGCAGTCCTGTTCTGGACTGTGGGCAGATTCCACCCGACCATCGTTACGGTGATGATGGTCGTACCCGTGCTTGCAAACTTCCTGCAGTTTCGTAATGCTTTCTTCTTCTGGAGCCATCTCAACTGGGACGCCGCGGTAGACCATTTGCGCTTCGCGTTCACCACCATTTCTTTCGCCGTCCTGGTGGTATTCGGAGTCATCTCGGACTTCATTTTCGAGACCGCTTCTGTGTTGATTGCTTTCCGATTGAGTGGTGCTTATGTGCTATTCATCGTTGCCAACAAGCACCGTAAGAACGACGCCACCAGAAACGGCACTGGGAAAGCCAGCTCAGTTTTGTTCAGCTCATGGTCCTCGTTATATGACGGGTTCGATTGGACTCTGCTCACCTATATCGCTCTTGTCGGAGCCATTCAATACGCTCTGATCGACCCCAGCTTTGCAGCTTATCGATTGCAGCATCCGCAAAGCGTTCAAACCGTAGTGCTCTCAGAGCTAATTCCAACGATTGTGTTCGCGTTGGCGGTTACGCTAGTGACAGCGGCTGATCTGCGCAAATGTCTACCTTATCTGGTGGCACCTCCGCAGCTCCAACAGCCGTTGGTTCGATTGTTCATCTAATTTGATTGCCTTTTTAATGCAAGCTGTGCCTTCAAGCGACATCAATTTATTTATTCGCAGCAGCGTCATATGCATGAGCTCATCTGGTGTCTGATTGCAATATCAATAGACTGCCGTACTGCTGCCCACACTAATTTTGCGACACTGCATGTACTACTTTGATGACCGTGGGAATTCAGCATACGAGATTCTCGTTGGCTGATTCTCGTACACTCGTGTCTCTGACCCAAGATGTAGCGCACTTGATCCAATCAGCCTCCCAATTCGAACACCAGATGCTCAACCGAAATCACGGTGGTGTATGGCTACCACTATACGAAGCACCGCAACAGCTGCTCATAGACACTCAGCGGGCTACACCTGCAGTAACGATTGCAGCAATTGCGTTTGCGCAGGCGACAGCCCTGAGGAGCTCGCTCCATGTGCGAGCAAGCAGGATACCAATTCTCGGTGCCCATGTTTCATAGCCGCAGGCAGCGCCCACTGAGCTGGTATGCCTGCAGCCAGCCACAACTTGACAGCGGCAAGCTGGCCACACTTTGCCGCAAGCTCTATCGGGTGATCTGAATTAGGATCGTATTCCGGATCCATGTCACTCCAAGCGGTCATCAGCGCCATCACAACCGGACTCAAATCACTCTCCGTGCAAAGTTTGAGAGCGCGATCGATCCGAGGCTCAATACATTGGAACAGCTCCGGCGTGCTCCCGAATGCAGCGCGCACGAAAAGCCAGACATTCTCCAGCAAAGTAAGGTTGCCGGTCATGCAAGCTTGCATGAGAGTTGACACCCCCTTCACTTGCCAATTTCTGGGGGTCTGCTTTTTGAGTGGCTCGGGTTCGTAGTGTCCAAACAAGTAACGGTGAGTGAACGGATCATTGGCTTGGATGGCCTTGCGGATATCTCCAATTGAAACGCGCTGTTTCCGCAACGATAAATGAAACAACAGCTGGATCAACTCGAAGTTCTGCGATTCTCTGGCTGCACGAAGGCCTTCAGAGATAAGTTGCCACCAGTCAACATTATTGGCCTTCAGCTCATTGATGGATCGCGGATCAAACAGAGCGCGAACAAGCGCCACATTACCGGCTCGTACTGCTTCAACAAGAGGCCAAGCCGAATCCAGGCGGTACTGTGTTGGCAGACTCAATAACCACTGCAGGGCTGCAAAAACGTTTCCGCTCATGGCTACGCAGAGCTCGTCCGCTGGGCTCAATGAGAAAGCATTTTCTAGTTCTGATTCAAACCATAATGCCGAATTACGTTCACGCAGCTGCTGCGCAACACCAAGCAGGCCAGAGGGTTGATTCATCTGTTGTCGATAACCTAATGCAGTTTCTGTGTCTACATCAGTTGCAGCTAACAGCACCTCCATCACATCGGCACGGCCTGACAGTGCCGCCAGATAAATGATGCAGTCGTCCGCCGCGCGGGCATGGGCGCCATGGTGAAGAAGCCGCGAAGCCTGATCACACAGAGCAGCCTGATCACACCGCGCTCGGCTCACGCATTTTAGAAGAGCGCGGTCCAATACTGTTTGAAGTTGCGGCCGAGGCTGGTCGCGCACGCTCTCAAGGAGGATGTCAAACGTTTTCAAGTCAAAACGATCCAGAGGCGCGTAAACATTCCTTTGGAGCAACTCAAGTCGATCCTCTGCACTCAGCTGTGCTAGCAGCAATGTGAGAACATCGCTGCCATAAGATTGACACGCGCTCATCGCGGCACTGACACTGTCACGGCACGCCACCTCGTCGCGCCCCAGGGCCAAGACGTGTCTCACCACATTAACACGGTTGAACAAAGAAGCCGGTCGCAATACAATAGAAGAAAAAAGTTCCGATGGAGGTTGAACCGAATTGAACAACAGTTCAAAAGTTGCATCTGCGTTGGGGGACGAATCACCTCCGGCTGCCAAACCAGCGGCTCTTTCGATCATTAGAAGTCCGTCAAACTGGTAGTGACACAGCAGGAACTTAATCAGCTCCAGGTTATGTGCGATGGCAGCAGTGTTCAGCACGGTGGCCATGGGATGATATTCATCGCTGACAGTCGATTCGATAGATAGGTGAGGAAGAAGGAGCTCAAAGCATGGAAGAGGGGCACATAACGCGATTTTATATAGTCTGTTGAGAATGTAGTCGCATGCATCAGGACTCAGAGGATGTGCCAACAATCGCTTCAAAATGTCAACGTGCCCTGCACACGCACACCACGCTATGGAGGGCGCTAGGAGACTGGAGGTGGTGTCAGTGACATTCATGAATTCCAGAACGAGATCGACCGCTGGCAGATAGCTTTTAGGCCAGACTAGTCGATGAAGCAGCTCGGTCACATTATCTGGCGGGTTCAGAAGGAACGGAGTTACTCCATCAGGCGTGCGACCGGTCAATGCTTGCCACAAGGCGTCCAGCACCGGCGAATTCCATCGGTTCAAAATCGCGTGAGTTAGCTCACAGGCGACGAAAGTGTTCACCAGATTTTGTAGACCATGTACAGCACAATCTCGAAGAGAAGCCTCGAGCCGCTGCACCGTGTCAATCATCTGCTTGATTTCGGGATCATCACACATTGCTGTGTCGAAGTCATCTGTCGACGTTACGGCTGCCAACAGACCACCCCATCTGCACAAACGAGATCTGTCTGCGTACAGATCGGAGCTCGAGGTACCAAGCTTAGGGGCACAGCCAGAGACGTTGGCCATAGCGACACGAACTCAGTCTCAGCAGTGTCTGCAAAACAGCAGACATCTTGAGTGATCACCCGAATGCAAATCAACGACGACCACGCCAAAGAACGAGGCGAAATTCGCTTGCTTCAAAGTACGTAATTGAGGTACATCAGACGTTCGCGGAGCGCAACCAACCGCAGCATCAACAAATCCATGCAAGATCCATTCAACAACGCGCTGGATGAACCCAATCCGTTTGCGGTAGGTGCTGAGCGAACAGACTATCCACGCTTTACAATGCTGACATGTCTGTGCGTCTTTCACGCGTGCCGATCGCAGGATCCAACCGTGCGCCAGGCAGCAGCTGCTCCTCCTGAGTCTTACAATCGTAGGTGATATGCCATCGTGCTGATATCCTCTGTACGGTACTGATAGTTGTCCTCTTCGCTGTTGGTGTCGCTATCGCGTGCCTCCAATGCAGCGTTTGACGAGTCGGTAAGGTTTATCTAACACGGCTGCGTCCCGCGTAGCGACTCATGTTAATTTTCATGGATACCGCCCCATGTTATAAGTACTCATGCCCTGAACCTGAACCTGGATGCTTGCAACAGAGCCGTGACTTCGGACAGGGCTATCAGCCCCCTGCTCCCGCTGCCACAGCTCGGCCTGCCGTTGTTGCAAGCTCAAACAGGGCAGCACCAGCGAGTTCCGTGAAGTACGCCAAGTTGGAAGACGAGAGCCCTTGGCCCGCCTCTGGCAGTGATCGCGGCGGGGGTGGTGTGCCTCAAGACCTGGCTGCGCGCGAGGCGGCTGTGGCTGCACGAGAGGCTGCGTTGGATCAGCGTGAACGGGAGCTGCTCGTCAGGTATCCGTAATTGAGCAGGAGGATTCGTCAGGATGTAGTCGCATGGGGTGTTACGTTATCGAGCACTGTGTTTAGGGGCGTCGACTCATCGTTTGGTACACGCGTTTGCTTGCGCATAGAGAGGCCTATGTGGCCAAGATCGAACCCAACTGGCCATCGAAGTGCTATCCTTTGCTCCACCACGACATTGCCATGGACATCCCTGAGCGGAGCCAGTCAGTCGTGCGGCAAGCGTATTTCGCATTGCTAGGTAATGTGACTTAGATCCTAGTGCGTGGCGAGGAGCTGCCCGTGTAACTCGCCAGCGAGCTGACGTTCATGGGGGTGACTTGATTGCAGCGATGTGGGTGTGCCTGGCCTGGAACGCGCTGTGTGTTCTGTCCGTGTGGCTGACCAACACCGACAGTGGCAGTGGTACGTTTCTTTTCAGCAATCCTCCGTGCGCCCTGTGCTCTTGTTGCCCTGCTCAAACGTCTGCTGCTTACTCGAACGCAGGAGGCATGCAAACGGTGTGGGCGTGTGTGTATCTGGTGATGGGTATCCCGGGCGCATGGAACCTTTGGTACTCCCGCATCTACGAGGGCACTCGTGACGACAGCACGCGCAAATGGCTCATGTTCTTCATCAACTTCGTGGTAAGCGGACATTGTTTCCACATCGTATGCACCGCCTTGACGAATTTGAACGTGTACGCTCTGTAACTGCAGGCTCACATCTTGTTCGCCCTGATTATGTCTCTGGGTATCCCGAGTACAGCGGGCAAGTAAGTCAAGCGTGATGTTGTTCTCTGCCTGACCCAGTTGCTGTTGCTCGTTGTTGCTAACGGTCGCTCGTCAACCTGTGCCAGCGGATTTTTCTTCATGATTCGATTGTTCAACAACAACGAGAACAACGTGGCGTTCATGGCGCTAGGTAGATCTTGTCGATGCCGCGGCTGTACACCAGCTCTCGTTATGCTCATCGTCATCATTGTATTGCCGATACAGCTGGCTTCGTCATGTGGGTGATTGAGATCTGCTGGAGCGTTATGGTGCTCAAGCGAGCACACACCTTGTGGAAGAGTACGTGCTTCTGTTCACTGTGTCGATTCGCAGTGGTATCACACCTATTATTCACTTTCTTGACTCTGGGGATATGTAACAGGCAAAGGTGGCGACAAGCAGATGCAGCACGAGGCGTTGGTAGCTGTTACTGACGCTGCCGTGAACGAAACGACTGGTGGTGGCAAGCATCAGATCAACTGAACGTGGTTGTGCACGCCCCGTGCTTCCATCGTCTTCCGTTGTTCACGATTCTTTGCGATGCTGCTGTTTTCGTTCAGTTTTGCGTCCCCCTCTCAGTCTTCCAACGCGAGTTATTGCTATTTTCGCTCGCGAAGCACACATCTGCTGACTGCTGATTGGCTGTAACTCTGTCATTACAATTACAATGACATACATTCGTAGATTTCTGATATCATCCATCAACTCAGGCGTGTATCAATTGCTTTTGACTGCAGACTTGGGTGCAACACGTCGAGGTGCCTTTGAGAGTGCTGCTTGCGGCATGGTCGCGGATTGTGGTTCCGCACCTTCGACGCTAGGTCTAACGGCGATTGCTTGATTGATATCCTTCATGTTAACGCGATCCAAAAAGTCCGCAACGACTGAAGCCAGCGCCACAGAGGCTTGGGTTCGACTCGAACAGGGCGCTGAGCTGAAGGTCTGCACGCTGCTGCTCACGCTTTTGGGAGCAGCTTCAGAAACCCGGGTGTTTCCTGCTGTGAGAACAAAAATGATGTAGAGAAATATAGCAACATAGCATCAACAATGATAAACGTCAAGAAGTAGAGACGCTGTGTCAGCCAGAACCGATGCATTTCTAGCCATACCTGTACCTTTATGCGGGCGTGCAGTCTTCTTGGTGGGCGCAATATATGGAAATGGAAGGGTAAACGAAACGCGAGCAATCCACAACGCCCCGTCGCGATCGAACTCTACGGGTGGTATGGAAGACCGCAAAATCTTGTTGCGCAAGCCGAACGCTGAGATCACTTCGTCTGCGGTCTTTTCGATCCGCTGATCGATCCAATCGTTGATAACAAACCAAAGTGATCCGACCAATTAGTCAACGCGTGGACGAGGGCAAGGCTGAAGCAGTGTAGCATAAATAAGCAAATGTACCAGCTGATCTGTGGGTGTATGCAGAGCATGCACAGCCTGTACGTGTCACATCCAGAACACATTGTAGACTTAACGGGATAGTCAGACGATGTTACAGTACAAAGTGAGCGTCACCTGAAGCGCCAGATATTGATACGCATCTGCACTGCGTGAAAACGGTGCGGAGTTCGTAAAGGCTTGGTCCTTGACTTCCAGCTATATCACGCAACAATATAAC
>ENA-ORBV01012865-ORBV01012865.1-microbial-mat-metagenome-genome-assembly--contig:-NODE-12865-length-12825-cov-4.614371_pt1 | contig 12825 bp, 13 predicted proteins | sample MGYA00237777_ERZ505514 | MGnify/ENA primary metagenome ERZ505514 (study PRJEB26160, sample SAMN06269048) | microbial mat metagenome | isolation source: Oligotrophic lake microbial mat | place...
CATCGACCTCCAGCAGTGGCTTGTTTGGTACAACTATCACAAGATCCACCTTGGTATGGGCATGGACAAAAAGACCCCTGCCCAAGTGGTCTACGAAGCCCTTATTTCCAAATCCTCTTGTGTAAGGTTAATGCTGCAACCTAACAAATGTAGACGAGATGGCACATGTGACAAAAGTACCCCACTCAGCACTCGACATTTGTCACTTTTGAAACCTTTGAGACTTCTGTCACTTATCCAGAAGAAGAGTAACAGGCCCCTCGTTGATCAGTGCAACATCCATCGCTGCCCCAAATTGCCCGGTTTCGATGCGTAGGCCGCTTTTGCGCAGGATATCGACGAAATAGGTATAGAGCTCCTCCGCCCTCCCCCGTTCTTCCGCAGCCGTGTAGTCCGGCCGATGGCCACCGGAAAGATCCCCCGCGAGCGTGAACTGCGAAATGACGAGCATGCCTCCACCAACTTCACCAATCGTCTGATCATTGATTTTCCCAGTGGAGCTCTCAAAGAGCCTTAATTTGAGGATTTTATCAGCTAGCCAGTCGGCTTGGGCTTCGGTATCGCCTTGCAGCACACCAAGGAAAAGGAGGTACCCCTTTTCGATCGACCCCACCGTTTGGCCATTCACGCGCACCATGGCACGATTGACTTTTTGTAGGAGGATACGCATGACAGCTCGGGAAGGCAGTAGACGAAAGGATAAAGGTCTTCTGACGCGATTTGCGACATTTTCGCTTGACCCAATTCCCCCACGTGGTAGGATTGGCACGACCGAAGACCGAGGGCATTAGGCCGCAGGCCGAAGGTAAGCCCCTCCGAGGTATACAGCATCGCCCACCCGGCTCCGGCTTGGTGATTCGTGCCGTGTACCTCGCTGGTCTCCCGGTCAAAGGGATCCAGCGATTTTGGTTATGTCGAGAGTGAACGTAGTGAACCGACGACAGAACCACCCTGAGCTTGTCGAAGGGCCTTCTTAAGGCCCACAAAGCTTGTCAAAGGGTCCTCTCGCTATTCCTCTGACCACTTGCTATCCGCCATTCGCTAACCGCTACCCGCTTCGATTATGGCTCTCACCAAAGCAGAAAAGGCCGTTCAGCTCGCCGAGCTGAAGGACAAGATGTCCTCCTCGCAGTCGATCATCTTCGCCCACTACATCGGCATGACGGTGTCGGACGTGTCCGCTCTCCGTGCCAAACTGAAGCAGGGCAAGTCCGAGATGAAGGTCGCCAAGAAGACCCTCATGCAGATCGCCGCGAAGGAGCTTAATATTCCGGAGGTCTCCGACGATGCGCTCGACGGACCGGTCGCCTGTATCTTCAGCTACGAAGACCCTTTGAGCGGCGCCCAGATCGCCTTCAAGTTCAGCAAGGATCACCCGCAGGTCGAGCTCATCGGTGGTGTGTTCGAAGGCAAAGTCCTCAGCAAGGAAGAAGCCGTTCGCCTCGCCAAGATCCCGAGCAAGCAGCAGCTCCTCGGCATGTTCGCCGCAATGATCAATAGCCCGCTCAGCTCGTTCGCCCGCGGCCTCAGCGAGATCGCCAAGCAGAAAGAGGCACCTGCCCCTGCAGCAGAAGCTCCCAAGGCCGAAGAACCTGCAGCCGCTCCAGAAGTGAAGGAGGAAACCGCTCCCGCCACAGAAGCACCTGCTGCCGAGGCAGCCCCGTCCGCCGAAGCCTCCGCGAAGGAGGACCCAACCCCCGCAACAACGGAAGAAGCTCCTTCGGCCCCGGCCGCTGATGCTCCTCCCGCTGCCTAATCCTTTTTATCTCTTCAATCTCTTATATCCCTTCAATCCCTCCTATGTCTGATACAGCTACCATCGAGCTCACCGCAGAGGAAAAGGCAGTGATCACCGCTCTCGAGAAGCTCAACGTTGTCTCGCTCAATAACGTCGTGAAGTACATGGAAGTCACCTACGGTATCTCCGCAGCTCCAGTCGCTATGGCTGGTGGTGGCGGTGGTGGCGAAGGCGCAGCAGCTGCCGAAGAGAAGAGCTCGTTCAACGTCGAGCTCACCGATGCAGGCGCTCAGAAGATCGCCGTCATCAAAGCAGTCCGCGAGATCACGGGCCTCCCGCTCGGCGATGCGAAGGCAGCCGTCGACGGCGCTCCGAAGATCATCAAGGAGAACGTTGCCAAGGCCGACGCCGAGGTGATGAAGAAGAAGCTCGAAGAGGCAGGTGCGAAGGTTTCGTTGAAATAATCCCCTGCAGCGGAGGATCGTTTCCTTCGCAAAGGGAAAGAAGAGGGCTCCGCAAGGCGCCCTTTTTCGTACGAACAGGAATGCGCATCAAATGCCCTTGGGTAATGCATCGAAAATATGCCAATTCATTTGTCGCACGAGATCTTCCAAAAGCGCGAGATGGACCACCTCGATCCCATGGGCTGCAAGTGTCGCCGCGCCGATGCAGTCTACAAAGAAGACCTGTTCTTTGAGTGCATACACCACGCGTTTGATCTGCGCATCGATGATATGTTGCGTACAGGATTTCTTGCCGGATTTCCGCGGATGACACGGCTCGAGCGTGGAATACAGCGTGCCCATTTTCGCAGATGCCGCCGCTTTTTTGGCCTTGGCCAGTGCGATTTCTTCCGCATGCATGCCCCCCTCGCACTCGCGACTATAGCCGGTTGCGACTAACCCTCTGCTCTCGCTGAGGACTATGCTACCGACATTGAAGAGCTCCGACGGCGGACACTGCTTCGAGAGCTCGATGGCCTGATGCATCCATTGGAGATCGACTCGTTGCTGGTCCATGACGCTATTCAGCCTACAAAGGAAGCAGGGGTCAAACGGGATTCGGCTATCTTTTCATACCCCCGATTCCCATGGGCCAGAGGGTATAAATTGGCAATTTTGGCTTACGCTAGCGAATCATTGACAAAAAAGGCGAAAAGCCTATACTGTGGGCAGCAACGTCCTTCGAACCTGTCCTCGCGGCAACTGTCTGCACGGAAGCCTAGAAACTCGAGAGAAGGAAACGGGCATCCTAATTCCCTTATTTTTCTTCTTTCAGACCTATGGCTGATCAGCAGATTGCCTGCCGTGACTGCGGCGCATCCTTCACATTCACAGAGGGTGAGCAACAGTTCTACGCCAGCAAAAACCTCAGCGCCCCGCAGCGCTGCAAGGACTGTCGCAACGCTCGCAAGAGCGATCGCGGCGGCCCACGCGAAATGCACGCCGCTGTCTGCGCACAATGTGGCGCACAGTGTGAAGTACCGTTCAAGCCACGCCCCGTTGAAGAGGGTGGCAAGCCGGTGCTGTGCAAGGCCTGTTTCCAGGCCTCCCGCGACGGTGGTGCGCCCAGTGCGTAATATCGCCTCGTAAAAACGAACAAAGCCTGTGGTGCAGAACACAGGCTTTTTCGTATGCTCGGCGTAGTGAATGGCCGAAAGGATCGCTCTACGACTGCGAAAAGGGCTCGGATTTTCTGCGAGGACGGGTATCTGAATATTCCGCGAATTATGGTATAATGGAGAGGAAATGCGCTCCACCTCCAGCTCCCCTTGGCTCGCACTCACACTCATAGTGGTGGGGCTCATCGTGGGCTATTCCATTGTGATCTTCCAGCATCGCGATACGGCTTTTGCCAATGCCTACCGCTGCCCAATGCACTGTACCGGCGAGAACTGCATGAAGCACTGCACGTCGGGTGATTGCGCCAAGAATTGTCCGAATTGCCAGAAGGGCGGCCAGGCGTAATACTGTCGCGGCATGCGAGCATTCCGTTCCGCACTCTTTTGGATCCCGTTCCTCGTGACCGCCGCGCTCTGCGGTGCGTTCTTCGCATGGGAGCTGGGGTACCTCACGCCACCGATCCCCTCTTTCCTCCGCCCGCCGCTTTCGCAAGGAGAGGTCATCATCACCTGGGTCCTCACATTCCTCCTTGCACTGAATGCCGGACTCTTCGTATGGCAGCGCCACGCTGGCAGTTGCCCCCTCGGCGTACGCAGAGCGAGTGGCATCGGGGCCGCCCTCGGCGCGTTTGCGCTCATCTGCCCTGCCTGTACCGTCATCCCTCTCACGCTGCTCGGCACGAGCCTCACGCTCGGCTTCTTCGCGCCGTTCCTGCCGCTCTTGCGGCTGGTGGCCGTGCTGATCTTGGTGGTGGTAACGGGGATGCTGTGGCCCCGTTCCTGAATCTCGACCTACGAAGCACGAAGGAATGCCCAACATCCGAATTTTTCAATCTTCCAAACTTCGATTATTCAGATTTCCTTCGTATTTCGTGCTTCGAAATTTTATCGATAGGATGATGGGGATGACTTCACGGACTTACCGCTATGCAGAAATCGACATCGCCAGAAGCCTGGCCATCCTCGGGATGGTCGTCTATCACACTGTCTACGACCTCGCCGCATTCTACGGCTGGGACATCGCGGTGTTTGAGGGAGGGTGGAAGATGCTCGCGCGGGCGACGGCGATTCTTTTTCTCTTTTTGGTCGGGGTGAGCTTTGCGGTGTCGTGGGAGCGCAGGGGGCAGAGCTCTGAGACGCCCAGTTGGGCGTCTCTACAACGACGAATCGCCGTCATATTCGCCTGGGCCATGATGATTACACTGGTGACCTACATCGTGAACCCCGAAACGTACGTTCGCTTCGGCATCCTGCATTGCATCGCGCTCTCGACGATTGGATTGGTTGCCATCCGATGGTTTTTGCCGGTAGGGGCAAGGCACGCCTTGCCCCTACCGGCGGGGGTAGCGTGGATTGTGGCGGGACAATGGACGGCAGCCATCAGGGCAAACACATCCTTGTTCCTCCCGCTCGGCATCACGTATCCCGGCTTCGCGACCGTCGACTACTTCCCTCTTCTCCCATGGTTCGGCGTCGTCCTGATCGGCTATGCGATTGGAGATTATTTCTATGTTCGCTCAACCTCTTGGCGCTTATGGCTACCGACGAATAACGATTCACGAATAACGAATTACGGAGGCTGGCTGGGAAGGCATTCACTGGCAATCTATCTGCTCCATCAACCGATCCTCTTGGGCATCCTTTGGCTTACCCTGGGCAATCCGGCGCATGCCTAATCCGTACGGGCGTATTGCATACGCCCAGCCGTGGCGCAAGCATTGCGCCCCTACACGGCTTTGACCTCATGCGCCGGCTTCTCGCCCCGCTGCCACTGCGCAATCGATTCAATACAATCGTCGTACATCGTGCGGATGCTATCGTCGGCGTAGAAGGCGATGTGCGGGGTCACCACCACATGCGGGTGATCCACCAGGCGGCGGTCGCTCTCCATATCCGCTTCGTTCTCGAGCACGTCGAGCAGGGCATAGGCGATCTTGCCGCTATCGAGTGCGGCGAGGAGATCAGGCGTATTGATGAGCGAGCCGCGGGCGGTGTTCACGAGGATCACGCCGTCCTTCATCTGCGCGATCGTCTCGGCGTTGATCATATGCTTGGTCTGGGCCATGGCCGGTGCATGCAGCGAGATGATGTCGCTTTTGGCAAGCAGCTCGGGCAATTCCACATACTGCACGCCGAACTTGTCGATGAGCTCTTGGGCAACATAGACATCACGAGCGAGAATCTTCATATCGAAGCCATAGGCAATCTTCGCCACCTTCTTGCCAATCTTCCCGGTGCCGATGATGCCAAGCGTCTTATCTTGGAGCGCCATCCCGCGCAACCCTTGATACTCGAATTTGCCGGCAGCCACGCGCTGATGACCTTTCCAGATATGACGCATCGTGCCGAGGAGCAGTGCGAACGCATGCTCGGCGATCACGTGGGCTCCGTAGTCCGGCACATGGCAGACGACGATCCCCCGCTCGGCGCAGGCTTTGAGATCAATATGATCGAAACCAACTGAACGTGTACAGATGAGCTTGAGCTTGGGGAGCTTCTCGATCACCTCGCGCGGGAAGGGTGTGGTAATGAAGGTCGAGATGACCTCGGCATCCTTGCAGACATCCACAATCGCGTCGCCGCGCAGCGAAGCCGGGAGGAACTGGGCATCCGGGAAGACCGCACGCACGCGGGATTGGTCTTGGTCGTCGACGTCGAAGAAGGCGGTAGATGGCATGGCCGAACTATAGCAACTGGCAATCTGCCAGACTAGAGCCATCGATCTTGAGACAGAGGAGACAAACGAGTAGAAGCCAAAGCAGGCAAAGCATCCTTTGTCTCCTCTGTCTCTTTTGTCTCTTGTACGCCTGGTAAATCGCAAATGATTTAGCGCAGGAAGTACAGCAAAAAGCATAGAGAACCCCCGTGTAGTTTGGTAGACTCCAGGCTCATGTCGTTCCAGGTTCGCCGTCTCCAGGAATCCCCTCCCCGACGCCCGATCCCTTGGAAGGCTGTCGCAGCGTGGGCATTTGCTCTGCGCAGGCCATTCTTGGGCCTCGTCGAACGGTGGAAAATACACAGGCAGGAACACGCCAAGCACGAGAAGCGCGTGCGCATCCTCAAGCGCGTCGCCATCGGGCTGGCAGCCGTGCTCTGCAGCCTTATCCTCATCGCCGGCACCGTGAAGGCACTCGTCGCCATGCGTGTGCTCAATCTCAATAGTATTTTCAATGTGGCAGGAGCGGATCTGCCCAAAGATGCATTCGGCCACACGAACCTCTTGCTCCTCGGCCAAGGCGACGCCGGTCACGACGGGCAAGACCTCACCGATACGATGATGATCGCGAGCATCGATCCCACAACCAAAAGCGTCGTGATGCTCTCGCTCCCCCGCGATCTCTACCTGCTTGATACCAAGAACATGGGCAGAGGCCGCATCAACGGGATGTACCAGGGCTACAAGCACCTGCTGCGCACAACGATTAAGCAAACCGAAGCCGACGCCTCGCAAGTGGCGATGGTCGAGCTGGCCGATGAATTGGGCAAATTGCTTGGCATGAAGATTCATCACACGGTGAAGGTCGACTTTATCGGTTTTGTGAAGGCCGTCGACGCCGTCGGAGGATTTGAGATCGACGTGCCCGCTGACCTGGTCGACACGCAGTACCCGAATGAACGCGAGAACGGCTACACCACCTTCATCGTCCGCGCCGGCCTGCAGCAGTTCGACGGCTCGACGGCACTCAAGTATGCCCGCAGCCGCCACTCCACGAGCGATTTCGACCGCTCTGCCCGTCAGCAGATGGTGCTGAAGGCTCTGGCGGATAAACTGAAGCAAGACGGAGTCATGGCACATCCCGATAGGATCCTCTCGCTCTGGAACATCCTCTCCGAGAACATGGAGACAACGATGACGCTGCGCGAACTGATCGGCCTCGCGGAGCTCGGCACCGAGATCGACCGCAGCAATATCCTCAGCATGCAGCTGAATGACCAAGTAGGCTACACCTACCTCGCAGCACCCGGCGGCTTCCTCTACGCTCCGCCCAGGGACCAATTTGGGGGTGCATCGGTGCTCCTGCCTGTGTCGATCCCCCAGAGCCCCGTCACGTGGAAGCAGATTCAGAGTCTGGTTACCCTCCTCGTCCACACGCGCTCGCCCTACGTGGCCCATCCGCTGCTCGAGGTGTATAACGCCGGTGCCAAGGCGGGCAGCAGCCGGTCTCTGAGCAGTGAGCTCACGCGCTACGGGTTTGATGTCACGAAGGCCGAGAACGCCCCCGACGGCGAGCACGACAAAGAGAAATCGTACATTCAGGCCCTGCAAGCCGATGCCGCGCTCGCGCAGTTCTTCGGCACGCTGCTCAAGATCCCCGTCGCCACGCTGCCCGAAGGCGCACTACTCCCACCCAAGACGATCCAGATTTACCTTGGGAAGGATTACGCCTACGTGCCGTTTCAGTCACTTCTTCCTTCTACGAATACAGGTGCGCTTGGCAATTAGGCGAGTTTCGACTATGGAATCTCTTATTCTCTCGAATCAAAAACCATCAGGTACAATCGAAACTCGACCAATCGAAACTCGCCCCTCATTAAGATATGACCCCCAGAGAAATCATTGCCGAGGCCTGGGCAATCACGAAGAAGGAGAAAAAGATCCGTCGCTGGGGCTTTGCCTCGTCCTTCCTCGAAACCCTGCTCAATGTGAAGCTCCTGGGGTATCAGGCCTATTTCGCGTATGCCGCGTACACAGGCGAAGAAGTCGGATTCTTCGATGACTTCATCTGGCTCTACAACAGTGGCATCCCGTTGTGGGCTTTTGTGAGTATCTTGGTGGGCTTTGGCTTTCTGCTCCTCATGGAGTTCTTCGTGCCACATTTGTGCCAGGGCGCCATCATCGGGCTGGCGGCCAAGGCGTACAAAGGAGAACCCTTACGCGGAGGCTTGGTGTTTGCTCTGCATAACTTCTTCGGCATTTTGGCCTCGCACGAGCTGTTTGTCATGAGCGGCTGGGCCACAGCCGTCACGTCGATTTCCCTCATTTTCCGCTACATCGAGGGCACCATCAAATATCCCGCCATCATCGGCGTCCTCATCATTTTCAGTGTCTCCAACATCTTGAAATTCTTCGCAAGCTTCTCCGACGAAGGCATCGTGATCCAGAAGCGCGGCATCTTCTCGGCTATCACCCAAAGCTACAAGCTGCTCATCAGCCACCTCACGCGCATCATGTTCCTGCTGATCCTGCTCTTCGCCATTTCGCTGCGGATCTTGCTCAACGCGCTGATGGTCCTGCTCATCCCCACGTTCATTGTCGGCTTCGCTTTGCTCTTCGCTACGTTCCTCTCGCAGTGGCTCAGCTACCTCCTCGCCGGCATCCTCGGCATCATCCTCATCCTGGGCGCGAGCTACTTCTTCGCCTACCTGCATGTGTTCAAACAAACCGTCTGGACGCTCGCCTACCTCTCGCTTGTGAGCAAGAAGGACTTGGATGTGATTGATATCTAAAAATCTCTCTTCCCTTTCTGCGTTGTCATCGTTGTAATCATTTCCTTCCTTGTATGCATGGAAGGATGTCAAAGATGACGACGAGTACAAGGATAACAAGGAAGCAAGTGAGAAGTATTGACAGTGTACAGGCGTACACCTAGTATGGTGCACGAACGTACCCACTTTGCACTATGACGCTCACGCCCCATCAACGGACAACGCTCAATTACATCCGCGAGTTCCAGCGGAAAAAAGGCTATTCGCCCTCGCTGGCTGATCTCGCCGTCGCCTTCGGCGTCCGTAGCAAGAATGCCATCGCCAAGGTGGTGAATGCGCTCGTCCGTGAGAAGCAAATCCACAAAGATCCCAAGGGCCGCATCAAGATCATCGACCAGCACGAAGAAGGCGGCGGTGGTTTCGCTCTCCCCCTCTCGCTCCCCCTCTTTGGCCCCATCTCGGCAGGTTTCGCTGCGGCGGCTGAAGACCAAGCGGTGGACCAAATCACGCTCGAGGAATACCTCGTGCGCAACCGCAGCAATACGTTCCTCCTCCGTGTGCGCGGCGACAGCATGATCAACGCCGGCATTCATGAAGGAGATCTTGTCATTGTAGAACGAGGTGTGACCCCGAAAGTGAGCGATATCGTCGTCGGTGTGCTCGATGGCGAGTTCACGCTCAAGCGCCTCAAGCGCGATAAGGGCAAGTTCTACCTGCAAGCCGAGAACGACGCCTACCCCGATCTCTACGCCATGGATGAGCTGCAGGTGGCTGGGGTGGTCAGGGCGGTGGTGCGGAAATACTGAGCTTTTACATCACAATGTCACCCTGAGCTCGTCGAAGGGCGACACTCTCAAAACATGCATGGTTCGACAGGCTCACCATGACATGTTTTTCCCTGTATCCGCTATGCTCGGCCATATTGATGCAGATTCGTTTTTCGCTTCAGTGTTGCAGAGGAAGCACCCCCACCTTAGAGGCAAAGCTCTGCTAGCTCTGGGCATGGGCGGCGGCTGCGTGATTGCGGCCAGCTACGAAGCGAAGGCCACTGGCGTGAAGACCGGCATGCCACTCAAAGAGGCCCGCCAGCTCTGTCCTGGGGCCGTGGAAATGCCCTGCGACTACCGCGAGACATCGATTGCCTCGAAGCAGCTGGAGAACCTGCTTGGCGATGTTTGTCCGGTCATCGAGCAATTCTCCATCGATGAATGGTTTTTCGATCTACGCACCATCCAAGGCGGCGAACCAAAAGACCTCTATGCTTGGGGAATCGATCTGCAGCGGATCATGTGGAGCAAGACCGGGCTCTCGGTTTCGATCGGCATTGGGCCGAATAAGCTGCTTGCGAAGATGGGTAGCGAATACAAGAAGCCCTCGGGCGTCTCGGTCGTCGTGCCGGATGGCCAACCAATCGATCGTGCGCGCCGGACATTTGGCATCGAAGAATTCTTGAGAGATCGCCCAGCCCCCGCGATCCCCGGCATCGGCCGCAAGCGCACGGTACACACAGAGCAGCACGGCTGGAAGACCGCGTGGGATATCGCCATTGCCCCCACGCCGCAGCTCATCAAGCTCTTTGGCCGCCCGGGAGCGGATTTGCAACGAGAGCTGAAGGGAGAATTGTTGTACAAAATTACAACCGAAGACATCGATCCGAAGTCGGTTTCGCGCTGCAGGAGCTTCCGCGCTACCACAGACCGCAAGTATGCCTGGGCGCATGTACTGCATCATGCCGAGTACGTGGTGAATAGGATGCGCAAGCGGCAACTCGCCTGCCGTGGCATCTCCGTCTGGCTGCGGGATAGCACCTACCGCAGTGGGCGCAGCGCCAATTGCTCGCTCCCCCAGGCAATGGATACCGAAGAACTCTTACTGCCCTTCATCCGTAACGCCTTCGACGAAGCCTGGCAGGAAGGCTTCCGCTGCACCCAAGCCGGGCTCGGTCTCTGGCGGCTCGAGCCATCGCACACAGCGCAGTACTCGCTCTTCGAGGAGACAAGCGTACGGGACGAGGACGAAGAGCTCCAGGAACACCTCGATGAGATCAGGCTGAAATACGGCCGCGATGCAGTGGTCCGCGGCTCGGCCCTGCCTGTGAGCGAAGGAACGAAGCCCGCAGTGAATTTCTAGCTGTATGGGACTGGGTACGTCGATACGGCCCGCCGATCGTTCAACTAAGCTGCTTCAGCCGCTCCTCGATCTTCTGCAATTTCTCGGCACCCACACGCTGCTTTTCTTTCTCTGCTTCGACCACCTCCGGCTTCGCACGCGCAACGAAGTTCTCGTTGCCTAGCTTCGCCTCGATGCCTTTCAGATACTGCTGGATATTCGCGCGCTCAGCCTCGAGGCTCTGCTTCTCTTTCTCCAGGTCGATCAAACCTTCGAGCGAGAGATGCACTTCGAGATCGGTGAGAAAGGCGCTCGCGACGTTCTCGAGCTTCTGCGGATCGGTACAGATCGTGAGGCTCACCACTTTGGCCAAGCGGCGAATGTGCGCTTCTTGCGCTTCGAGGAGCATCGCATGCTTGCTCGTCACCAGCGTCACGGCCACCTCTTTGCCCGGCTCCACGCTCTGCTCGGTACGCAGCTTGCGAATGGCGGTGATCACATCGATGAGCACCTGGAGCTGCGCGCGCTCGGTGGCAAATGCATGCTTCGAGGCTACGGGCCACGATGACGCCACGAGCAACGGGTCGGTCGGCTTGCGGAATTGCTCCCACAATTCTTCAGTTACAAAGGGGCAGTAGGGGTGCAACAGTGCAAGGATTGTGCGCATCGCATGCACGAGCAGCTGCGGGTTGCTCTCCCCTTTCGAGAGCTCGAGGTACCAGTCGCAGAAGAAATCCCACACGAAGCTGTAGAGCCGCTCGCCGGTGTCACTGAGGCGGAACTGCTCGATGCCCTTCGTGATATCAGCGATGACTTGATCAAGCTCGTGGGCCAGGGCCTTATCGGCCATGCTTTTTGCTTCGAAGGTTTTCACCGTGTGCGGATCGACGCCGGCCTGCTCGCACTGCATGAGCACAAAGCGGCTGGCATTCCAGAGCTTATTGACGAAGTTGCGGTAGCCGGCGATCTTCTCCTCGTAGAGGCTAAAATTATTGCCCGGGCTCTGGCCCACAATCATCGAGAGGCGCAGCGCATCAGCACCATACTTGGGAATAATCTCGAGCGGATCGATCGCCGTTTCGGGATGCGATTTGCTCATCTTTTGTCCATTGCGATCGAGCACCATGCCATGCATGTAGACGGTGCGGAACGGCACGCGCTTTTCTTCCGGCAAGTCCGGTACTTTGCCGAGCGCATACGTCGTCATAAGGATCATGCGCGCCACCCAGAAGAAAATGAGGTCGGACCCCGTTTCCATAATGTCGGTCGGGTGGAACTTCTGAAAATCCGGGCTCTGCTCAAGGATCTCTGCCAGCGAGAGCTTCTCATTCTCAGCCAACTTGGGGTCGATGAGCGTACTCCACGTCCAGAGTGCAGCCGAAAACCACGTATCGAGCGTATCCGCATCTTGTTCAATTATGCCTTTGCAATGAGGACATTTTTCCGGAGCTTGTACGGAAACAATCGTTCCGCGATTCGACCCTCGCCCCTCGCACTTCGGACAATAATAAACCGGGATGCGATGCCCCCACCAGATCTGGCGGCTGATGCACCAATCTTGCAGATTATCGATCCATTGGAAGTACGTCTTCTCGAAGCGGTCGGGAATGATGCGGATGAACCCGCCGCGCACGGCATCCTGCATCACATCTTTGATGCTCGCCGCTTTGCCCTTCCATTGCAGAGCCGGCTTATTCACATCGATGAACCATTGCAGCTTAGGGAGCGCTTCGACGGGCTTTTTGGAGCGATAGGAATGCGGCAGCGGCTGAGTGTATTCCTTTTCTTCCTTGAGCCTGCCCTCCGCACGCAGATCTTCGACGAACGCCGCACGGCATTCCTCAGCCGTCATGCCGGCGTAGCCCGGGATTGTCTCAACGATTCGCCCGTCCTCACCGATCACCTTGATGGGCTCTGCCTCGATCTCCTT
>ENA-ORBV01012866-ORBV01012866.1-microbial-mat-metagenome-genome-assembly--contig:-NODE-12866-length-12825-cov-3.557185_pt1 | contig 12825 bp, 16 predicted proteins | sample MGYA00237777_ERZ505514 | MGnify/ENA primary metagenome ERZ505514 (study PRJEB26160, sample SAMN06269048) | microbial mat metagenome | isolation source: Oligotrophic lake microbial mat | place...
ACTCCCCTTGACGCGCGTCGCCCGGTGTACATATGTGCTGCGTCAAGCCACTGCGATCCCAGGCCCTCTATCCTATCCCTTATACCTCCGTATCATGCTTTTTTGCTCATTTCGCTCAATAAAACAAATGTTTGTAAACGCTCGGCCCCTCAGTCATACATTCCATACGCACTCGCACAACTACAGCAATCACCACATAAAGTATCGGGCGCATCAGGGGTCACGCAACCTTGCTTTGAGACGCGTGCGCCTCCGCCATTTCCTGCAGTCCTTGCTGCACGGACACGTGACTGGTGTAGCCTAGCTCGCGGCGCGCCTTAGCGTCACTGACAGAGATATCGCGGCCAAACAGGATGATGCCTTGGCGTGTGATCTCGGGGTATGATCTGGAGCAGCAGCATGCGCGACCGATGGCATAGATCTGTTCCAAGAGAAACGCGCCAGCGAATGCCAACCAGAATGGCACGCTGGCTTCCTCCCCGGGTGCTTTGCAGCCGTTGGCCTGCACGAGATCTGATACGATCTGCCGAGCGGGCAGGGCAGGGCCATCTGTCAGGAAGTACACTTGATTGGGCTTGCCTCGTAGTGCAGCCAGCAGCAGTCCCTCGCAGAGGTTCTGGACGTGACAGGTCGACGTGAGCCAGCGCCCGCCATCAACCCACTTCCACTTCCCTTCGCGCATCATCCGGATGAATCGTGGGACCAGCACGGTGTCCCCAACACCCCATACGAATCGAGGGCGCACGGCCACGCATTCCATCTTGCTCTCTGGATGCTGTTGCGCGAATGCAAGCACTGCTTGTTCCGCCAACGCCTAACGAGACGGCCATGTGACGTGCAGCATCAAGCTGAGAACTGTGGAGCGATCGCACCCCAGGCACAATAATCACAGTACCTTGGATCGACTGTAGGCATACGCTGTGGACGGATTGGGATACGGCGTGGTTTCGTCAGCGTCTCTGAGCGGTCCGATAGCAGCAACCGTCGCCTCTGTACTGCAGTGAACGAAGCGGGACACCCGAGCCTCTGCCGCGGCTAGTAAGGTGTTCTCGGTGCCTTTGATGGTATCACGCTCGAACTCAGCCCAAGGACCAACGCCGTCTACCTTTGCAGCGAGGTGAAACACGACATCACACCCCGCCATCCCTGCACATGCCAGTGACAATCATCTCATGGTGGGCCCAGAAGCATACAGGTTGATGCTGCCGCATCAAACCTTCTCGTAAGACAGCCACCGAGGACAGATCTCCGCGAACAATCTTGCTTGCACCTGCATCCGTTACGGCCTTGTCTGACTCCGCTGATCTCGACAGAGCTACCACGCTCTTCACGCCATTGCTGAGCAGGTACTTGATGAGATTGCGGCCTACGAACCCTGGAAAAGCAAGCCATAGATGTATGAAGCATCCTGATAGTCGACGGCATTGTCAGGTCAGCTACCTGAACCTCCCGTGACGAAGGCTGCCTGCACGCTCATCATGGCACTGAGATCTGAAGTACTTACAGAACACACGGCCCGGGCGGACTGATCACCACGCGTATCCATGGTCAAATATTTAGATTCTGCATCTTGAGACCACCAGAAATAGCGAGTACCCAAGCGTATGTGCTGCTCTCCGAGGCTACAGCCGAGTGAAGCGTGAATGTGTGCATCTCAGTGAAGAATATACCATTCTGTTACAGTGTTGTGTATGTGCAGTACGCAGCCCTTACGAAATTCGCACTGCATACACTGGCCGTCAAAGATCGGGACACAGCATGGGATGCATCGAACAAGAACCAGAGTCGCAGGCTTGAAGTAGGAAGAAGAGAGGTTGATGTATTACCACCCTGAATTCGATAGACTGTGCATTGCCATCCTAAATTCAATCATCAGGCACAGGAAGCTGTCGGATCACGCGACACGGATTGCCGGCAGCGACAACGTTTGCGGGGATGTCTTTCACCACCACGCTCCCTGCACCAATGACGGTATTGTCGCCAATGGTGACCCCGGGGCATACTATGACTCCTCCTCCTAACCAAACACGGTTACCGATCTTGATCGGCTTAGCCAGCTCCGGGCCCGAGCACCGCAGCTTTGCGTCTAAAGGATGTGTAGCAGCGTACAGCTGCACGTTGGGGGCACACATCACTTGATTTCCGATGGTGACATGCGCACAGTCGAGGATGATGCCTCCAAAGTTCATGTAGAACTCCTCGCCGATGCTGATATGGGACCCGTAGTCGCAGTGGAACGGTGGCTCAATCTTGAAGCTTTGTCCAGTCTTGCCAAACAGTTCGCGAAGAATTTCAGATCGCCGGTCATCGTCATCTTCGGTCGTCTGGTTGTAGAAACGAGTCAGTTTGCGGGCTCGCTTGCGCATTTGCACAAGTTGAGCATCGTTGGCCAGGTACAAGTCGCCATCCAACATCTTTTGCAACTCAGATTTAAGCGAGCCTGCAGCGGCAGATGCTGGACTCGACGAGGAGACTGCTTGATTGGATGCCATGATACGAATTAACCACGCTCAAGCAAGCAATATGCTGTTATCAGCTGTTGAGATGCCGATTGACGGATGACTCATCATTCACGCAAAGGAGCGTCGGAATTCCATTCATGATCAGTGGATGGAGCGGGACGTGACCTCTCTAATTCACGTGCACTTACACACACTGAGTGTCACTGCGACGAGACAGCGCTGATTGCTACATGATGGATATGGCTTGCTTTGTCTGATCCAGCAGCGTGGTATACTGATCAACGGACTCGGTTCTTCAGCAATTTGCGTCTTCACGTGTACGATCTTCCGAATGGCAAGCAGGGCACGGCTTGCCTTGCTCTGTGCCTGCTGGGTGCTGCTATGTTTTCTCCAAGCAAGCTCCGCTAGTGCACTCTCTATCCATGCTCTATCAAGCAGCAATCTACGATTGCAAGCGGATGCCCAAGCAACAGCGCGTGTACACAGCACCGTGTCAGCTGGTGCTACGACCATGATGAGCGCCAGTATTACTGCAGCTGCTACATTGACCACACGAGCTGAGACGCAGGCTGCTTCACTTGCTACCAGCACCAGCACTAGTCAGGCCAAGAACCTTGCATTCGCCACGTACATCGAGCAAGGGATCTGGATGACTGTCGGGATCGTGCTGCTGTGTGTCTTCGTGCTGCAGCTGAATGCTGAGGACTACCAGCGACGCAAGGTCACCAAAGCATCGATCAAGTACCGCTTCCATCGTTTGGTAAGCTCCATGCACTGCTATGTGTGCTACTTGAGCCACAGCGCTTGTTTGTATGTCAGTTCGCTGTCACTACCGTGCACCCTGCGCGAATGGACCTTTGACCATCGCGTTGGTGGTATGTACAGGGTATCCTCGGCTGTCTGCTCCAAGTGGCGCAAGCTGTGGATCCCTTCGCCTTGCACGGCATATACCACTGGGCCGTGCCTCTATGGCTGTCCGCAAACTGCTTCGCCATCGTGTTGATCGCCGTTGTGCTGGTCACGCAAGCTTCAGTTGAGGCGTTCTACAAGTCGCACATGCTTGGCTTCCCGTTGTGGCTCCGAGTGCATTCGCCGGTGCTTGCGGTGTTGCTGGTGACTCTGGCCAACATCACCATCATAGCGGGCCTGTATATCATTCAGCGGTGGTGGATCGTTGGGCTCTGGACTGCATTCGCGTGCACAGTGCTGGCGGTGGAGGTGACAGTGTTCTCCACCATCACGTGGATGCTAGCTCGAGGCATGCGTGGCACTGTCAAGTCCGATATGTCGCCTCGACCAGGTGCAGGGGGGACGAGCAGCGAGACGGCACCTCTCCGACGAGATGACAGCAAGCGCACCAGTATATTCGGTGTGGCCTTCACACGTACGTGCACTCATCCAATGCCGTGATTTGTCAGTCATGCATATGTACTTGTGTCTGCGGAAAATCAAGCTCATAGTCAAGCTGATGGTGTGGTGTCTGACTCTTATGGTGTAGGCCAAACCTCTGTCAGAGCTGACGGCGAAGTGGTGGTGGAGCTGTCACACGGTGAGCGTGCCAGGCTCAAGGCGGAGTCCCAACGGACGGAATTGCTGGTGAAAGCGTTCACTCTCTTTGTCGTTGCGCTCGTGGCAGTGCCATTGCTGCTGGTCGACGCATCGTACACGTTTAGGTGAGCGCTCCGCGCGTTTCAGGCGCGGCAACTCGTCAGCGAGTGGATTGAGCCGTTGAACTCGTATGTTTGCATCATCAGGGATGGAGCCTCCGTCCGACATTATTTGAACATGGAGCGGTTTCAACTCAGCGATCGAGTCGTGCCATACTTTAACTGGATCACGCTATGGATCATACTGTGGTACTCGTGGTAAGACGTCAAGTTGTTAAGGTCGTGCGCCTGTCTCCGTATCACTTAGAAGTCGCAATGCACACCTGCAACTGCTGTGGTTGGATTGCATCAGGATCCCGGTACAAGTAGAGCACGATGATGATGAGGCACCTGCTGACGGTCGATCGGTAGCGCGATCTATGGGCACCAATTGGAAGTACGTGCTGCATGTCCACAATCTGCATGTCGGCACGAAACATCCTGTTCGGGCATATCAGCTGATAAGTGTGTCATATGCATATGCACTACAGAGAGGCGTCTCGCACTCGCATCAACGACTCGAGTGAAGTGTCGGCCTACGACAGCAATGTGTTTGCGGCTCTTGCAGCGTCGGGCCAACCTGCTGCGGGCAGCACCAGTCCTCGCGCATTCAGCCGATCTAGTACTCAGAAGTCACGGCGCGGCCTCAATCGGCCGGGGCCTGGTGATCAGAAAGGCAGCTTTAAGAACCCGAAGATGCCTGCTATTCGTCGAGGGCATTCTGCGGGTCAAATTGGTAAGCAATGGCCCACGCGTACATTCAACAGTATATACCACAAGTGGGCTGCACCAGGTCACAGTAGCACTGCAACAGGTGCAGGAAGCGTGTATACGTTGCCCCGTCAAATTGCTGACTGCGTCTTTGTTTATGCCGCCTACATATGCAGATGACGACAGTCAGCCCCCTCCTATCACGCCTGACATGTATGCAAATCAGGTCGATGACGATGATGATCAGCCACCTGCTTTGCCTGCAGAGGCATATGGTGATCCTAATGACGGTGGTAGCGACGATGACGCCCAGCCACCTGACGAGTGGGACGACGAGTATGAGTCGCCTCCACCACCGCCTCCACGACGATGAGAAGAGAGCGGCTGCTCATGTTGAGACATGCGCTGCCTATCCGATCGCAATAACATTAGATTCATTGAGTGTGAGTGCATGATTGCTTCTATTTGTACTGAGAACAACCAACACGCACAGGTAATCACGTTCACCGACTAGCCTGCCAACCGCTGTCGTTGCCAGCTTGCATTTTATAGCACTCTGCCAGATGAAGTTCAAATTGAGCATACGGTACGCGCAGGGTCTGCTCACAGTATGGGCACGTTAACTCGTCCGCGCCCCTAACGCGAGGGGTGGTGGACGCGTCTGGATTGGCAGCAGGAGACGTGACCGCTGCGCGAGAGCCTCCTGGGTTGCTGAGAACATCTGCAGCATCATCCCAATCTTGACTAGCGTCATCATCCTCATCGTATACTTGATTGAACGCGTCGTCGTCGTTGTCACCAACGTCTGCTAGTGGTTGATAGTCCGCTCGATCGATCGAAATCGGTGCTGGCTCGGTCAAATCAGAGCCCTGGATGCGTCCACCGTGATTGTTGGATGTCGCGATGGCACCCCTTCCAGACCCAGCTGCGAGAGGCAGAGATGATGCAACAGCAGCTCCACCACGACCACCAGTAAGATCAAGCCTGTTGGCAGTGACTGGGGGTCGACTTGCTGCAGCGGATAAGGGGGCCTTGTAGTCAGAATCCAGCGAACGTGCCACGGCCTCAGCTAGATCCGCATCCACAAGCGCCGCATCCAAAGCATCATCGACGATCGGTGTTCGAGCGACCTGAGGCGCGACCCTTGCGGCAGATGCAGGCTGTGACGGAACATTGCTAGCCGGAGTGTGCGATCGGTTGTTGGAAGCGGGCGATGGCTGCAGCGAAAGAGCCACTGCCTGAGCTAACTCAGAATCCGCAAGGGCTGCCTCCAGAGCATCATCGACAACTGGTGCTGCTCTCACTGCCTGCGGTGTGGCCACCACTGGGGAGGATTGCGCAGTGCTTCGGACAGGGGTCTGTGAACGAACGTCAGAAGATGATGTGGATGGTACGATGGCTCCTGAGCTCTTGGCGGCTGGTGCACCTGCCGTAAAAAAATTACACAGTACGCCTCGCTTAGAATGAATTCATATTACCCTATGCGGCGCATAGCGTTACCGGCCGAATTCCCTTGCACAGACCGCAGCGATGCCTCCAGCACCTTCTGCAGAGCCGCATCCTCCTCCGCTCTCGAAGCCGCCATAGCCTCTTGAAGAGCAGCAGCCTCGGGGTCATACAGCGGGCGCGACACCGCAGGTGATGATCGGCCTAGCGGTGCATCTGGTAGTACATCTCGTGGAGTGCGAGCTGGAGATGACGAGAATCTGGATACCGCGACCATGAGAAACCACATCGACGGTCTAAAGATGGGCGATACGACATACATGTCAGGCTCCAGTGATGGATTGATCTGGTGCTCAACTGCCATGTGTATTTGCATGCGCCGCTGCGCCACAGGTGCACCACAGCGAGGACACGGCACTGTCTTGGAAGCGCAATAGACCTCATGATTCTGTCGATCGCGCACCGGGATGGACAAGCTGCACAGGGAGCACTGACAGCAGAAACCCGTGCAAGCCCTTGAGGATCAGGAGCATCACGTGCAGCATCATATAGTTCGAGCACCCGCCTACCTTGGTCATCCGCAAGGGGCAGTCGCTTGTTTTGTGAGCAGAGAGAGCTGATGGCTCCATCTTCGCCCCGCAAGCACACTCCACCTGAAACGTGATGTAGATATGTGTAAAATCACACCCCATATCAACCAGCCCTCAGATGACAGCCCATACCTGCACATGCACGAGATCCATATGCTTTGCCAGCTCATCTGCCTTCATAGCGGCGCCACACTTCTCACAGTGGACATGCTGAGCCTTGTCGGCTCTAAGACGTCAAATGATCACAAGACAACGAGTGACTCAGGAAAGTACATTTAATCAACACAGCCACATCGGCACAAACCTCCGAATAGCTTGGTTGCACTGCGTGCAGAACCAGTTCTCTCGCTCGCATCGTAGCGAGTGCAGCGCAAACGCGCCGGGGGAAATGAAGGCCATACTGATCAACAAGAGCCCAACGCATCAGATGAGCAAGTGCCACGATAGCGGTGAGCGAACTCAAAGCACAGACTCACCAGTTCGGACACTGTTTGGAGTTTGGGTCCACCGGCTCGGCGGCTCGACCCACGACAACACCGGCCGATTTTGACTCCGCATCCGCACCGTCGACTGCAACAGAAACAGGTCAGATGGCCGTGAAGCGGTCAAAGATGCACGCAACGTAACATACTTTGATCTACAAAGAGAGTAAACGTTGCGGCGCCGTTGTATCCATACACTCCCAAATAATACCAGCTGTAAAGCGGTGCAGAAGGCGAGCAGTGAGAAGACGATACAATCCGATCACAACAACCGGTGCACACCTGTCAGAAAAAGCCGGATCCGTAGGCAAGATCACTAGTTGTTGATTAGCGTCGCGCACCGCTCGCCAAGTGTTTTCAGTAATTGTAGGCTGTGAGCAATCGACAGCGCCCAGCGAGCGACATCAGCGACCAGTCCCTCGCAACGCGATGTTAAAGCGCACAGACCGTGTTGGTAACCGCAGAAACAAACAGTCCCGGATCTCCAGCTGAAGCTGACAGCTTCACTCTTAGACCGCGCGACGGGTCTGCCAACTTGACTCGATAATACGCGTACGAGCCAGCGCTGTGAAAAACATACAATACAGTCGCTAAGCTTCAAGGTGGTTGCGGCCCAAAAAAACCGAGGCACCTACGCAACAGAGCCTGATACGGAGTCCTGCAACTGGATCTCCAACACTGAAACCTCTGGAGCCTTATCAATCGGCTCCACAAACTCTGCGTTGAGATCGGCGTCCAGCGTGCAGCCAGCAGCAGGCTTCGTGGCCTTCGGTCTGGATATTGGCCACCCATTGCATGAGAAGCAGGACGTAGGTGCGTGAGAGCGATGCAATATATTCGTTAATGCTTCTAGTGCCTTCAGATGCGATACAAGTACGCACCTGATGTCCAACACATTCAGCTGATGCACTTGATTTCCCACCCGGATGCTGATGGTGTCGCCCTCAGTCAAAGCAGTGAACTTCTGCAGAGCGTACTCCAAACTGTATACAGCCGACACCCGTGCAGCCGTTGAACAGCAGTCACTGATGATCAGTGTCGAGCGTGTATCCCTTGGCATAATGGTGAAGCGCTGACCTGGTCTTGGGATCGGGTAGTGCGGAGAAGGAATAGTGCAGAGGTTGAAACTTGACGTGGGTTACTTTAGGTAGATGCTTCAACCTGAGAACCACGGATGACCCATCTTGCAACTGAAGATTTTCCATCATCTATTTCACCAAGCAGCACCGTGTTCCGTGTCAAATTCAAACGCAACGAGTGACGTGTCGCGTGGCAAGCATACCCATCGTGGCAAGTACACGTGCTCTTCAGGGGCCATGAATTCCAGCACACCGCAGTGAGAGACCTTCTTCGTCTCAACATTTTTTATTTCGAAGATGATGGGTTTCGGTAGCTCGGCCTGATGAGCACACACTAACAAGCCACAGGGTGTTTGGGTGATATTCGAACAGGAACACATGTCACTTGATGACACCATCCGGAGAATTTGACCGCACTTACTGATTTTGTCTAGCACCGACTGATGTAGTACAACTAGAAACACATCGTAAGCAAAGCCCGCGATCAGAATCCGATGCCTGAGAGCGCGACATGTCCTCAACCATCAGTATGCTACCTTTGTCCGAGTCTTCAAGATCTCGGGATCGTGCATTCAAAAACAAGGAAGAGTACGCAGGAGCGCGAAACTCTACGACACGTGACATGAAGAGTTGCTGGACACTACAGTAGCAACTGCGATACAGGTTGCGATATGACGAAGTGATCACACGCTTCGACAAAGGTTGGTACTTTTTTCAGACACCGCCCTCGGAGCCACGCTAATCAAGCACGACGACGACAAGGACAGAAAGCGCTGCCACTGAGTGTGTTTGTTGGCGCCGCAACGCCACTACGTGTACGTGGCTAGGAAAACTTCTCTATCGGCCATGGACTCTCGTTTGAGTGCGCATCTGGGCAGCAAGAGAGTATATCATGCTGCCAACGCGTACCGGTTTGAGGACCTGTCGAGGCTGCTCAGCGCTCCCGCCCTGACGTTCGAAGCTGACGAGCCAATATCGTTTGCCGAACGTCTATCCGCTCCTGGTGCAGCACAAGCGAATCTGTCTCCTGAGTTAGCATCTGCCGTCCGAAGTACAGCCAGCAGTATACCAGCGTCTCCGCTTATCGATCCACAGAGTGCGCACCCCGTCGCTGCGTATCAATCGACGCCCATTTCGAACGCAGCCGCTGCAGCGGGTCATAGTGCTCACATGGATTCCAATGCAAGCCAACGCTCTGCTTCAGCTACAATGCGGTCTCGGCCGCGATTGTCTCAGGAGTGGTCCAGTATTCCGCCCCCGCACGTAGACGAGCACGAGTTCAAGCGGGAGGTGTTCCAAGCGCGAGCAGAGCGGCGCAGCCTCAATCGGCTCAGTGACGCTGAAGCTGCAGTAACCAGCACGCAGCGCGCAGAGTCTACGGATGCCCCCGAGGCATCCAGCGCCTATCTGAAGGAGCTTGCTAGCAGTAATCTGGCTAGTCGACAGCAGCTGGAGCAAGAGATGCGGCGGCTGAAGGAGATTATCACTCGAGAGCAGGCCGAGCAAGATGCGCGCGTACGTAAAGCGATAGAGGACGATCGTCGTGTTCGCGAGGCTGAGGAGGCAGAGAGACGGCGCAAGGCCGCGGAGGAAGAGGCGAAGCGTCAGGCGGAGATCGCGCGACAGGTGGCCGAGGCTAAGGCGAAAGCCGAGGCGGCACGTAAGGCTCTGGAAGAGAAACAGAAGGCGGATCAGGCTGCCGCAGAGCGTAAGGCTCAAGAGATGAAGGCCAGGACTGATGCCGACAGAGTTAAGGCGGATCACAAACAAGCACTCACTCATGCTGCCGCGTTACAGACTGCAGGTGATGTTGATGCGTCCACTGCAGCCATCCAAGCTGCTGAGCAGAACATCTTGCGACGCATAGACATTTCACAGAAAGCTGACCAAATCGCGGTACGTCGTTGCTCTGCTGTAATTCGTTTCCGGGTCGTTCATAATTCTTTGTCATTGTTGGATCCAGAGCCAACCTCAATTCAATCCTGTGAAATTGCGGCTGCTGGTCAACATCGGTGCCGCGGTAACACAACTGACCAACACGGTTTCCGGTATCCAAGAATCAGCCTCGAAGCTGACCGCTGCAATGAGTGCAGTGCAGAACTCCGGACTGGGGGAACCTGCCGTAGCTTTTGCTTACCGCCTGATTTGCGACAAGGTGGTTGACAAGGCGGAGACCTCTGTGGGGCAGATCAATGCCAGCGCGTTTGCGTTGGCCTATCTGGTCGGCCAGCTATGTCAGCATGACCCTCGACTGTTTCCAGCCGTGTTCTTGGGTACTTTGCAGCAGCGGTGCATTTATGCGGTACCGCGGTACTTGTCGACTCAGCAGTTTAAGGACCGTGGCTCCTACATGGAGGCGCTGGGCTATAAGCGGACAGGAGAGAGCCAGGCCTGGCAGGATGAGGCCACATATTTTGAGCGTATGCGCGGACTAGTGTCGTTGCTGGCCGCGTTTATGCAGTCTCCCATGCAGAATCACCCTCACGGCCTGCCTGCAGCGTGGGCTTGGCTAGCACGGATCCTGAATCAGAAGCCACGGTCGGCTACCGCGGCAGTACTGGACGCGTTCCTGCGTACAGCGGGGTTCATGTTGCATAAGACATACGGCAAGCAGTTCATCAAGATCCTGATCTTTATCAAGACTGACTTTGCGGCTCGCTTGGACCAAGACGCGAAGTATCCTGCGCGACGTGCGGCACGTGATCAGCTGCTGCAGTACATCGACACGCGCGCCTTTCAGACCGAGCCTGAGGGTCGGCGCCCGGAGGCGGCTCAAAAGGGTGATGCTAGCTCCAATATCGCTATCTCTGGCGATGACTATCATTGATGAGCTTGGGCGTGCATGCTCCTGCGTAGCATAGAAAGTGCGTCGCACTTGCGATGATGTACGGGGATCACAGTATCTTCATCCGTATCTGTTGGCAGAGTGTTGCATCATTTGAAATCAGAATACACTCCTGATCTCTCCGCTTTCAAGTTGCGATCTTCTCGGAATCACCGTTCACATCGTTACAAATCGAAAACCTTGTTGAAGACAGGTCTGCACTGAGTAGATATACACCTTGCAAATGGGTGCTGTTGCGTTTCGGGGTCATGCGACCAGGTACGCTACATGTTTATCTTGAGCGTTAACCACTTAATTGAATGCTCTACCCGTTTCAGACGGAACGCTGACAAATGATGTACATGTGCAACCTGCAGCAAAATACCCGACGTGATACCACACGCGTACGGTAGTGGTCCCGAGTACAAACAGGCCAAGCATTCCACGATGGATGATCTTGATGGGAACGCGGACGGCAAGGCTCGAAAGCGAAAGGCCACTGCTGCCGAAGAGGCCCAAGCCCGTTACTGTATCCACCTGTCAGAACTGCAAGACTTGGATATCGTGCTCATTCGCAGTCGAGTGCAGCTGAACGGTGTACGCATGGGATATACGGTACGAACGATCATATACTGGCAAGCTCTGCTTCCAATTCACCCTGACCCTCTGACGCGTTGGAATAGGTTGCAAAGGGCATATCCGAAGCAACCTCGCAGAATGCACTGCAGTTCGAATATCAAGTTGAGCGGTACCTGCACTGAGCGCTGCTTGGTTCAGACTCAGCGTTGTATGTTAACATCTGAACGGCCAAATTTGATGATGTGCACGTGCACAGCTGGGATCGCATAGGCTTCGTTGAGCTGCCAGAGTGGACCAATCTGGAGGAGAAGGAAGCTTTCACGCTGAAAGACATCACCGTCACCGAGGCTGGAGCGGATGGCATCAAAAGTCAGACCCTGCAAGAGGTACGCGATATCCTTACGCTCATCCGGCACATCGTATGCCTCACAAATGTCTCGCACCATGTGGTACCCTACACGGTCAGGTCTGCGACAGCGCCATGGATGTGCTCATTCGACCATTGCGGCTCCTGACATGGGAGAATGGTGAGTTGCTCTACACAAGATGCAGCAGCCCAACGTGCATCATAGTAGACTGGCTAGCACTAAGTCCTTGCATTGCAATGATGAACGTGCTGACTGTTGTCCATCACAGATGCCGGTCGCAGACGCGATGCATCAGAACAAGGTCGTCTCGAATTGCTCACGAAATGGTACCGCTTCATCAGCCCCATCATCAACAGACCCTATACGGTACATAATGCCTTGCTAACTCATTCATCACTATCCGCACGCTAACTTCTGTGATACCATGTCACTTCAGGAATGCAAGGAAGAGCTTGCCCCGCTGTTCGCGGCTGTATCAGCCAAGCTCAAATCATATGACGCGGGACCTGAAGATGCAAAGACCGTGGCGCACTTGTTTGAGGTGCATCAGCAGAAGGCCCATCCGAACGGCTTCGGAGTAGAGCAGTATGTGTACCTGTCTCTTATACACATCTGACGCTGCCGACGAATAGAGAGGT
>ENA-ORBV01012867-ORBV01012867.1-microbial-mat-metagenome-genome-assembly--contig:-NODE-12867-length-12824-cov-4.162783_pt1 | contig 12824 bp, 6 predicted proteins | sample MGYA00237777_ERZ505514 | MGnify/ENA primary metagenome ERZ505514 (study PRJEB26160, sample SAMN06269048) | microbial mat metagenome | isolation source: Oligotrophic lake microbial mat | place...
CTCTTCCGCGCCGAAGGCCGCGAGGCCTACCGCGCGTACCAACGTGAACACGAAGCCGACATTCTCGCTCCCGGCATCGCCTTCCCGTTCGTACGCCGACTGCTGACGGTCAACCGTTCAGATCCGGCGAAGCCGCTGGTCGAGGTGGTGCTGATCTCGCGCAACGATCCCGACACCGGCGTGCGCGTGCGCAACTCGCTCGATCATCACGGCCTCGCCATCAGCCGCACGATCTTCACGGGTGGCCGTTCGCCGTGGCCTTACATCGATTCCTTCGAGGCCAGTCTGTTCCTCTCCGGCAATCGCGACGATGTGACCGAAGCCATCAGCCTGGGCTATCCCGCCGGCATGGTCATGCCTGGGCTGGTCGCCGACGACGGTGATGAGGAACTTCGCCTCGGTTTCGACTTCGACGGCGTGCTGGCCGACGACGCCGGCGAACGGTTTTTCAAGGAACAGGGCTTGGCGCGTTTCCACGCCAATGAACGCGCCAACGCCAGCTCGCCGTTGTCCCCCGGTCCGCTGCAACGCCTGCTGACCCAGGTCGCCGCCGTGCAGGCCGCCGAACGCGCGCGCCAGGCGCAGGATGCCACGCACACGCCACTGATCCGCACTGCCATCATCACCGCGCGCAGCGCGCCCGCCGATCGTCGAGTCATCGCTTCGCTGCGCGAATGGGGAGTCACCGTCGACGAGGCGTTCTTCATTGGCGACCTGCCGAAGAACAAGGTGCTCAGCGCCTTCCGTCCGCACCTGTTCTTCGACGACAAGCCGGAGAATGCACGCTTGGCGGCGGACACCGCGCCGACGGTGCATGTGCCGTTTGGGGTGACGAATGATCGATCGCCGGGCACCAGTCACTGAGGCCATACGAGCGTCGGCATCCGTGGTCTGACTGCGGCCGTCAACGACGCGGGTCTAGTTCGCTTGAGCGACCAACATTTCAAACTGATGCGCTACAACCAGAAATCGAAGAAGTGGATCCCAACGCGAACAGCGTGAGGTTCGGGTGATGATTGCCTGAGCGCCAACGGCGCGGCGTGAACACCGCCTAGGGCAACGCCCTAGGTAACCGTCGCCGTTGATGGACAGAGGGCTGAAGGCCCGATTCAAACCGAGGAATAATTACCGCGAACGAGGATTGAGTCGGACCTTCAGCCCTCCACAGATTCCATGTCCGCTACTCGGGGCTTTGCCCCGGGCGGTGTTCACGCCGCGCCGTTGGCGCTTCAAGACAGAAAAACCAATCGCAGATCCGCGCCACCCCGGAGTACGATCCGCATCAGGTCGTTCCGGGACTGAGGACCTGGGTGACCGATTGGAGCAGAACATCCACCACGCCATTGATCTCATCGCCGGTGGTGTTCAGCGGTGGGAACAGGTAGCTGGTATCGCCAAGTGGTCGCAACAACGCACCGCGTTCGACGGCGCTGCGGAATACCTGCCAGCCGGTGCGTTTCGCCGGATCAAGCGCCGAGCCATCCAACGCGCGCAGATCAACGGCGGCCATCATGCCGACACCGCGCACGTTGCTGAACGAACGACGTGTGCGCGCGAGGTCGGCCAATCCCTGCCGCAGCAACGGCCCAGTTCGCGCTACGTGGCCGAGGATGTCCTCGCTGGCATAGACATCGAGCGCGGCGAGGGCAACGGCGACGGCGAGCGCATTTCCAGCGTAGGTGTTGGAATGCAGAAACGCCCGACGTTCACGCCACTCGGCGATGAACGTGTCGTAGAGCGCGTCGGTCGTCAGCACCGTGGCGAGCGGCAGGAACCCACCGGTCAGGCCCTTCGACAATACCGCGAGATCCGGCAGCACGCCTGGGCCAGCGAGGTGCGAGGCGAGCATCGCGCCACAGCGGCCCATGCCGGAGGCGATCTCGTCAGCGATCAGCAACACGTCGTGGGCGTCGGCCCAGGTGCGCAGGCGACGCAGCAGATCCGGCGAATACAGCAACATCCCGCCGGCGCCTTGCAGCACCGGTTCATAGATGATCGCGGCAAGCGTGTCGGCCTCGGCGTCGAGCTGCGCTTGGATGACTGGCCATTCCGCTGACGCGTCCATCCAACGCGGATCTTCCGGTCCACTGCGGTACGGCAGCGGACCAAGTTGGGTGCAGGGGAATAGCAACGGAGCGAAGGTGTCTTTGTAGAGGCCACAGTCGCCGACGCTCAGTGCGCCGATGGTCTCGCCGTGGTAACCGTTCTGGAACGCGGCGAAACGCGTGCGTTTGGAATGTCCGCGCTGGGCCTGTGCTTGCAGCGCCAGCTTGAGTGCAACCTCCACCGCGGTGGAACCGTTGTCAGCGAAGAACACTTTGCCGAAGTGCCCAGGTTGACGCCCAGGTGGCGCATCAGTCCCCCAGAACCCGGCAGGCAGCCCATTGGCGACCGACAGCAGACGTTCGCAGAAGGTCACCGCCTGCTCATTGGTGGTGTTGGCAAAGATCACATGTTCGAAGCGTTCGCTCTGCGCCAGCAGCGCCGCTGTGAGTTTCGGATGCCCGTGGCCGAGGCTTTTGCACCACCAGGAGCTGATGGCGTCGAAGATCCGCCGCCCATCAGCAAGCGTCAGCCAGCCACCTTTGGCCGAGACAATTTCCAACGGCGGGAAATCCGCATGGTCCCGCATCTGCGTACAGGGATGCCATACCGCCGCATCGTCACGTCGTACCAAGTCTGAGCGCATGGGCGTAAACGGTCAGCCAGATCCTGCCATCGGCAACCACGACTTGGCGGCAGGAGGCTGAAACCGGATGCCGTTTTCAACAACGCAAATTAAGACTGTGACCGCGATTGCCCACCGGAATCGACGTCACATTGGCATGCTCATCCGGCACCGCTTCCCAGCCTTCACGCAGCGTGCGGATGATCGGAACCAGCGCTTCGAGCTGAGCCGGGTTCTTTTTCAGACTGCCTTCGCTGATCTGGAAGATGAGGAAAGCATAGAGGTCGCTCAGTTGTTTCGCCAAGGGGCCACCCGCATCGAAATTAAGCGTCGCCATCAGCTCAACGAAGATGTCACGCGCGCGCCGGCACTGGTGCATCGCCTCTTCGCCCTTGTGCGCCACCATAGCATCGCGCCCAGCAGTGATGAATCGTTCCGCGCCCTGGTAGAGCCGCACGATCAGTTCGCGCTGCGACAGCGTCTCGACTTCGGCAGAGCGGTAGGCGGCGTGGGCAGTGGATTGGTTCATCGGCAGCTCCTGACGTTCGCAGTATCGGACGGTCGTGCTCGCGGTTGAGCACTTACCTGCCGATGCTGATTAATGCCTTATTCCGACTTCCTGGTCAATGAGTTCACGAAGCTCGTCATTGCCGCGCCCTGAGAGTTGAACTGCGCGATCATACGTTCCATCGACTGGAACTGACGCTCGTAGCGATCGCGACGTTTGGCCAGCATCGTTTCAGCTTTGCTGATCTGGCTGGTCGCGTCGGTGATGTTCTTGGTCAAGTTCTTGTCGATCGAACTGAGCGTACCGATTGAGTTGTCGGTCAGGCGACCGAACCGTTCACCGATCAACTGGCTGATGCCCTTGTTGGGCGTGACCATTGCACCACTGACCGCCACCGTCGCAGTGACATTGAGCGCCAAACCCTCGGCTGGCGAACCAACCGCGCCGTTCAGCAGGCGACCATTACCGGTGCCCGCGACGCCATTGATGGTGCCGGCCACATCGATGCCGGTGACGTTTTGCACCGCCAAGCCCAATGCCGCCTTGGCGGTCGAGGCCTCGGCGATCTGAATGTTCTGCGTGCGGCCATAACGCTCGCTGCGCACGTCCAGGCGGTCGTTGGCCAGCGATACGGTGAGTTTCTCGTTGGTCGACGACAACGCCGCAGTGAGCGAGCTCTGCAGTTGCGTCGCCATCTCTGCGCGCGTGTACGTGCCGTTGGTCAAGGTCAGGGTCACCGCACGCGTGTTGACCACCATGCTGAGGGTGTTGTTGTTGTCGTCGATCACCGTCGAGGCCGCCAAGGCGGTGCTGCTGAGCTGTGCCGGCACAGCTGGCTGGGTGATGTTGACGGTGAACGGTCCGGCTTTGGTTTTTTCGGTGAGGTTGCTGAACTGTACCGACGGCTCGCTGGAGGAGCCAGTGCTCATGAACAGTTTGCGCACGCCGTCGGGATTCTCGCGCAAGACCCGGGTGAGTTTGGTCTCGTCGATGGTCAGCGTGCCATCGGTGCGGTTGAGGGTCACGCCAATCGCGACGAGGCTGTTGAGCGACGATGGCAACCCCGGCACGGATCCGGTCAGGGCACGCGTGATCTGTCCCATGCCAGCCACCAGGTTCGCTTGGCTGATGAGTACACCGGCGGTCTTGGTCGCGGAATCGAAGCCGGCGTTGGCTTTGAGGTAGGAGCTGGCGGCATTGAAGCTCTCGATGAACTTCTTGATGCCGTCCTTCGCCGCCGCGGTTTCGGCAGCCACACCGATGGTGATGTTGTTGGCGGGGGCGCGCGCGTCGAACGTCACTCCCGGAACGATTTCTGTGAAGGTGTTGCTCGCCTGGGTGATGGTGATGGCACCGGGCCCCGAACCGACGCGGATCTCGGCATTGCTCGCCGCGGCCAGGGTCGACATGCCGCTGAACAGTGTGGCCATGCCGCCGGTACCACTGACCAGCACGTCGTTGTCGGCACCGGTTTTGTCGCCCTTAAGCACCAACCGGTAAGGCGAGCCGCTGCCATCGTTGATGACCGACGCGGTAATTCCGGCATCGGCGTTATTGATCGCGGCAGCGACGTTGTTGAGGCTGCCACCCGCACTAAACGTTATTTCGGTCGCGGCGTCGTTACCGACTTGGAGCGATAACGTGCCGCTGGCGAAGGAGGTCTCAGCGGAAACCTGACCAACGGTGGCGAGCTGGTGCGCCTTGGCGACCTGCACCACGTCGAGCGTGTAGGACCCAGGAACCGCGGTGGTGCCGGCAGTGGTGATGGCAAGGGCATCAATGTTGCTGCTGGTGGCGGTGCGGCTCTGGAAGGTCGACGCCCGTTTGAGCGCGCCAAGGTCGAGCTGGGTCGACAGCAGACGCGTATTGAACGAGCGCACGGCTTCGCGCCGCGCCTCATTGAGCGCCTTATTCCGTTCGAGCAGACGCGTGGTCGCGCGCTCGGCATTGATGAAGGCGTCGACGATGTCGGCAGACTTGATGCCAGACGCTAGGCCAGAAACCTTGGGCCGGGCCAGGGAACTGCTGGTGGTGTTCGTCGCCGAAGTGGTCGAATCTAACATGGGCAGCTCGCCAGAAGCGGGTGGGACCGGAACAGCGCTCGTGTGGCGGTCACCCGCGTGGCGGTCACGCGGTCTTGTCGATGAACATGCCGATGAAGTCCTGCAGACGTGCGTGCAGTTCCATCATCTCTTTGGTGGGGATCTGCTTGATCACCTCGCCGGTTTGCAGATCGGTGACGCGCATGAAGGCCTGATCGCTCTCGTGATCGATGTCCATCGACAGGCGACGAGAGCTGGCGACCTCGATGACCTGCTTCAGTTGCGCGGCGGCGGCGTGGAGATGATCGGCGCTCACCGGCAGGTGACCGGCAGCGGCGGCCTGGCCCCCCTGGATCTTGGCGACCTGCGCCTGTGATTGACGATCCGCCGCAGCAGTCGGCGGCCGGATCAGGTCGCCCATCTGGGTAGCGATTTGAGCAACGATACGACTCATGGGCGGTGTACCTCCTGGAGGGCGTAGCACCTCCGTCTGTCAGCATCGGCTGGTCACCCCAGGTACTTGAGGAGGAGGTTGGGACACCGCGCAAGGTTGCCTTCCTTGCAGCGCAGAGAATCGACACAAGCCTCTGCGCGGTTTTAATTTGTGCCATTTTCACCGGGCGCCCCCTGGGGTTGTACACGCAAACGTTTGGCCAAAGGTCGGTTGGCCGTTCGGCCGTGACACGGCGGCAGCGGACAGGCCGCAAGCACAAGACAGCGAGAAACTCCTCAAGCGGTCGATCGGGCTGCCGTCAATGCCTCCCAGACCACCTTCACCGGTCTGCGGTACGGATACCGCTTCGGCTCTCAACCAAACCCCCCACGGAGGACCCCATGAGCCTGCGCATCAATCACAACATCTCATCCATCAACGGACATCGTCAGTTGTTGAAAAACGAAGGCATGATGGCCAAGTCGCTTGAGCGGCTGTCCAGCGGTCTTCGCATCAACCGCGCCGCTGACGACGCTGCCGGCTTGGTGATCTCGGAACAGATGCGCGCGCAGATCTCAGGTCTGAAGCAGGGCATCAACAACAGCGAGACCGCTATCTCGATGGTGCAGACCAGCGAAGGTGCGCTCGATGAGGTCAATACTCTCCTCACCAAGGCGCGCGAGCTCACCCTCCACGCCGCCAACGAAGGCGCCAACGACGTCAACCAGCTCAGCGCTGACCAGACCGAGCTCGACAACGTCATCCAGTCGATCACCCGCATCAGCGACGTGACCCAGTTCGGCACCAAGAAGATGCTCGACGGTAGCCTGAATGGCACCAAAGACCTGGCCGCCTCGATCGCGCACGTCAAGGTTGGCAACTTGGCCAACAACCCAGGTATTAACGCTGGCCTGATGTCGCTCAATGTGACCGCCGCAACCAAAGAATCGATGACCCTGAAGGGCGGAAGCTCCAGCGATAGCTACATCTTCAGCGCCGGCGTCACTGGCACCACGCTCGGCAGCGCCTCGGTGAACTCCGGCGTGTCGGTGTCGCTCAAGCTGGACAACCTCAAAACGGTGGCGCTCGTCACCACTGGGTCGATGACCGCCACGTCTCTGGCCAGCGCGCTCGATGCGCTTGCCACCCAGCATGGCTTCGATGTCGCCGCCACCACCGGCGGTGAGATCAAGGTCACCAACCAGGCCTACGGCAACACCGACTTCGCCTCGGCGATCTCCTTCACCCGTGCCGAAACCGCGGTGTCGACGGGTACCAATGAATCGGTCAAAGCGACCCTCAATGTGACCAGCCCGTCCACCAGTGCTGGTGCAGCGGCGGTGCTGTTCACGGCGGGCTCCAGTGTCGCCGGCATCTCAGGCATTCAGGAAACCTCGGTGCTGGCCAAGACCGGTACCGTGCTCAGCTACTCGCTGTCCACCGCCACCGGCGGAACGTTCTCCGGCAGCTACACCTCCACCGGCGGTGCGACCATGGCCGTCGCCTTGTCCGGCTTGCAGACGGCAATCCAGGCGCATGCCACCTTCGCCGGGGCGTCCCTGGCGTTGGCTGGCGGTAGTGCGGGCGCGATCAACTTCTCGCTCGCTCGTGGCGATGATTCGATCACCACCGACTTCAACTTCTCGCTGTCGATCGACTTCACCAACTCGGCTAACACTCAATCGGAAGTCGAAGTGCTGTCACTGACGGGTGCGACGTTCAGCACCGGTACCAGCCCGACGTTCGTGCTGTCCGGAACCACTTCCACCGCGATTGCCGGTTCTGCCATCACCACGGGATCGGTATTGGCTTCTGGCAACGCCATCAATCTGACCGTCAACGGTCAGACGGTGACCTTCACCGCAGGCGTTGGCGGCCAGTCCATGACCGGCATTGCCGATGCTTTGCAAACGGCCGTTCAGGGCCTTGGCGGCGGACTTTCCGGCTACCAAGTGAATTACCTCGCTAGCGCAGCGGCTCTCACCGGTATCGCTGGTTACGCCGGTGCGACCGGCCAGACCACCCCGACGGCGGGCTTCGTGGTGTCGAACACCAACGGCGTGAACTTCTCCGTCTCGCTGGCAGTTGACCAGACTCAGGGCAACGACGTGGCCATCAGCTCGGTCCAGACCCAGACGGGTACCCAGGCGGGCGCCACGCTCGACCTGACCACGGTGTCCCAGAGCGGCACCAGCAATGTGGCGACGGCGGCCCTTATCTCGGGCCGCACGGTGTCGAGCACTTCCGGTGCCTCGACCATCCAGAGCGGAGTGGATGCCGCTGCCACCATGACCTCGTCCAACGGGGTGGTGCTGAACCTGGAGCAGCAGGCGATCAATGCCGACGGTACCTTCAGCGTGACGCTGACCACCGGCATGAACGACATCGGCTACAAGGACTTCAAGGCCGAGCTCTCCTCGACCTTGTTGGCCAACGGCGGTGCATCCAACTTCACCCTGACCCAGGGTGCGGTGTTCCAGGTGGGTGCGAATGCTCTGCAGCAGGTGGCCTTCACCATCCAGGACACCTCGTCCGACGAACTCGGTCGCGGTGCCAGCACGAAGCTGTCGAGCATGGAAGACATGCTGAGCTCCAAGAAAGGCGCGCTGCTGAATGGTATGAGCACGGAAGCGCTGGCGGTGATCGACGCGGCCATCGACGAGGTCACCAACCTGCGCGGGCGCCTTGGCGCCTTCCAGGCGAATGCCCTGGAAAGTGGTCTGAACAGTCTGCGGGTGTCCTATGAGAATCTGACGGCTGCCGAGTCGACCATCCGCGATGTCGACTTCGCCGAGGAATCGGCGAACTTCACCCGGAACCAGATCCTGGTGCAGGCTTCGACCTCGATGCTGGCGCAGGCCAACCAGATGCCCCAGAACGTGCTGAAGCTCCTCGGCTGATCACGGACGACAATCAGGTCACGAATGACCAGCCCCGGCGCTCTGCGCCGGGGTTTTTGTTTTTTGGTCGGCTTGCTGCGCTTGCTGCGCTTGCGTGCGCGGCGCGAGGTTTTCCTGGACGTTGGGCATGGGTCGGGCCTGTTGGAACTAGCCGTTTCAGTGCAGAGACAAGGCTTTCGGGGAACCACAGACCGTCTTCGCGTCGGTGTGTTGGTTGCGCCGATCGATCGTCGCAAACCAGCATGCTGTCAGGCGCTTAGGGATACCGTTCTGACGTGGTTCGGAGGGCACCGCGCACCGCGCGCCGCGCACCGCGCACGCACGCGCAGCGAGCTATTTCTGATATTGGCACGCCAGAAGCGTTACCTCGCTCAAGGCTCTTCACCGAGCCGGAGTTCCCAACACGCGAGGTTCCCATGTCCCTGCGCATCAATCACAATATCTCGGCCATCAATGGCCATAATAAGATGTTACGCAATGACGCTGCGCTGGCGAAATCGCTGGAGCGACTCTCCAGTGGCATGCGCATCAACCGCGCCGCGGACGACGCCGCTGGCCTGGTGATCAGCGAGCAGATGCGCGCACAGATCGCGGGCCTGGGACAAGCGATCAACAATAGCGAGACCGCGGTTGCCTTCGTGCAGACCACCGAAGGCTCGCTCGACGAGATCAACTCGCTGATGATCAAGGCGCGCGAACTCGCTCTGCACGCCGGCAACACGGGTGTAAACGATGAGAGCCAGCTCTTTGCCGATCAGACCGAGCTCGATAACCTCATCGAGTCGATCACTCGCATCAGCACCAACACCCAGTTCGGCACCAAGCGAATCCTTGATGGAAGCCTGAGCGGCGCGAGCAACTTCGGCACCGGCCTTGATCGGGTGCGCGTGGGCAACCTCGCCAACAATCCCGCGATCGACATCGGTCCGGTCACGCTCCAGGTCAATCCTGGCGCCGGTGAAGCGATGACCCTGGTGGGGTCCAATGCCACCGACAACTACGTCTTCAGCGGCGCCGTCACCGGCGTCACCCTGGGCACCAGTCGCGTGAACGCCGGAGTCTCCGTGACCCTGTCGATCGATGACAAAGTCGTCGCTTACGTCACCACCGGCCTGCAGGATGCCACCACCGTCGCCGCGCGTCTTGATGCGCTGGCCCAGCCACTCGGCTTCACCGTATCGGCCAACGCCAACGGCGAGATGGATGTGACGCGTCTTGCGGTCGGAGCGCAAGATTTCACCGCGCGCGTGACCTTCATCCGTGGCGCGATCCAACAGGTCGCTGGTCAGAACGAGACGGTCACCGCAACGGTCGAAGTGACTTCGCCATCCAGTTCGGCGGACGCCGCAGGAGCGATGTTCAGTGGTATCACCAGCCTTTCCGAGGTTCAGAGCACCACCACGGTCAGTAGTGGCACGACCTTCAGCTACGTGCTGCAGAGCGCCACGGGCGCGACCTTCAGCGGTTCCGTAGCGATAGCCTCTGGCACCGATCTGTCTTCGGTGCTCACCAACCTTGAAGCCGCCATCCAAGCGCACAGCACCTTCAGCGGTGCGTCGTTGACTTATGACGGCAGCACCAGCAGCAATGGTCTGCGTTTCAGCTTGGCCCGTGGCTTCGACGACATCGCTACCGACTTCAACTTCTCACTCACCGTCGACTACCAGAACAACGCGGTCACCAATTCGCAGGTCAACGTCATCAGCGTGGCGGCAGCGACCTTCGCTACTGGTAGCAATGCAACGTTCCTGACCGGTGCGGGCGGCACGGAAGTACAAGGTGCGGCGATGGTCGGCACCACCTACCTGCAGAGCGGCAACGCGATCAATCTGACAATCGCCGGCAACACGCTGGTCTTCACCGGTGCCCGCGACCTGGACACCATCGCCAGTGCGATGCAGACGCAGTTCAATGCCTTGGGCGGTGACTTCACTAATGTGCGCGTGACCTTCGCCACCGGCGGCGTGGACCTGAGCGGCTTCGCCGGCATGGCCAACCAGACCGGTACTACCGCTGGCGGTTTTCGCGGCTTCGTGGTCTTCACCACCGATGGTTCGGATTTGTCGGTCTCGCTTGCGGTCGACCAGGCGCAGGGCACCGACGTCCTGCTGAGCGATGCGGTGCTTGCCGCTGGTGCGAATGCCGGTTCGACGCTTGACCTGACCACCACCGCGCAGGTTCGCGATGACAACCAGATGGCCCAGACGGCGCACGCCGCTTCGACAGTTGCGAGCGTCAGCGGCAATGCGGTGGTCATCAGCGGTGTCGACGTCACCGCGACGATGACCTCCAGCAATGGTGTGATCCTTGATCTGGTCAGCACTAGCAATCTGGTCACCAGCGGTTCAACGCTGGTGCTGACGCCAGCGATGGAGGCCATCGGCTACAACGGCTTCAGCGCCGACATCAATCAGACCCTCACCACCGTGGGCGGCGTGACGACCTTCGATCTCGACGAAGGCGCGGTTTTCCAGGTCGGACCAAACGCTGGTCAACGTGTCGGCATGGTGATCGGCAGCGTGGCGGCAACCGAACTGGGACGAAACGTCAACGGTGCGGGCTCTTTGCGCAGCCTGAACGATCTCCATACCAACCAACAAGGGGCATTAGCCAACGGTTTGACCATCGAGGCCCTGGCGGTGATCGACGCGACCATCAACGAGATCACCACCTTGCGTGGTCAGCTCGGCGCGTTGCAATCGAACACGCTTGAAAGTGGCCTGAACAGTCTGCGCTCGTCGTTTGAGAACCTCACCGCGGCCGAGTCGACCATCCGCGACGTCGACTTCGCCGAGGAATCATCAAACTTCACCCGCAACCAAATCCTGGTGCAATCGGCCACCGCGATGCTCGCGCAGGCCAACCAACTGCCGCAGAACGTGCTCAAGCTGCTGCAGTGATGCCTGGATAAGTCGCCCTGGGAGGTGGCCGGATTCCAGGGTATCCTCCAGTCCTCGTCCTCGTCCTCGTCCTCGTCCTCGTCCTCGTCCTCGGAGCTGTCCTCATGACATCTGTGCAGACCCTGCTTGCGGGCGGAGTACCCGCCCTGTCCAGTACCGACAGAACCGCGAGTCAGGGGTTGCGCGCCATGAAAGACATGCCGTCCGCACAACGGTACCAGCAGGCCCGAGCCATGTTGAAACAACAGGCTCCGGTGATCGCTCAGGCGTTGCCGGAGCAGTGGCCGACAAGCGTCCCGGCGTTGAATCAGCGACCCACGCTCGACGCCGCGCGCTTGGCCACCAGCACGCTCAACGAAGGCCTGCTGCTCATCGGCCTGGGTGACGGTTCCATCCTCCAATACCTGCGCGGTGATCCGAATGGCCGCGCCAAGCTGGTGCACGTGCTGGTGCTCGCACCGGAGATCCAGTACTTCGCGCACCTGCTCGGGGTCGTTGATCTGCCGCTGCTGTTCAAGGAACTGCACTTGAGCCTGCACCTCGTGACGAATGCCGCTGAGCTGGGCACGTTGATTGGTCGGGCATTCACCAATCATGGCCAGATCGCCCGCTTGGCCGGCACACGCACCGTCGACACCCATGCGCTCGCGCCGGATGCCGAACGTATGCGCGACGAGATTCGTCCCGCGGTCGGCAAGTTGCTGCTGGAGCGTTACGATTGCCTGGGCAACGACGTCTACGACACCTTCTTGGGGGCCAAACACGCGCTGATGCATGGTCGCAAGATCATCACCCAGCCCCGTTCGAGCGATTACGCCAACCGCTACGCCGGAAAATCCGCTCTGTGTATCGCCAGCGGTCCGAGCGTGAGCGCGCACTACGACCGCATCCGTGAGATCCAACACGAACACGTGATCATCTGCGCCGACTCCATTCTGGGCGGTCTGCTCAAAAACGGAATTGAGCCGGACTTCGTCTGCATGGTTGAACGCCCGGATGTCATGCATGCCTTGATCGATGGACACGCCGAACAATGCCGCACGGTGATTTTCGCCTTGCCGGTGGTGCACCCCACCAGCGTCATCCCGTTCGGCGAACGCGTGGCGTGGTGGTGGAATGCCGATGATCTCTATCCCTGGCTCGACGCGAATGAACCACGTCTGTCGAGTGGTCGTTCCGCCGGCACCATCACCGCGTCCGTCGCTGGCATGCTGGGGATCAAGGACGCTTGGCTGCTAGGTCACGATCTGGCCTACCGCGACGATGGACAAAGTCATGGTGTCGGCACCGCGCCGCTGGCCGTGGAATCCCAGGCTGAATGGGCCAAAGACCTGTCGCGTACCGCCGGAAACTATCATAAACGTCTGATCGAC
>ENA-ORBV01012868-ORBV01012868.1-microbial-mat-metagenome-genome-assembly--contig:-NODE-12868-length-12822-cov-8.858611_pt1 | contig 12822 bp, 8 predicted proteins | sample MGYA00237777_ERZ505514 | MGnify/ENA primary metagenome ERZ505514 (study PRJEB26160, sample SAMN06269048) | microbial mat metagenome | isolation source: Oligotrophic lake microbial mat | place...
GCCTTAGTCTCGTGGGCTCGGAGATGTGTATAAGAGACAGCAGGTGAATGTCGTCGAAATCGATCTTGACATCCTTGCTGCGGTCAGGTTTGGGCTTGGGCTTGCCGCTCTCGTCCTTGTCGTCCGCCTGATCGTCCTCTTGTTCTAACGGAACGCGATAGAGCGCGGGTGCGCCGGAGCCGCGATCCGAGATGAACAGCAGATTGCGCCCATCTTTGCTGAACTGCGGTGCTGCATTCTCTTCAGGATAGCGAGTGACATTAACCGGATCGCCGCCAACCGCCGGAACGACCCAAACATCCTTATTCTGATAGCGATCCATCCGCGAAAATGCCAGCCAGCGGCTGTCCGGTGACCACGCATGAGAGACGACGCCGACGCCGAAGTTATTGCTGCCGTTTCCTGCCGCGAGTTTCTTGGGCTGTCCGCCTGTGGAGGCAATCACATATAAGCCCGGCTCGCTTCCGGCTTTGGCGAACGAAATCAATTTGCCGTCGGGCGAGAATTGCGGCGCACTCTCGGCGGCGGAATCGGTTGTCAGGCGCGTCACGGCTTTTGTCGCCACATCCATCGCGTAGAGATCGGGCTGGCTGCCGCGATCCGAGACGAAGATGATCTTTTTGCCGTCTGGTGACCAGACAATGTCGTTGTCGTTTGCCGGATCATCGGTCAAACGCTTGGCATCGCCTCCCGCAACAGGAATCTGCCAGATCTCTCCCCGCAGAACGAACGCAATCTGCTTGCCGTCAGGACTCGGTTCCGATTCACTGACTCCCTGCGCCAGTGTTTGTCGTTCTTGGTTGTTGGTTTTGTCTTCCGAGCGGGCAATAATGCGGAGTTTGTTGGTCGCACCTGTTGCGGTGTTCGTGGTATAGACATCGCCGGTGAGAGTATAGGCAAGCACAGGGCTATTGCGCGAGACGGATGTCCAACGCACGGCATCGCCTGTATGCTTCGTCACTTGGGCGGCTTTGCTATTGCCGTCAATCGCCATCTTATAGACGTTGGGCGTATTGCCCGTCTCGCCGAGCATCGTGACATACAGCGATTTGCTGTCAGGCGAGAAGAGAGGCCATAACTCCTGAACCGACGATTTGAACAAAGTTTTCACCTTGCCCGTCTCTAAATCTTTGATGACGGTTTGCGCCGCGATACTGCCGCGATACCACGGACGCCACCACGGCTGACCGGAGCGGGTATAGGCAATTTTCTTGCCATCGGGCGACCACGCCGCAAACCGCAGTGCCTCGGTATCATCGGTGACGCGCTTGATCGCTTTGGTTTTCAGATCAATGGTGAAGAGGGCAAACGACTTGGTATCGCGCACCGAATAAAACAGCAATTTTTGTCCATCGGGCGACCAGTCGGAAATCCAGTCGTTGCTGCTGCTCATCGTGATTTGGCGTGCCTGTCCGCCCTGTGCCGGAATGATATAAACATCATAGTTTCCGCTTCGCAGACTGCTGTAGGCGATCCATTTGCCATCGGGAGACCAGCGAGACAGTGCGTCCACGCCCTCATGCACTGTCAGGCGCAAGGCGGTTCCGCCCTCTGCCGGAACCGTCCAAATATCGCCGAGATAGGTAAACGCGACGGTCTTGGCATCGGGCGAAACCGATGCCCAACTCGCGCCCTTGATCGGTTTTTCTGCGGGTAGGTCCAGCACATTTTGCTGTGCCAAACCGGGCAGAACCGAAGCGAACGAAATTCCTAACAGAGCGGAAACACGCCGCACTGCTTGAAAATAACCCTTCATTGAACAATTCCTCCAAAACGGGGGGATAGAAGATGACTGCTTATAAATACCGACGAATGACGCCGATAATTCCCTTTCGTTCCGCGCATTTTACCCCATGAGAGGGAACAGGGAACAGAGAACAGTTCAAGAGTTCTCACTGGAAAGTTTTGTATTAGACCTCTTGCAAGAGTCGGGTACAAGAACGTACCCGACTTAAAAACAGCCGTCCTACGGACGAACCCGCAGGAAGCCTCTGCCTCTGCATTGGGATTTGAGTGCGAAGCACGGCACGGCGGAACAAGACCTGCACGAAGAATTTATTCTGCTGGACTCTTGCAAGAGGTCAATTGACGTTTAGACAAAATTCAGCGTTGAATCAGAGCCTCGGAAGCGTCCCATGAGATTGAAAAGCACTTCTCAAAAGGATTACAAGGAATTTATGGCACGTTGCCTCAGCGAGCGGGCTATACCCGGCTTGCTATTAATTCTTTGTAATTTTCCAACAGAGAGTTTTCAATCTCATTGGCAGTCTCTTGGGCGACAATCCGAAGCGCGAAGAGGCTTAAATTTGTCTAAACGTGAATCATTAGAGAACAGGGGACAAAGTTGTCACTAGAGAACAGGGGACAAAGTTGTCACTGGCTGCTGAGTAGGGACTTCAGAAAGGAGGGAAGTTTTTTCCTTCGTGTGCGTCCACCCATCACCGTAATGTTTCCTCTCAAGACAAGAGGAGAGCGACAGAGCGAACACCTACGCGCATATCGCTAAACTACAGTTATATCATAACCCGTATACCTTACCATTTTAACTCCCATACGGATCGGCGGCATCGCGGAGGGCGTCCCCGACGAAGTTATAGGCGACGACGATCACAATCACCGGAACGGCAGCAAACAGCAACCACGGATAATGCAGAACCACCGTCACGCGCTGCGCCTCCTCCAAGAGAACGCCCCAACTCGTCATCGGCGGACGAATGCCCAATCCCAAAAACGACAACGCCGTTTCGCCCAAAATCATACCCGGAATGGACAGTGTCGCAATTACGATGATATGCGAGTACGCCGTCGGCATGAGATGCCGCCACAGAATATAGCCGTGTCCGGCACCCGTTGCCCGCGCCGCCAAGACATAATCCTGATCCCGCATGGCAAGCACCTTGCCCCGCACCTGCCGCGCCAAACCGCCCCAACCCAACAGCGACAAAATCAGCGTAATTCCGAAATAGACCTGCAAGCCCGTCCACGTCGGAGGCAGTGCTGCCGCCAACGCCATCCACAACGGAATCGCCGGAAATGCCGACAGCAATTCGATCAATCGCTGCATCAGCATATCAATTGTGCCGCCCCAATATCCCGACAGTGTGCCAAGAAACGAACCCAGCAGAATACTTAAAAACACGCCGACAAGCCCCACCGTCAGCGACACGCGCCCGCCATAAATGATCCGCGAGAATAGGTCGCGCCCCATGCGATCCGTTCCGAGTAGATAAAACGGACCCTCCGAGCCGATGAGATGAATGTTCGACGGAATCAGCCCGAACAACTTATACGAATCGCCCCGATGAAACAGCGAAATCGGATACTTTTTCGTCGGGTCGGGTTCATACGCAAACTCCAGGGTTTCGGGATCGCGAGTCTGCTTCAAGCCATAGACAAACGGGCGCAGGGAAAACCCTTCCGGCGAGACGAACCGAATTTTCTGCGGCGGCACATACCGCATCCGCATATCGTCATGCGTGTACAGATACGGCGCGAAGAACTCCGCGAACAACGCCGTAAAATAGAACCCAAACAGCACGATCATGCCGAGAATGGCGAGTTTGCTTTTCCGAAACTTGCGCCACACCAACTGCCGATAACTCAAACTGCCGAGTTCCGCGTTCGGCTCCTCTTCCAGCGGCTCAGTGACGGGTACAACCGTGCCTTCGCCTAAAATCGGCACGGCGTTGGGTAATTGGGTCATTGGGGCATTGGAATTTTTCTTCCCTTCTCCCTCTCTCCCCTTCTCCCCCTCTTCTGTTCCCTCTTCTCTATTCATAACGAATCCTCGGATCAGCCCAGCCCAGCGCAATATCCGCCAGCAAATTTCCCACAATCAACAGCAGACTCATAAACACGATCAGCGTCCCGGCAAGGTACATATCCTGATCCTGCAACGCCTGTAAGAGCAAAGGTCCCACAGTCGGCAAGCCCAAAACAATCGAGACAATCGTCGTGCCGGACAAAATTTCAGGAAGGCTCATACCCAAAATACTGATGAGCGGATTGATCGCGATCCGCGCCGCGTGCTTGACGATAACGACATTCTCCTTCAAGCCCTTCGCCCGCGCCGTGCGGACAAACGGTTCGCCCAACACATCGAGCAGGTTGCCTCGCATCACGCGCATCAAGCCCGCCGTTCCATTGAGCGACACCACGATAATCGGAACCCACAGGTGCGAGAGCATATCCACGAATTTCCCCCAACTCCACCCCGGCATATTCTGATAATAAGGCGAGAACAGCCCGAACAGCGGAAACCCGAACACCTTATAGACAAACACAATAATCGCCAGCGCAATCAGAAACCCCGGCAGCGACATCCCGAAAAACGCCAGAAACGTCAGTACATTGTCCGCCGCCCCGTATTTGTGCGTCGCCGAGTAGATGCCGAGTGGTATCGCCGTCAAATAGATAAACAGCAACGCCCCGATAGACAGCACCAGCGTAAAGCCGAGCCGATCCCAAATCAGTTCCTTGACTTCCTTGTTATAGCGGAACGACTCGCCGAAGTCGCCCCGCACAAACCCCGAAACCCACTTGAAGTATTGCCGTACAGGCGGCTGATCCAACCCGTATCGCGTGCGAAGTTGCTCCGCTTGCGCCATCGAACTGCTGCTGCCATAGCGTTGCGTCAACTCCGCGATCTTCTGATCCAAATAGTCGCCGGGGGGCAGTTGGATAATGATAAAGGAGATCACCGAAATCAAAAACAGCGTCGGTATCGCGATCAAAATTCGGCGGAGAATATAGTTGATCATCGTCGCCCCTCCAGTTTCGGCTGAGAAGCGGGGGCAATGGTCGCCGTTCTCTTCGTATTGGGAACTGCCGCCGAGGGCGTCCGTTTCCAGCCGTCGGGTGCAAAGAAAAACGTCTCAGGATAACTCGTTGCCGGACCTGAAACCGCCCATGGTCCCAAAATGCGCGGGTCTTCCGGCACATTACGGAAACTGTCCTTGACGATTACGAGCGACGGCGGATTCGCCGACGTTCCGAGCATAAATAAGCCCTTCTCGGTATGAAATCGAATCGCCTCATGAATGACTTTGTGCGCTTTCTCGATGTCTTTTTCCTTGCTGAGTTTGGCGTAGAGTTCGAGAAGATATTTCATTTCGCCAGTCGGGGCTTCTCCCTCTTTGCCAGCAGTCTTATACCATTTGCCGACAAGCGCGTGCCAGTAATTGTCCGCCGTTGGGAAGACCCAATCGGGATAAGTGAACAAGTCCATTTCGGCTTGCCCGTGCGTGGAAACCTCGAACTTGCCCGTCTTTTGGCGCAGTTGATGCACGGCTCCGGGCCAGTTCTTGATGACAACGTCTATGCCTATTTGCCGCCAGCCGTCCGCGACAAGCAGGGCGCAGTCGGTTTCCGTGACAGCATTTTGGGGCGGTATATCAATCATCAGCGAGAGGCGTTTGCCGTCTTTGCGAAGCCGGAAGCCGTCGCTGTCGCGCTTGCTCAATCCTATCTCGTCGAGGAGTTGATTGGAGAGTTTGAGGTCGAAAGACGCATGGCTCTTCGCCCAATCATTGAAAACTTTCTTGCCTTCGGGGCTTTGGAAGTGCCAACTTTCGCGGCTGATGGTTCCCTGCTGCGGAACGGTGAGACCGCGCCACACGACGGCGGCACATTTTTCGCGGTCAATCCCGTGCGAGAGTGCTTTGCGGAATTTGAAGGTTCGCATGAGTTCGCGCAAGCCGGGGTCGGGAGTTGACCAGTTGAGGAGCATCGTCACATTGCCGCCGCCCGCCTCACTCCACTTGATGACCCGATACTTCCCGCGTTTTCGCCCTTCCATATACAAGCCCAAATCCCGCAGATCAATGAGCCGGAACTGTGCGTCTATCTCGCCGGAGAGGATTTTCAGCACGCGAACCTGCACATCGGCGACGTAATTGGCGACGACTTTGTCAATATAGGGCAGTTGGCGTCCAAGCGTGTCCGTCATATAATAGTAGGGGTTGCGCTCGAATTCCATTCGGAAGCCCCCGTCCGCGATTGCCTTGAGTTGCCAGGGCCAAAGGGTTGGAAGGTCGGGATTGAAGTGCGAGAAGTTCTTTTTATCGAATTCACTGTAATCTTTATACTGCGGATTGACGTTGGGATCGAACTGTTCGAGGTAATGTTTCGGCATCATATATTCGTCGGCGTTCCAAAATCCAGTCGCAAGGTGCAGCGGCACAAACCAGTTTGGTCCGGCGAATTTCATGACGATTGTATGCTTGTCCGGGGCTTCGACGACCATCTCTTTGCCGTTGACGAGTGACCAGAACGGCTTGGCGACGCGCTGTTTGCCCTCGTGAATCAACTTCCCCCAATAGACAATATCCGCCGAAGTGAACTCGACGCCATCCGACCATTTGATCCCTTTTCGCAGATGCAAGGTCAGTTGCGAGCCGTCCTTGTTGAATTCCCATGACGAGGCGGTTCCGGGTTCCAGACCACTACAATCGGCTTTCCAACGAACGAGCGGGGCGTATCCGTTCATCATTTTATACATTCCGAGGTCGGGATTGTCCACCATGACGTGCCACGTTCCGCCATAGAAGCCGAGAGCCTCATACGGCTTGACGACGAGCGGATTCGCGGGCATACGTTGCTCTAACGGAGGCAATTTTCCTGCCGCGACGAGTTTGGCAAGCATCGGTGCTTCTTTGGCTTGCAGTCCGCCGTCGGCATCGGGCTTCGATGTCGGTGAAGGCACGCTATGGCAGCCTGTGACGCTGTATGCCAGCAGGAGCAAGAGCAAAAGTTGTGGTTTGATATTCATAGGTGATACCTCGCAGGGTATTGGTGACGCTTTGCACGTTCGCGGACAGGGTGCGAATTTCAATGACGAAGGTCTATACGACAGAATTTACGTGATGAACTCCGATGACGAAGGTTTATACTATAGAGTTTGCCTCATGAACTGTAAAGTTCGCGTAATGGTTCGTAAAGTTTGCCGAATAGACTGCATAAGACACGTAATAATCTTTAGAGTTTATTGTCTGATTTGCCTTGCTGAGAGGATAAACCCACCGTTTATTGTAATATTGGCGGCTAACAGAGACGAATTTGCTTCTGTTTCAGCGATATAGGCACGGTTTCCGGGTACAAAAACGTACCCGTCTAAAAAACAGGCGTCCTACGGACGCACAACTTGGAAGATTTGCGCTCCGGTTTTAAGTTTTATGAACTGTCTTCTGAAGTTTCTGTGCGCTCCCAAAACTCGTGTGTCGTTCCGGCAGCGTGATGCTCCTTCTGACCGTGAATGTAAGCAGCAATTTTGGGTATATGCGACGGCGTGACCGTCGCGGCATAGTATCCCGCGTGCCACCGAAACCGCTCCGTTGGTTGCATCATTCGGTTGAGCATCGCCGAAGAGATTCCTTTGATTTGCTTTACCATATCGGGCATATTTACCACCGCGCCCGTCTTCATCAGAACGTGAATATGGTCGGGCATTCCGTTGACGGCGAGAATTTCGACCTTCAACTCTTGTGCCAGAGAGACAATAAGTCGGTAGACGTGCGGCTCTCGCTCTTCTGTGAGCATCGGTTCGCGGTGTTGGGTTGCCCAAACGACGTGGAAGTAAAATATACACCGACTCATGCCTCTATGCCTCTCGAAACTGCCTTTATAAATCGGGTACAAGAACGTACCCGCCTAAAAAACAGTCGTCCTACGGACGAAAATCCCCGCTTGAAAGTCTTTGGGTTTCCAGTAAAAGTTTCTGCCCGCGACAACGTCTCATATAAGGCGATAACGTGAGGGTGCGCGTCCGTAGGACGCCTGTTTTTTAGGCGGGTACGTTCTTGTACCCGAACCACTCAATATTATCCTGTCAGGCACACACTTCCTACGCCGTCAGCCCAATTCCACACCCTGCAACTTCAATTCCCGTGCGAAATGGCACGCTGCTGACGAACCATTGTCAAGTCGGATTAGCGGCGGGTCTTGTTGCGAACAAATCTCTTTGGCATAGCGGCAGCGCGGATGAAACCGGCATCCCTTCGGCGGGTTCGCGGGAGACGGCACATCGCCCATCAAGCGAATCCGTTGGCGTTTGCTCTGAGCGCGAGGGTCTGCAACCGGAACCGCCGACAACAACGCCTCGGTATACGGGTGTTTCGGAGTGTTGAACAGCGTCTCTGTTGGGGCGATTTCGACGATGCGCCCCAGATACATCACCGCCACTCTATCGCTGATATGTTCGACAACGCCGAGGTCGTGCGCCACGAAAATATAGGACAGTCCGAAGTTCCTGCGGAGGTCAACAAGGAGATTCAAGACTTGCGCCTGAACACTGACATCGAGCGCAGAAACCGGCTCATCGGCAACAATCAGTTCGGGCTTGAGGGCAAGGGCGCGGGCAATCCCGACACGCTGTCGCTGACCGCCGCTGAAGGCGTGAGGATAACGACGCATGGCTTCGGGACGCAGCCCGACGGCTTTCAATAACTCATTCACGCGGTCATCAATCTCACTGCCGGAACAAATTTTGTTGACGACGAGCGGCTCTGCGACAATATCCCGAATCGTCATGCGGGCATTGAGCGAGGCTTGCGGGTCTTGGAACACCATCTGAATATGAGGGCGTATCGCTTTAAGTTCCGCCGGTTTGAGGTCGAGAATCGAATAGGTTTTGCCCTTGACCGTGAGTTTGACACTGCCGTCTGTGGGTTCGATAAGCCGGAGCAAGCATCTGCCAACGGTGGTTTTGCCGCAGCCGCTCTCTCCCACAACGCCAAGGGTTTCGCCGGGATACACCGCAAACGAAACGCCGTCAACGGCTTTGACGTGTCCCGTGACTTTGCGGAAAAATCCGGTTCGGATCGGGAAATACTTCTGGAGATCAACCACTTCGAGAAGAGGCGTCGCCCCGTTCTGTAGAGAATTCGGGTTTTGACTCTCCTCTCCTCGCAGGAGAGGGGTCGTCGGGGGTGATGTCATGGATTGATCGGCTCCTGTCGCGCCCAGCAGCGGGCAAGTTGAGCGTTCTCAACAGGAAGAAGCGCGGGCATTTCAAGGCATTTTTGGAAGCGTTCGGGGCAGCGAGGACGGAACGCACAGCCTTTAGGCATCGCCAGAGGATTGGGAACGGTTCCGGGAATAGAGTAAAGCCGCTCCTGCGTCCGCGTTCCCATGACAGGCGCGGAACGGAGAAGCCCCTGCGTATACGGGTGCTGCGGGGTGTAAAAAACTTCCTCGGCGGTTCCGCGTTCGACGACGCGCCCCGCATACATCACGACGATCTGCTCCGACACGTCCGCAATTACGCCGAGGTCGTGGCTGATCATCAAAATCGCCATGCCCAACTCCTGTTGCAGCTGCCGCAGGAGATCGAGAATTTGCGCCTGAACTGTGACATCGAGGGCAGTTGTCGGCTCATCGGCAATCAGCATCACGGGGTTGCACGCCAACGCCATGGCAATCATCGCCCGCTGCCGCATTCCGCCAGAAAGTTGGTGCGGAAACTCGTCAACCCGCTGTTCAGGGGCGGGAATGCCGACGCGCTTGAGCATCTCAATGGCGCGGTTTCGGGCTTCCTTCTTATTCACCCTCTCATGGAGAAAAACCGACTCCATGATCTGCTGACCGATGGTATAGACGGGATTGAGCGAACTCATCGGCTCCTGAAAGATCATCGCGATCTGCTTGCCGCGTATCGCCCGGATTTCGTCGCCCCGTGGATTGAGTTTGGCAATATCCACAACAGGCGAACCTGCACTCGCCCCATGATACCGGATACTGCCGCCCGCAATTCGTCCCGGCTTCGAAATGAGTTGGAGGAGTGCCAAGCCCGTCATGCTTTTGCCGCAGCCGCTTTCACCGACAAGCCCGACGGTTCCGCCGCGTGGAATGGTAAAAGAGACATCTTGGACGGCGTTGACCGTTCCATCGTCAGTAGGAAACGCGACGTGCAGGTTTTCGATTTCGATGAGCGGAAGATTGTCGGAACGCATCAATGAGTTCTCTTTGTGTGAAGTGTGGCGGTATATTCGCCATTCTTTGCGAAATTCCTCTTTCATTTGTCCATGCTGATATATTTCGCAGCAAATTCCTGTTGACCTCTGCCCATTCCTCTGTTATAATCGGCACAAATCTCTTTGTTACCGAATTCGAATTGCCAGCAACAATGCACGACTTAGGGACTTTCAAGGATTAAACCGTTCCAACCGTCACCGTGTCCGAACGGATTTCGACGAACCATTTATTCAATCCAGCAAGGCGGCGCACTTGGGTTTCCAAAACCGCCATTGCCTTCTGCTTCAACTTGACGCCCAAAGGATACGTTTTGGTAACCAACTCAACGGCGGGCGGTTTGCCTTTCCACTTCATGGAAAGGCAAAGCAAACCACCGTCTCTATACTGTCAAGCAAGTCGCCGTTCCAATGGTTTTCCAACACGCCCCAGCAGCGTTCAATGGGGTTGTACTTGCTGTGATAAGGGGGATAGTAGGACAACGGCAAAGTAATGCCCGTCTCGGCAATAACACTCCCACCGGCGTCACCATGGTTTCGGGGTGAAAGTCATGGTCGGCGGCAGGAACTTGTACCCGGTTCTTGCCGCCGCATGAGGAGTCGCCGACTTTCACTGTGGCTTTGGCATCCAGCGAAAGACGCAACACACTTGCGTCGGACGCGGCTTGCGAAGGCACTTGGCTCAACTGCTCGAAAATAGCCTCTGTGGTGGCTCTTTTTTTGTGGCAGGCTTTTTTGCACCTTTTTCGGAGGGTAGCCCAGCCGATTGAGCCACTGGCGGATGCCTTCTTCGCAGGGCAGTTCGGCGTCGGTGTCGCCTTTTTGCGCGATCAGTTGCCGCCGCACTTCGCCCGGTGTCAGACAGGTATATAGCCGGTGATTGCGAAACTGTGGGTTGGTCTCGCTCTGTCTGTCCACAATCTGTTGGATGTCGTCGCGCAGGGACGGCAAGCGCACTTCGGCGGGTTTCCTCCGAAAAAGGTGCAAGCCCTCTTCGCAAGGACACCCGATTTTGAGTTCGTGGGTTCCCTTGCGGAGGGTTTCGCGGTTCCATCCCAGTTCGTGTTGAGCCAACCGCTGCCCATCGCGCCCCAGTTCGGCAACGGTGCGGGCTATGAACAAACGCCGCGTACTGCCCTTGAGCGTTTTGGCAGTTTCGATGAGCAACGATTTGAGACTATCGGCGAGTTCCAGTGGAGCATTCCTGCATGAGGTAGCAGGTTATTCCACATTTCTGGAACGATTTAATCACTCACCTCTCGCAGCGGGTACTGAAAGTACCCGGCAAGAAAGTACAAGCGTCTTTACCTCACCCCCAACCCCTCTCCTGATACCCGAACAAGTTCGGAGGAGAGGGGAGTCCATACACGAATGGGTGCGTCTGAAAGACGCTTGTTTTTTCCAGACGGGGGTTTAAAACCTCCGGTGCGAGAGGTGAGTTACCTTAAGTCAGCAGACGGAAGAATTTCCACTCCGAGTACAAGAACGTACCCGGCACAAATACAGACGTCCTACGGACGAACTGCTTGAGGGATTTGTGTCTTCATGGAGAGGCTCTGCCCGCAACTTATGCCATGGGAAGGCGATAACCATGTGGAGTGCGTCCGCAGGACGTCTGTTTTTTAGACGGGTACGTTCTTGTACCCGGAAAACTACAACTGCTATGTTTCTCTTTCGCTCCCATTTTTGATGCTCCAAGAGGAAAAAGCCGTGTCTTTCGCGAACATCTCTCTCAGTTGATAGCGGCTCGTTGAAAAGCCAATTTTCTCATTTGATCTTTAGTCTTGTTTCCAAGAAAGGTTTATGGTTATGAAGCGTCGTGAATTCTTAAAAGCGGGAGCCGTTTCGGGTCTCGTTCTCCCCGCTGTTTCCGGTCTGACATCGAACGTGGAGGCTGCCGAAGCGCAAGCGGGCAACAACAAAGCGAAGTTCAAACTCAGGTATGCGCCGCATCCGGGAATGTTCCGCAACCACGCGCCGGGCGGTTACAGTGACGAACTGAAATTTGCCGCCGATAACGGCTTCGTGGCTTGGGAGGACAACGGCATTCGCGGACGCTCTGCCGAAGATCAAGAGAAACTCGGCAAAGAGATGAGCCGTTTGGGGATCGAAATGGGCATTTTCGTTGCCAACGATGACGGACTGGGCAAGCCGATTCTCACTTCGGGGGATCAGGGAATGCGAGACAAATTTCTCGCCAATATCAAGGAAACCGTCGAAGTCGCCAAGCGTGTCAATACCAAATATGTGACCCTCGTTATCGGAACCGAAGAGCATCGTCTGCCATTTGGCTATCAATTTGCCAATGTCGTCGAGGCACTCAAGCGGGGTTCGGCACTGTGCGAGCCGTCGGGCTTAATTCTCGTCGCCGAGCCGCTCAATATTTACCGTGATCATCCTGAATTTTTCGGAAGTTCCGTTCACCGAATGTATGCCTTGATGAAAGCCGTGAACAGTCCGTCGTGCAAGATTTTGTTCGATATTTACCATACGCAGATCAATGAAGGCAACCTGATTCCCAATATTGACCGCAGCTGGGACGAAGTGGCTTACGTTCAAACGGGAGATACGCCGGGCAGAAATGAGCCGGGAACGGGCGAGATCAATTACCGCAACGTGTTTCATCACATTCACAAAAAGGGCTATAAAGGCATTCTCGGTATGGAGCATGGGATTTCCAAACCCGGCAAAGAGGGCGAAGTCGCTCTCATCCAATCTTACCGCGATGCGGACAACTTCTAACTCCCCTCTCGCACCGGAGGTTTTCAACCCCCGTCTGAAAAAAACAAGCGTCTTTCAGACGCACCAACTCGAATTGACTCCCCTCTCCTCCGAACTTGTTCGGGTATCAGGAGAG
>ENA-ORBV01012869-ORBV01012869.1-microbial-mat-metagenome-genome-assembly--contig:-NODE-12869-length-12822-cov-6.215300_pt1 | contig 12822 bp, 12 predicted proteins | sample MGYA00237777_ERZ505514 | MGnify/ENA primary metagenome ERZ505514 (study PRJEB26160, sample SAMN06269048) | microbial mat metagenome | isolation source: Oligotrophic lake microbial mat | place...
GTGTGGGGAATGGGGAATGGGGAATGGGGAATTGGGAGCCTGTGTGGATTAGCCGCGCCCGAGCATCAACCACCAAAGCGCTCCGGCCGCGAGGGCCAAAGTGAGGGCGGCCAAGGCCAGCCAGTTACTGCGAGGGGACTCGTCGGTCGCCGAGGGCTGGCTCACCAAGCCGGCGACGACCGCGCTTGCCGATGACGGCCGATCCTGGGGCTGGCGAGCGAGGCAACGCAGAGTGATGTCATTCCACTCCGGGCTGATTTCAGTTAGCAGCGATCTGGGCGGCACGGGGGGCTCGGAGAGGCGCTGGACCGCGTTTTCCAGCGAGCGTCCGGCCGGGAAAGGGCTCTTGCCGGTGACCATCTCGTACATCACCAAGCCGAAGGAATAGAGATCGGTGGCGGCGCTCACCGGTTCGTCGAGCAATTGTTCGGGCGACATATAGTCGGGAGTGCCGAGCATGTTGCCAGTGCGGCTGATGTCGCTAGTGGTTTGCCCGATGGCGCGGGCCAGGCCGAAGTCAGTGATGACGGCGCGGGTACTGCTATTCGGCATGCGGGTGAGGAGGACATTGGAGGGCTTGAAGTCGCGGTGGACGATGCCGCGGAGGTGGAGCGCGTTGAGTCCGGCGGCCATTTGCTCGACGATGGGTTGGGCTTCGGCCATATCGAGCCGGCCGCGGCGGCGCAGAAAGGCGGCCAGCGTTTCGCCTTCGAGTAATTCCATGGTGAAAAAGGCCAACATTTGGCCCTGCCGCTGTTGATGGCCGACATCGAAGACGCGGCAGATGTTGGGATGGGTGACTTGGCGCGCCAGTTGGACTTCCCGGCGAAAACGGCCCAGGAATTGCGGGTCGTCATTGAGTTCCGGCCGCAGCGTCTTCAGCGCCAACAAACCGCCCAGCTCTTCGTCGCGGGCTTCGTAGACTTCGCCCATCCCGCCGCGGCCGAGGAAGCGGAGAATGCGGAAGCGGCCTTGCAGGAGGTCGCCTTTGGTGAGGACGCAGACCGTCTTGCGGGGGAAGATTTCGAGAGTTTGGGCATCGTTGGTTTGGGCGAGGAGCTTTTCAATCTCGCGGCGCAAGGCATGGTCGTCCCCGCAGGCTTGCTGCAGGAAGGCGGAGCGCTGGCCGGGGGGAAGTTCGGCGGCGTCCTGAAAGACGGTCTTAACTCTGGCCCACGCTGGCGGAGTCATCTTCGGGGCTAAGTCCTAACTGCTGGCGAAGCCAGGCGCGGGCGAAGGTCCATTCGCGGCGGACGGTGCGGGGGGAGATCTTCAAGACTTCGGCGCTCTCTTCGACCGACAGGCCGCCGAAGAAGCGGAGCTCGATCACTTGGCAGGCGCGGGGGTCGTGTTTTTCCAGCTCTTTCAGGGCATCGTCGAGCTCGACGAGTTGGCCGGAGCGTTCGGGGGAGAAGACGAGGGCCTCATCGAGCGGGAGAGCTTCCATGCCGCCGCCACGCTTGCCGGCGATGTGCTGGCGGGCATGGTCGACGAGAATGCGGCGCATGATTTGGGCGGCGACGGCGAAGAAATGAGCCCGGTCCTGCCAGGAGGTGGACTTAATATTGACGAGCTTAAGATAGGCTTCGTTGACGAGCGCGGTGGTCTGGAGCGTGTGGCCCACCTTCTCGCGCCGCATATAGCGGGAGGCGATGACGCGCAGTTCGCCCTGGACGGCGTTCACCAATTGATTCTGAGCGTCGCCATCGCCGCGCTGAAAGCGGTGGAGCAGGACGGTAATGTCAGCAGGAGCAGTTGCGCCGACCACGGGGAACTCCAGTGAATAGAATCTCATGAGTATAACGCTACTCAGCGAGGGGCGGGGAGTTTGCTATCCTGAAGGGGCCTCAATGCGGTGAGGTGCGAGAGCTGGTTGAATCGAGCAGTCTCGAAAACTGCCGTACCTTAACGGGTACCGTGGGTTCGAATCCCACCCTCACCGCCATCTTCAAAACCCAACCGTTACCACGACTTTCGCCCTTCCTGGGGGGCGGGATGTTGAAGGCTTTGCTACGCTGGTTCGATTGCCTATGAATCGCCGCGAAGTTTTCGGATGGTTGCTTCCCCCCATGCTCTGCGCCGCCGATGAGGCGCTAGGGCGTACCGATGAGGTGCGGCTGGTTTGCCTGGCGCCGAGCCCTTACACCAAGCGGCAGGATGCGCTGCGGGCGGGATACGGGTTGACGCTGCTGGTGCGCGCGCACTTGAAGAAGCTGGGCCTGCCGACGGGGGTGACGCTTTATGACGGCTCGAAGCGACTGACTTCGGTCGGGGCCGCCAAGGCGCTTTTCTCACCTTTGCCGAAGGTAATGCTGGTGGGTTCCTCCACCTGGAGCCAGGGCTCAAATCGTTTTGTGCGCGAGTTCTTCGAGTTGACCGGCGACGTCTCGATGCTGGGCGTAAAGGCCAGTTCGTGGGTGACCAGCGGCGGCGCGCATACGGGCGGCGAGATGGTGGCGATGGACACGCAACGGTCCTTGCAGGGGCTGGGCGCGGCGGTGTTTACTCTCGGCCAGAAACAAATGGTGCTGACGACCGATGAGTTCGAAGACCGCAAGGCGGGCGAGTTCAGCTTGCTCGACGTCTGGTTCCTCGATCAGTTTGCGCGGATGATTGCGCTCCAGACTCTGGAGCCGGCGGCCATCCCCAAGGCGAGCGAGACGCTTGAGTTCAACATTCGCTACTACTCGGGCTTCCCCAAGAAAAGTGGCTTCGAGAGCGAAGAGATTCAGCGGGTGCAGAAGACGCTGGCAAGCCTAACAACGCGCGGATCGGCGGCGCGAGAGGACTTCCTACAAGCGGTCCGCTAGCCGACTACTGCTTGTGTCGATGCGGGGGGTGCGATACGTAGGATTGCGTCGAAGAAATCGCTGGTGAGCCGCGGCGCCTGAAGGCCGAGTATCTCCTTGCCATGGTGATCGTCGATTACCTGCAACTCATGCAGACCCGGGGCAGGGCAGAGAAACGGGTGCGGGAAGTCAGCCAACTGTCGCGCGGCTTGAAGCTGCTTTCGAAGGAACTGCGCATTCCGGTGGTGGTGCTCTCGCAGCTCAGCCGCGCCACCGAGCAGCGCATCGGCGACCACCGTCCGCAGGTATCGGACTTGCGCGAATCCGGCTCCATCGAGCAGGACGCCGAGATCGTGCGCTTTTGCTTTCGCGAAGAGTACTTCAAGCGCGATGTCGAAAGTTTCCGCGGCCAAGCGGAGCTGCTTATCGGTAAGCAGCGCAATGGTCCTACGGGCACGGTGAACCTCTTCTTCCGCCACGAATTCTCCCGCTTCGAGAACCGCACCGGCGATGTCGAAGACGCGGGCTACGCTGGTTCTGATACGGGTCCCATTGATTTGGGCGATCCGTTCTAACCCCCCTAGCCCCAGCCTAGCGCGATTCCCGAATCCTCAACCAGCACCCGGAGTCAGCTGGGGGAGAAGTACGTAATTGCCAAGCCGATATTACCAGGCACTTATTTGTCAGGAGTTGCGGGGCGTTAGGCCACAAGTGTTGGAGCGTCGGAGTAGCGGTCCACCGCATTTTTGCGGTGGTAAGTCATTTGATTGGATCGGGTTGGGGCGAAGCCGGGGATACGCAGGGATGCGCTGCTTTGCCTTTGATTTGTCGCGGGTTGTCGGCGATTTGCACAGCCCTCCGTGCCATCAAGCCTCAGCAACTTCAGGGACTGTTGTGAACCAATCCCTCCTTCCCCGGCATCTGCTTCGGCGCATGGTTGGCGCCGCACCGGAATGATGGCCCTGCGCCGTCAGCGGGGCGACAATGCAGGACACTCGTTGGACCAAGGGCCGACCTCTTCGAGGCCAAAATCGTGACCGAAAATACGCGAAGAAGAGGCGATTTCCGCAGTTCGTGGCCGGCAAACTACTGATCTGAAGGTAGTTACACAAACTCCGGACCACCCCGTGGGTGGTCCCGTCTCGGTCCCGTCTCTCGTCTCTTCCGTCTCTTCGGGTGGTCCCGTCTCTTCAAGTCATTTGATTGGATCGGGTTGGTGCGAAGCCGGGGCTACGCGTCGATGCGCTGCTTTGCCAACGGTGGTATTGTTGGTAGGCTTACCTCAATTGGGCTACACGGCGTTAGCTACCCGGAGTGCGGTGTTCCTGTAGCATCGCTCGTGCAACTCGTGTTTGCGTACCCGTCGCGCAGCGTTTCCGTCGTGCCTCTGACCAACGTGGCGCTGCACTTTGTGATTGGTCTCGAGATTGTGCTGGGGATCCATCCTAACGATTCTCATACCCAGTCTACGTTCGCTATTGGGCCTCCAGCCGCTTGGTGGCGTCGCCATCGGGGTAGTTGTGTTGGCGGTCTTTATTAGCTGGGCGGTAGCGGAGATCTTCAGCCGGATTACGCTCGCTCGGAGCCAGACACCCGCTAAGGGATAGGGAGTAAAGTTCAAATGACCCAAATCATGATGCCCCAGGCCCTCGAGCTTTGGTTGGAATTCGCCCTCGTTGCGGCGATTATCGTATTTGCCGGCATTCGTCTCTCCCGCTATGGCGATGTCATCGCCGAGAAGACGGGGTTGGGACGAACCTGGATCGGGGTGCTGCTGATGGCTGCGGTTACCTCTCTGCCCGAACTGATCACTGGCGCGAGTTCCGTCATCCTCTTCGACGTTCCGAACATCGCCGTGGGAGATGTTCTCGGAAGTTGCATGTTTAACCTGCTGATCCTGGCCATGCTCGACGTGCATACCGGCTACTCGTTACCTCTTTCCTCCAGGGCTCATCGCGGACACGTCGTTACGGCTGCTTTTGGCGTGCTGCTGCTCGGGATCGCGTCTCTGAGTTTGGCCGCGCCAAGCGCCGTGCCAAGAATTGGGTGGTTCGGCGCATCCAGCGTGCTTTTTATCGTGATCTACTTCGTCGCCATGCGCACCATTTATTTGGACGAGCGAAAACGGATCATCCACGAGGTCGCCGAGCAGGCCCAGTACGGAGAGATTTCGAAGGCTCGAGCTTTCACGCTGTACGGGTTGAATGCAGCCCTGGTCATCGCAGCAGCCACTTATTTGCCCAGTATTGGCGAGCGGATCGCTGAGAGTACCGGGCTAGGCGGCACCTTTGTTGGAACGTTCTTCATTGCGATCGCCACATCCCTTCCGGAAATCGTCGTATCGGCTGCGGCTATCAAGATGGGTGCCATAGACTTGGCCGTCGGGAACCTGCTCGGTAGCAACGTGTTCAATATTTGGATTCTCGGGTTGGACGATCTGCTGTACCGGAAGGGTCCGCTGCTCTCGCACGTGACGCCGACCCATCTTATCGCGGCCATTTCGGCCATCATCATGACCTCGATTGCATTGGTCGGATTGAGCTATAGAGCGGAACAGAAGCGGTTATTCCTGGCGTGGGATTCGTTGGGTTTAGCCGCTGTCTACGGCATCGGAACATACGTCCTATATTCGCTAAGCTAGTTGATCTGCCCCTTGTTGAGATTGCAAGCGGAGTGGCCCCTTACTTGCCGATATGGGAGCATGCATGAATCATCCCGGCAGGCAGACGCTCGGAACTCAATAGGTGTTCGAAGGCGCGGCACCGCGCTCAATTCGACCAGTTTCCGTCCCGGCCGCTGGGGGATAATCCTTGCCGGCGGCGACGGCACGCGATTGCTTTCTTTGACGCGACGAATGACCGGCGACGACCGTCCCAAGCAGTTCTGCTCCGTCCTCGGCGGCGATACACTCTTGCAGCAAACTCAACGGAGAGTGGGTCAGATCGTACGTGTGCATCAGACATTATTGGTCCTGACGAAGAAGCACGAACCCTTTTACAAAGACCAGGTCTCTGACCTGCCTCCCTCTCACTTGGTGATCCAGCCACAGAACCAGGGAACCGCGGTGGCGATCCTCTACAGCTTGCTGCGCCTGGAGGAATTGGATCCGTCCGGAATGGTCGCATTCTTTCCTTCGGATCATCATTTCGAAAATGACGACGCGTTAGCGACTCACATCAACTCCGCTTTTGCAGCAGCTGAATCGCAACCGGACCTCGTGATCTTGTTGGGCATTGTGCCGGAAACGCCCGAAGTCGAGTACGGGTGGATTCAGCCCGATGGCCGCGTAGACCATCACTTGCCCGACGCGTTGATGCATGTCAACCGCTTCTGGGAAAAACCGGCCCCGGCACTTGCGTCCGCTCTAATGGACCAAGGTTGTCTGTGGAACAGTTTCGTCATGGTCGGTCGCATCGGGGCGTTCCTGAACTTGATCCGCCGGAACCTGGCAAGCCTAGCTGAAGCCTTCGAGGCTCTTCGACCGAATCTCTTAACTGCGAGTGAGCCAGCGGCGGTGCGAGCACTTTATTCCGCCGTTCCTCCATCGAACTTTTCCACCGGCGTCTTGTCCACGAGTGCGTCCAGCCTTGCCGTGCTTCGCACCCATGGCCTCGGGTGGAGTGATCTGGGAGAGCCCGGACGGGTTCTCTCCGTGGTCCGCCGCAAAGAAGCCCGGACGGCGCGGGACTTCGATCCAATTGCCGGAAAATCCGCGAAAGCAAAGTCGGTCTGCGGATAGCCGAACAGATTGGTTCGTTCTGAGTGTTCGGCCGCAAAAGCCGTTTCGAGCTGATCCGGGATCGTCCGCGCGGCGCCGACCAGGACAGCTAGGTCGTCTCGAGAGAGCCCCTGCCCGTCCGCTCCACTGCCTTTCCAGGTTAGTTCAACGGTTCTTCTTCGCCAAAGCCTTCTTCACCTTGTTCGCAAACTCCGCTGCGGCGCGACGGCGGGATTCGTCATCGGCTCGAAGTGGAAAGGAGTGCCACGCAATCACTTTGTTCCGTTCCACGTCACGGAACTCAAGGCGATGGGTCTCGTTCCGGCCGAGCTTGTGCTTATATAGCAGTTCCCCGTAGGCAGAGTGCATCTTGGCAAGGCTCGCCTTGAGTTCCGGCTGTTTCGCCTCTTCGATGAAATCAAAGGGCAACTCCGCCGCTACCAGGGCCTGTTCCACAAAGGGTTCCAGCCCCTCCATTCGATCGACATAAATCGTCCTCCGCTCCTGGGCAATCAACGGTATCGCGATAGCCATGGACGCAATGGCAAGTAAGGTTATCTTCATATCATCAGCTCCTTCGAAACAAAGATCTCAGCAATTCAACCTCCAAAAGGCGCGAGGGAGATTGGACCATTTGATCCACACGTTCCGCATATGCGGCAACGATTCTCTCTACGCTCGGCAACGCCGAAGCGAGCGGAAAGCGCTGCACCACGAAGGGCCTTAACGGGACAGGCCCAAAGGATCTTGAGGCAATGAAGTCCGGCTGCTTTGAGCGACACAACTGCGCTTCCGCGGCGGGGAACTCGCTCTGGGCAAGCCAACACGGGCAGTCTCCGTGCCATGCGGTGTGCGCCATCGTGGCGATTGGCGCTCGACATGCACTTAAAGAGCTTTACGGGTGATCCCCATCCCCGATTTGGAGGAACCATTTTGCTATCCAGAACACCAAGGGAAGAAGAATATTTCCGAAAGCGTGATGTGGAATTAATCGAGAGAATGATTAGCGCCGCGAAGTTGGAGAACGAAAGACGCCAGTTTGCCGACGCGGCGGGGATCAGTGACCAGGACATTCTGGATGACCTCGAAAGGCTCGGGTACAGTCGCGAAACCGTTATGCTGGTGCATCTCGTTCCCATGGTTCACGTGGCTTGGATAGATGGTTCAGTGAGCCATCCCGAACGGGAAGCCCTCTTCGCGATGGCTCTCCTGCGCGGCGTTAAGGCGGGCATTCCAGCCCATGTGCAATTGTCCAAATGGCTAAATACGCGGCCTTCTAAAGAGTTCTTCCTGAAGACCCAGCGGGCAATCCGAGTTCTTCTTCAGTCCCATCCTCCAGAAACGCGAAGCGCGGAAGCCGCGGATCTGGTCCGGTGTTGCACGAACATTGCGTCGGCTTCCGCGAGCCTCTTCGGTTTCGGACCCCGGATTTGCTCAGCCGAGCGGCAGTTGATTACAGAGATCTGCGCGGACATCGAATGGGACCGCAAGACCGCAGCCGAGCGTCTGGTCGCAAACATCCGATGGATGCCCTAATGGCGCGAGCCCATACGTACACCCTGGCCGAGCCCTATGAAGCAACTCTGGGCTTGGTGCGTAGCGCAGTTGACGCTGCCCACGTGGCTGTCGCCCTGGAATGCGACCTCGCCCAACTCCTGCGCGACCAGTATAGCGTCAGGCTTGCGTCCTGCCGGGTGTTTCTGTTGTACTCGCCGGCCAAACTGCTGCAAAGCATGGTGTTGGATCCCAGAACTGCCCCATTCACTCTGCTTCCCTTGGCTGTCTCAGAGCGCGATCACACAGGGTTGGTTCATGTGCCCAGCCTCGCTGAGAACCACCCGGGTTACAAACGCTTGCTGGATTGTCTAGGAGGTCGCATCGTCGTAGGACAACCGAGTGGTGAGCTGGAAGGCGCAGGAAATGGGACACTGGAACGGATCATGGACGGGATCGAGCAATGAACATTTCGCGGTTGACAGGTGGCGTCACAACTACTGATAGACAACACGCAGGAGCCGTGGCGGCGACCCTGGCCATGATTCTGGCCGGCTACTATTTTGGCCCAGAGCACCCTTCGTTTTTCTCCCAACTGTTCCAATACTTGCTCTTCGTTCCCCTGATGATGGCGGCGATGTGGTTCGGCATGGCCGGAGCCGTAGTTACAGCGGTCATCACCTCTCTCTGTGTTCTGCCGGGGCTCCTTTTTTGGTGGACCGAGGGCGTGGACTATTCGAGCGGCCGATTCATCGAGGTGGTTGACCTCCTGTTCGTAGGCGTCATCGTCGGTGCCCTCGGCGAGCGGGAGCGCCGTCAAACGAAGACTTTGAGGACAGCAACAGACGAACTCAACCGGACATATCAGGAGTTGCAGGGGAGCCTCCAGCGACTACGGCAAGCCGAGCGGCTTTCCGCGGTCGGTCAATTAACCGCCAATCTGGCGCACGAGATCCGCAACCCGCTGACTGGGATTGCCGGGGCGGCAGATGTTCTGCAACAAGAGAACCTGCCGGAACAAACCAGGCTCGAATTCTCCCGGATCGTGAAGAAGGAGTCTCAGCGGCTGCACCATTTGCTGACCGACATGCTGGAGTACGCGCGAACCAAACCGCTGAACCCCAGGCGGGTCGCGCTCCAGGAAATGCTGACGTCGGTGCGGAGCCTGAGTGCATCGATGGCGGCGGAGGTTGGCGTTACCATACGAGCAGACTTGGACGAGCCACTCCCTAGCGTGGAGTGTGATCCTGATCAGATTGAGCAAGTTTTGCTCAATCTCATCGTCAACGCAATCGAGGCGATGCGAGACCGTGGGGGACAGGTGGAGATTCGTCCCTATGTTTCGAACCAACACCTGATCGTTGAAATCAGCGACCAAGGCCCGGGCGTTGCCCCAGATCAGATTGATCGACTCTTCAGCCCATTCTTTACCACCAAGAAGGGGGGGAGCGGTTTGGGCCTGCCGATCGCTCAGCAAATCATTTCCGCTCATGGCGGAGAGATCACAGTTAGCGCGAATAGCCAACAGGGGGCGGTATTCTCAATCATGCTCCCCATCAATGCTGCTCAGGATGAAAAGCGCGCACGATGACACGCCGGATCTTGGTGGTCGACGACGAGGAAAGCATCCGGCGCGTTCTTCAGTTCCGGCTAGACCAGGAAGGCTATCCTGTCGATGTCGCCGAGGATGCGCAACAAGCCATTGAGTTTCTCAACCGGCAACCCTATGCCCTCGTGATCAGCGATGTGCGAATGCCAGGTATGTCCGGCATCGATCTCCTCCACAAGATCCGCGCCGCATACCCTGCCACGGAGGTCGTGCTGCTCACCGCATTCGGGGCAATAGAAAGCGCTGTTGCGGCGATGAAGCAGGGTGCTTTCGATTACCTCACGAAACCGATTGAGGCCGACGAACTTTTCCTCGTCGTCCAGCGTGCCTTAGAACGCCGGGCACTGACACTGGAGGTCCAAAGCCTCCGAGCCGCTTTCGAACGAAAGTACGGCTTCGAGAACATGCTCGGGCAATCGCCGTCGCTGCTGGAGGTGATCGATTCGGCCTCCCGCGCGGCGCCAAGCGACGTGACGATCCTGATTCGCGGGGAAACGGGCACAGGCAAGGAAGTCCTCGCGAAGGCCATCCATGCGGCCAGCCCCCGGAAGGACCGCCCTTTCGTTCCTATCAATTGTGGTGCAATCCCCAAGGAACTGTTGGAGTCGGAGCTGTTCGGCCATGTGAAGGGGTCGTTTACCGGAGCTGTTGCTCACAAGAAGGGAAAGGTCGAATCGGCCGAAGGCGGCACCCTCTTTCTCGATGAGATCGGCGAACTTCCACTCGATCTGCAGGTGAAAATTCTACGAGTCTTGCAGGAGAGAGAAATTCAGAGAGTCGGCGGCCTGGAGACGACCAAAGTAAACGTGCGCGTCATCACCGCTACCCATCGAAACTTGCAGGCAATGATGGACGATGGTTTGTTCCGCAACGACCTCTATTATCGCCTTGCGGTGATACCGCTCGAAATACCGCCCTTGAGAGAGCGTCCAGAGGATGTCCCGGAACTGGTATTTCATTTTTTCTCAAAAGCGAAACATCGGATGGGACGTCCGGATCTCATCCTTCCGGACGAGCTCTTAGCTTACTTCAGTGCGTACCGGTGGCCCGGAAACGTCCGGGAACTGGAGAACGTGATGGAACGCGTCGTCGTTATGGCGCGTGGGAACGAGATTACAGTCATGGATCTACCACGCTATCTGCGTGAGCAACCTAGTCCGGTGGAAGCTATTCGCCTGGAACTGCCTGCCAAGGGAATCAGTCTGGAAGCCGTCGAGCGCGAGTTGATTGTACTGGCGGTGAAGAGGTTCGATTGGAATCAGACCCAAGCGGCTCAGTACTTGGACATTAGCCGGAAGACTCTAATCTACCGGATGGAGAAGTTCGGTTTGGCAAAGGAATCCGGGATGCCTGATGAGAAGAAGACGGGAGGTCTTTCCAAATGACATGGTCTTTGCAACTCGGGAGAATCGCGGGCATTCGCCTACAGGTGCATTTCACGTTCTTGATTTTGATTGGTTGGATCGTACTGAGCGGTTTGCGCGGAGGTAACAGCCAATCTGTCGTTGCCACGAACGTCCTATTTGTTTTGGGTTTGTTCGGCTGCATCATGCTGCACGAACTCGGGCACGCGCTCACCGCAAGACGCTTCGGAATCCTGACGAAAGACATCACGCTGCTGCCAATCGGAGGCGTTGCGCGGCTGGAGCGAATGCCGGATGACCCCCGGCAAGAACTATGGGTGGCCCTGGCTGGACCGGCTGTCAATGTTGTCCTTGCCATCGCTCTATATAGTTGGCTGCTCCTCACCAACGGTGGGTTCACGGTGACGGAGCAGACTGTCTCGACTGGTCCGCTCCTAGAACGCCTCCTGGTTGCGAACATCGTGCTCGTGCTCTTCAATATGTTGCCCGCTTTCCCGATGGATGGGGGCAGAGTCCTGCGAGCAACACTCGCCATGCGCATGGAGTACACCAAAGCGACCCAGACTGCGGCGTCTATCGGGCAGGCCATGGCAGCCATCTTCGCGTTCATTGGCTTCTTTGTTAATCCGTTCCTCATATTCATCGCGTTGTTTGTCTGGATCGGCGCAGCACAAGAAGCAAGCATGGTACAGATCAAGTCCTCCCTAAACGGAATACCAGTTGGAGCCGCGATGATCACAGATTTTAAGACTGTCTCTCTCCAAGATTCCCTCGATCAAGCTGTCGGGCTCATCCTAGGCGGTTCGCAGCAGGACTTTCCGGTAATGGATGGTGACAAAGTCGCCGGAGTGTTGACCCGCGACGCTCTCCTACTGGCGCTGGCAAAACGGGAGCCTCGATCCGTTGGCGACATCATGCGAAGCGATATCCGCCCGGCGGATGCCTCGGAGATGCTGCAGACCGCTTTCCAACGGCTACAGGAGTGTGCGTGCCACACGGTGCCCGTTTTGCAAAACGGACGACTGGTGGGGCTGCTCACGACAGACAATGTTGGCGAGTTCTTGATGATTCAAGCCGCGGTCGGGAAGGGCCGGTTGGCCACTACAGCGGTTTGACGTGACCCGGAGTCCAGCTCAAATGAGGAGATCTAATTGTCGCTGAACAGTCTAGAAGCTAGTGATTCTAAGGGATGAGTTTGGTGACAGTACGTCGAATTGATTTGTTCCTGTGCGTGACGAGAAACTAACCAAAACGCGACATTAAGATTCTATAATCACAAGCCCGCTCACATTTATATTTCTCTCCTTTTCAACAACATCCAGCCAATTCCAAATTCCCATAGTTCGTTTTCACCCCTTCGCCTGCTATAACAAAATCAGTAATGGCGCCTTGCGCGCCGCTACCGCAAACTTCCGAAAAAGGCTCTCGCCACAAACGAGGGCCTTTTTCCATTTCAGAGGAGAAAAGTATGTCGAAAGAAGAACGAGCCAAAATCGCGCGAGAGAATGGCGCCAAGAGCCAGGGCCCGAAAACCGAAGAAGGTAAAGAAAAGTCCGCCCGCAATGGCATCAAAACCGGCGAGTTCGCCAAAAAACTCGCCGCCTTCGTCCCACCCGACTCCGCCGTTCTCTGCAACGAACAGCGCCAGGTCTACTTCAATCTGATGGACCAACTGATGCAGATCTATTCACCCATCAACCAGGAATCCGCGAATCTGGTTCGTCAAATCGCCATCGCCCGCTGGCAGATCGAACGCCTCCATACCTCTATAACCAACGTCTGGAACTTCGCTCTACTCAAAGCCGCCGGCGAACCGTCCACCGTCGTCGAAGAGATGGAAGAAGCCGA
>ENA-ORBV01012870-ORBV01012870.1-microbial-mat-metagenome-genome-assembly--contig:-NODE-12870-length-12822-cov-4.707807_pt1 | contig 12822 bp, 12 predicted proteins | sample MGYA00237777_ERZ505514 | MGnify/ENA primary metagenome ERZ505514 (study PRJEB26160, sample SAMN06269048) | microbial mat metagenome | isolation source: Oligotrophic lake microbial mat | place...
GCATACGAGATTCGCCTTCGTCTCGTGGGCTCGGAGATGTGTATAAGAGACAGCGGCGGGCCTGATTGGGCTGGTGGCGGCCTTCGCGGCGCTGCTGACAGTGAGCCGGCTGTTGTTCTCGGGTTCGACGCCGGTGATGGCGGTTGCGAAGAACGTGCTGACCGAGGCGACTCGGATGAAGATTTCGGTGATTTTCATCGTGCTCGTGGTCTTTGGGCTGGCGGCGCTGCCGCTGGTGCTCGATCCCGAGCAGCCCCTGCGGTACCGGGTGCAGTCGTTCCTTCAGTATGCAACAGCAGGCTCGTTCTGGGCGATCGCGATCCTGGTGCTGGTCTTTTCGGTTTCATCGGTCGCCACCGAGCAGCGCGACAAGGTGATCTGGCAAACAATGACCAAGCCCGTCGCGGCGTGGCAGTACATTCTGGGCAAGTGGCTGGGAGTGTGTACGCTCGCGGCGGTGCTGCTGCTGGTGTGTACTTCGGGCATTTTCATGTTCAGCGAGTACCTGCGCACCCAGCCCGCGACGGGCGAGAGCCAGGCGTACGTCGCGACTTCCGGGCGCGGCATCACGGAAGATCGGCTAATCCTCGAGACCCAGGTGCTGACCTCGCGGACGACGGTGCGGGTCGCCCCGATCGAACTTGACAATGAAACTTTCCGCAAAAACGTGCAGGACAAGGTCGAGACCGAAATGCGCACCCTTGAGCAGACCATCGGCTCGCCCGATGAGTTAAAGCGCCGGCGCGAGGCCCTCCGAACCGCCATCGCCGACTCGCTGCGCAACTCGATCAACATGGAATACCACTCCATCCGTCCGGGCACGGGCCAATGGTACCGTTTCGAGGGGCTTGCCGCGGCGAAAACCACCAACCGCCCGATCATCCTGCGGTTCAAACTTGATTCAGGCTCCAACCGGCCCGACGCGGCCTTCAAGATCACGCTGCAGTTCATGGGAAGCGACCCGCAGGTAATGCCCATCGGGCTTGGACAGTTCCATACGCTCCCGATCAATCCGCAGGTCATCGATGAGAACGGCAACGCCGACCTGCAGATCATCAACGCCGATGTGCGGGCCGGCAGGCCGAATCCCGAGACCCTTGCGTTCAGCCCCGAGGGATTGGAAATTTCGTATTCTTCCGGCGGGTTCCGCGCCAACTTCATGCGGTGCGCGCTCGTGCTGTGGATCAAACTGGCGTTCCTCGCCATGCTGGCGATCTGCGCGAGCACCTTCCTTTCGTTCTCGATCGCCGCGCTGGTGAGTTTCGCGATCTTTCTCGCGGCCGAGGGCGCGGGCTTTGTCAGCGGGGCGCTAGAGAACTACATGACCGAGGACTCCGAAGGCAAGACGCTGGTGCTCAACACAGTGGTGGCGCACATCGCGGGCGTGGTCGCCACAACCTTTAAGATTTATGCCGACCTGCGACCCACCGGGCGGCTGGTCGAGGGGCTTGAGTTGTCGCTGCTGGATGTCGCGTCGGGGGCGATCGTCCTCGCAGCGGCGACAGGGGTTTTGTACATGATCGCGGTGTACGTGTTCCGGCGGCGGGAGTTGGCGATTTATTCGGGGAACTGACGGTCTGTGCGGGGTAACGGATCGCGCTTGGTCGCGGGGACTAAACTTCCTCCATGGCCGACCACCCTCAACGCGGCGAACGTCGCACGCTGAAAGACCAAACCGCCGCGGCTATCAACCGCGTCCGCCGTTACAGCAAAGAACTTCCCAACGCGCTCAAGCACACAAGAAAGACGGTGTCGAAGCATCCCACGATGCCCTTGGAGATGGACCCCACACTCGCGACCGCCCCGCTCGCGGCGGCGTGGCTCGGCCACGCGACGATTCTGCTTCGGCTGGGCGATAAGTGGATCATCACCGATCCTGTGATGTCGCACCGCATCGGCCTGCCGGTCGGGCCTGTGACAATCGGGCTTGGCAGGCTTCTCCCGGCCATCAGTCTTGAAACACTGCCGGCGCTCGACCTTGTACTGCTTTCGCACGCCCACTTTGACCACTTGGATAAGCCGACGCTTCGGCGTATCGCGAACAAAGATACCCACGTCGTGACCGCGGCGGGAACCGGAAAACTGATTCCCCGCGGATTCGGCCAGGTGGATGAGCTGCATTGGGGGAAGGAAACGACCGCCGCGGGCCTCTCGCTGCGGGCTCTTCGGCCGCGGCATTGGGGGGCGCGCGTGACCGTCGACAAGCATCGGGGATACAACAGTTACGTGATTGACTCACCTGATCGGCGCGTTCTGTACGCGGGTGATACCGCCCTCTCTGATTGCTTCGCGCCGCTGGCCGCCGATCCAAAGCCCACTGACCTGGCTATCTTCGGCATCGGAGCCTACAACCCGTGGGAACACGCCCACGCGACACCCGAGCAGGTCTGGACCATGTTCAACCAATCTGGCGCCAAGCGGCTCATGCCCATGCATCATTCCACGTTCAAACTCGGCGAAGAGCCGCACGATGAGCCAATGAATCGGCTGGTCGCCGCGGCGGGCAACCGGGCTTCATTGATCGTCGCCGACATCCTCGGGCGCGTGTGGGGCGAGGGCGTGCCAAACTCAAAGGAAGCAAAGTGAATCTGAATCAAGCACGCTCTCTCATGCACGAATGGGTGCAAAGCCCGGCCCTGCGCGTTCATATGGAGGCGGTGGCCGCTTCCATTGGCGCCTACGCCCAAACACTCGACGCGGCGAATGAGGAACGCTGGCGCATCGCTGGCCTGCTTCACGACTTTGACTACGAGAAGCACCCGATGGCGCAGCAGCACCCGATGGTCGGCGTGGCCCACCTGCGCACGCTGGGTGTCGATGACGAGATTCTCAACGCAATTCTGGGTCACGCTTCGGACCGCACGGGGGTCGTCCGCGAGACGCCGATGGCCAAAGTGCTCTTCGCGGTCGATGAGTTGTCGGGGTTCATCGTCGCCTGCGCCAAAGTGCGGCCCAACGGCATCGCGGACCTGGAAGCCAAGAGCGTCAGGAAAAAACTCAAGGATAAGGCTTTCGCCGCGGCGGTCTCACGCGAAGATATCGCGCAGGGAGTCCTTGAACTCGGGCCGCTGACCGCGCTTGATGAGACAGCGCATATCCAGGTCTGCATCGATGCGATCCGGGCGGCGGAACTGGCGTAGAAGTGGCACCGCCCGTAGCACCGCCCTTCTGGGCGGTGTCGGCGCTTCGCAGACACGCGGAAGATGCGAACGAATTGCGAGTCGAACGCAAGACACCGGGCGGAAGCCCGGTGCCACAGCAAGACACCGGGCGGAAGCCCGGTGCCACCTCAGGGAATAAACAAACCCGCAATCGCCGCGGCCATCCAGCACGAAAGTGCCCCGGCAATCATCGCTCGCAGCCCGAGGCTCGCAAAATCCGCGCGGCGAGAGGGAGCCATGCCCGAGAGGCCGCCGATCTGGATGGCGATGGATGGAAGGTTGGCAAACCCGCACAGCGCATACGAAGCGATCTGGCACGAGCGATGATCCATCGTGCCGTTGGCGATATGCTTTCCAAGGTCAAGGTAGGCGACAAACTCGGTGACGATCACTTGCTCACCAAGGATCGCCCCGAACGACAAGCAATCCTTCGACGCAACGCCCATCGTCCACGCGAGCGGAGAAAGAATGTAACCCAGGATGTTCTGAAGCGTGAGCACGGGAATGCCGTGCGCCTCCCTCCATACGGCGACGCTCGAAAGTTCACTCAGCGCGGCGAGCGGCCAGTTGACCATCGCAAGCAAGGCGACGAACGCGACCAACATCGCCGCGACATTCGCCGCGAGCTTCATTCCATCGGTTGCCCCCGCCGCGGCGGCGTCCACGACGTTTTCGTGATGCACCTCCTCGTGCAGCAGCACGCCCAGATGCTCATCGGGCGGCGTTTCGACTTCGGGCTCCATGATCTTCGCGAAGACCAGCCCACCGGGGGCCGACATCACGCTCGCGGTCATCAGGTGCTTGGCAAACAGAATGCGCGAGGCCTCATCTCCGCCGCCGAGGATGCCCACGTACGCCGCGAGCACGCTGCCCGCGATCGAAGCAAACCCGCACGCCATCAGGGCCATCAACTGCGACCGGGTCATCCGCGGGATGTAGGGCTTGACCATGAGCGGCGCCTCGGTTTGGCCGACGAAGATGTTCGCCGCGGCGGAGAGCGCCTCGGAACCTGTGATGCCCATGCCCTTGCGCAGCATCCACGCGACACACGCGACGACACGCTGCATGATTTTCAGGTAGTAGAGCACGCTCATCAGCGACGCGAAAAAGATGATCACAGGGAGAACCCGTACGGCAAAGACGAAGCCCCACGGGCCGCTCGGATCGGCAACCTTGCCGAACAGAAACTCGGTTCCCGCATCGGCGAACGAAATGACTTTCGTCACGCCCTCCGCAACGGTGTCAATGACGGCCACCACGGGCGGATAGTTCAGGCACAGGAAGGCGAGCACAAACTCCATCGCTACGCCGACGAGAATGATGCGCACCTTGACGTTGCGCTTATGGCTCGAGAGTGCGAAGGCGATCAGAAGGAGGAGGCAAACGCCGATGAGGCCGCGGAAGTGGAACATGGGCCATTATTAGGCCGTCATTCGCCGTGGAGCAGTTCTTGGGCAGCGCGCGGGGCGTCGGGTTGGTTTCAATCAAATCCGCAAATACGCCAGCATCCGAGACGGCTCAGACTACTCCGGGATCAGAATAAAACTGGATTGCGGTTCACCATCGACTTTGATACTCAACTCGGCGCGTCCGGCGGGCAGAGACACGACCTCGCGGAAGTACAGACGATCCGGGCCAACCCGGGCAAGTCGAAACTTCTCACCATTGATGCGAAGGGACAACTTCACGATGGAGGAATAGCCCCAGCCACTTGAGCCGGAAGGAGACTTCGTGATTGACGGATTGGATGCTGACATCTCGCTACGCACTTAGGAATATGCCCAAGGAACTTGAAGCTCAAACCGGCAAATACGCCACGATCCGAGACGGCTCAGAATTTGCCGGAATCAAAATGAAACTGGATTGCGGCTCCCCATCGACTTCGATAATTACCTCGGCACGTCCGGCGGGAAGAGACACAGGTTCGCGAAAGTACAGACGATCGTTGCTGACCTGGGCGAGGCGCAATTGTTCGCCGTTTAGACGAAGGAACAGCCTTACCGTAGTAGAATACCCCCCGCTGTTGACACCCGAAGGAGATTTCGTGATGGACCCATTGGATGCCGACATTGTTCTCCGTTCTCAGGACTACGCCCGGAAATACTCGGTGATCCTTGATCGCAGGCTGGGATTCGGCAGGGATGGGACTGTCTGGCAGACAGCAGACAGTGCGAAGAACAGCCCTGAAAGTGTTCGGCCGCGCGGATGCGTTTGAGCGAAAACTGGCCGTGTACGAGCGGTTGCAAGAGAATGGTGTGACCGAGATTAACGGCCACCAGGTGCCGCTACTCATCCGCCATGACAGTCAACCTTCTCGCGATCGAGATGTCCGTCGTCGAGCGCCCCTTCGTTCTCGATTTCGCCAGCGCCCATCTCGACGATGAAACTCCCGTGTTCCCCGATGAGGTCATGGAAGAGTGGCACGAAAGAAAGCGTAAGGAGTTCGGCTCAAAAAACTGGCCTAAGGCTCGGGGCATTCTCGCCGTGCTCCGTCGATACGGCATTCACATGACGGATGTCCACCTTGGCAACATCGGCTTTGTGGATACCGACCAAAGTAGTTCGAGCAGCTGAATATCCCGCTTCTCCCGCAACTCCCGAGATCCAAAACGTCAACGTCGCCGCCCTCGCCGTCGTCCGCCAGCGCCCGAGCACGACCAACGATGTCACCCTCACCACATCCGAGGATGAGTCCGGCATCGCAAACCTGATAGGGTTGACGCGGGTTTATCACTGATTTCGTCGCGAGTCGGACACCGGGCGGAAGCCCGGTGCCACGGTCAAAACGGCGTCTGGCTCTCAAACGCCACCCGCCCGCCGGTCGCCGGATCGAGGAACGAGAGGTACGCCGCGTGCAGCATGAGCCGCGGGGCCGAATGCACATCGCCGTAGAGTACATCGCCGAGAATCGGGCAACCCAGGCCGCCCTGTTCGCGTGCGGTCGCGGCGTGAAGTCGCAGTTGGTGGGCGCGGCCGGTCAGCGGCTCAAACTTCACTCGCGTGCGATCGATTTCGCGCGAAAGCACCCGGTAGCGCGTCACAGCGCTGCGCCCGTGAAGGTAATCAACCATCTGCCACGGGCGGTTTTCGACATCGGGCCTCATGGGCAGGCTGATTTCACCTTCATCGAGCGTTACCGTTCCTTCGACGAGCGCGTTATAGGCTTTCTCAGGGATTCTGGCCTCAAACTGACGCGAAAGTTCCCGCTGCGAATCCGGCGAGAGCCCGAAGACCAGCAGGCCAGATGTCTCCATATCAAGGCGATGCACGACGAGCGGGCCGGTCGCGTTGGGGAACATCGCCCGGACCCTCGCGGCGGCGCAGTCCTGTTTGTGCGGGCCTTTGCCGGGCACCGAAAGCAGGCCCGAGGGCTTGTCGATCACGGCGAAGGTGTCGGTGGAATAGATGATCGTGAGGGGAGGAACTTGCACGGGTGGAGCAACAGTAGGATGAAGTTGAGTTCATTCCGATGCTGGTTTCCATCCCGCGCCGCACTCCGGGCAGGCATCGGCCTTGGGCGTCGCGCTCATGTCGTAGCCGCAGACCGGGCAGCGGCCCTCGACGAGGCGTTGGCGGCGGCGTCCAAGTGGGAGCAGGTAAATGGCCGGGCCAAGCATGATCGCGCCGACCGTCCCACAGATGACGAGCGTGAAGAACGTGCCCTCGCCGCAGTAACAACTGGTGCGTTTGCGAACCATGAAATCAAGTGGAATGGTCGCGACCACCTCGATCACGGTTCCGATGAAGAGCCGCGCAGCGACCCGGGCGAGAAATGACTCCCGTTCCTTACCGCGCCGGAACGCCAGGAGCAACGGCGTCCCGACGGCCCAGCCGACCAATGGGGTGCAGACCACAAGCCATTCCCATACAGAAGCGTCCAAATCGCCGCGGCCCGAAGCAACCCGCCACTGGTCCACCCCTTCGACTGCGAGAAACGTCGCGCCAGTCAAAAGCAACCCGCATACAAGGCCCGCGATGGCGAGGCTCACGGTGACAGGGATTCCCGCTTTCCATTTCATTTTCATCCAGATCATCACGGGAATCGCGACGAAGCAGGAGGCGCCCGCGATCTGAAACGCGAAGGACTCCTCCCAGACATGCCAATCCAGCGCATCCGCGAGGCCCGAGAAGACAAATATCAATCCACTCGGGAAGGCGACGACCCACCCAACCGCCCATGCACTGATGAGCAACCGCCACCACGATGGCCGCGGATCGGCTTTCGTCTCGTGCCGCCGCACGGGCAAAACGAACGCGGCCTGCAAAACGGCGACAGCAAGCGCGAATATCCCCCCGCCCAACAGATACCCCGTGTCGGTCAGCGTATCGAGAAACTCATCAAACTGTCCGATTCCATGGAAGGCGAAGGCCACGAGCGTACACACAGCGACCGATTGCACCAGCCAGAACCCTGCAATCACCGGCCACTTCGGAAGCCGCACTGGGGAAACATCGCGATTTCTTCGATACTCTGATACTGTGGTGTTCTCAGATTTGTCCATGTAAGTCTCCCCCACTCTCCAACTCCCCCACTTCATCCCCCGCTCAGGGCTTTCACTTTTCTTTATGCAGACCAACTCCGCATTATCCTCGTCGCTCGCGCCCATCCGCACCGTGCAAAAGTGTATCAACGCCGCGTGTGCTGCCGAATACGCCGTCGCGGAGACCCTGGTAGCCTGTCGCGGGTGCGGCGAACTGCTCGATGTAGTGTATGAGTGGCCGAGCACGTTTCCGACGAACTACTGGCAGGTCGTCGAGCAGCGCGGATTGACGAAAGGCGCACGGGCCGGCGCGGGAGCGACGCCGGCGACGGATTCGGCCTTGGACTTCTCCGGCGTGTGGCGGTTCCGCGATCTGCTTCCGTTCTTCACCGATCCGCGGCAGATTGTCACCATCGGCGAGGGGCGGACAAACCTTCAGCGCGCGGATGCGTTGGCGCGCGAGATCGGATTCGATACCGGCGGGAACGGGCGCGTGTACTTGCAATACGAAGGATTCAATCCTTCGGGCAGTTTCAAGGACAACGGCATGGCCGCGGCGTTCACGCACGCGAAGATCGTGGGCGCGACCAGCGTGGCATGTGCCTCGACGGGGAATACATCGGCAGCGCTCGCGGTCTACGGCGCTCTGACAGGTACCAAATGCTACGTCTTCATCGGTGATGGAAAGATCGCGTACGGAAAACTCAGTCAGGCTCTTGAATACGGCGCGACGACCCTGCAGATCGCCGGCGACTTTGATGCGTGCCTGGCCCGTGTGCGCGAGATCGCCGAGAAGCGCCCCGAGGTCGGCGTTTACCTCATGAACTCGGTCAATCCCTTCCGCCTCGAAGGGCAGAAGACCATCATGTACCGCGTGCTCGAAGGCCTTGATTGGAACGTGCCGGACTGGATCGTCGTGCCGGGCGGCAACCTGGGCAACTGCTCGGCGTTCGGCAAAGCGTTCATTGAACTCAAAGCCCTGGGCATCATCGACCGCATTCCGCGGCTGGCGGTGATTCAGGCGCGAGGCTCTCGCACGCTCGATCGCGTCTACAACGAGCTTGGCGTTCGCTGGGCTCCCGCTGCAAACGGCCTGTGCGGCACGTATGACACGAAACTCGTCAAGTCCGAATACGCCCGCATGGATGCCGCGAACGAGCGGGCCCACACCGTGGCAACCGCGATTGAGATCAATCGGCCCGTAAACCTGTCCAAGGCGCTGAGGGCGATGCAGGCGATGAACGGCGTGGTTCGCAGCGTGAGCGATGAAGAGATCGTGGAGCACAAGGCGCTGGTGGGCCGCTACGGGTTTGGATGTGAGCCGGCATCGGGCGCTTCGGTCGCGGGGGCGAGGCTGTTGCGGGAAGAGGGTGTGATCGGGCCGCGGGAGACGGTGGTTTGCATTCTCACCGGGCATGTTCTGAAAGACCCGGATGTGACCGTCGGCTACCACACGGGCCTGAATATGAAGGCCAATGCGATTGACCTTGGGGCGTGCAAGCCGGTCGGGCGCGTGAGCAATCCGCCGATCAAGGTGGCGGACAATATCGACGCGATCCTGAAGGCGATGGGCGTTTAACCCAACGTATGGGTGGGCGACGGCGGGGTAGTTGGGCTGTTGCATCTTGAATTCCTCCCTCACTGAATGCCGATACTGTTGCCGCACTCTTCCCTATGACTCCCCCCACCCCTTCCGATTCACTCCCACCGATCAACTCGCCACACACTTCGCAGGAAGTCGTGCGGAGGTTGGAGTCCGCCGCAAAGAAAGGGCGGCTGCCGGGGTTTGAAGCGGGTGGGAAAGGCGGCGAACTCTTTTCGGTCGATGCGTTTGGGCAGATGATGGACTATCGCCTTTGTGCCGCCGCGGGGCCGAGCGCGCTTGGCACGAAAATCGCCTTCACGCTTCGGGCGGTTCGCAAGGTTCACATGATCCTCGCGGTAATGCTGATCGTGACCATCTGGCCGGGCATGTGGATGACCGATTCGATGATCCGCTCGTGGTTCACTGGTTACACCTACCCGACGTACGTCACCTGGGCGTGGTACATCCCGCTCGCGATCCTGCCGATCCCGTGGATGTGGTGGTCGGGCCAAAAGAAGTCTCTCGCCGCGGCGAAGGTACACGCTCAGGAGCAAATCGCGAAGATCGCCGCGGAAGTAGAAGGTAGCGTGGCGAACATCGCCTAGCGTTGAGCGTGCTGTGGGATGAATCACAACTTCTCTCCTTTGTGACCGAGGGCTTGCGGTCCTGGGATGCGATGAACCGCGCGGAGGGCGCCGTGCGCGGCCTGGATGCGATGGATGAAATGGAAATGCAGCCGCTGATCGCCGATGCGCTGATCGCGGGCGGGCTTGGGGTCTTTCGCGAGTTTCCCGTGCCGGGGCCGGTGGGGAGACGAGCCAAACGAACCGAGCGGGCTCGGTGTGATTTCGCGCTTACCCCCGCACCGGAGTTGCCGCCGGGCGACCCGATGGCGAAACTTATCGAACAAGACGCGGCGGAGAAAACGCTCTTTGCCCACGCGGCGCGGAGCGATGAGCCGCCGCGGACGCCGGTTGAAGATTGCTACTGGCTTGAGTTGAAGGTCGTGGGGCAGTGGATTTATGTCGATGGCGTGCCGCGGGCGAACACGGCGTATGCCAGCACGCTGGTCTGGTCGATCGCGCAGGACTTGAAGAAACTCGAGGCCGAGGAAATGATCCGGTTCGGGGCGGTGCTGCTGGTGCTCTTCACGGCGGATGAGGAGGTGGCGCGGCACGACATGCCCATCGCGCTGCACCGCGCCCTTGACCGCGGCGTGCTGTTCCGAGCGCCGATCACAGCGCGATTGGAGATTCCCGATCGCGTGGGCAACGCGTGCTGCACGCTGGCGTGGATTCCGAAGGTCGTTCCCTAACGATGGCTCGCCCGCCGGCGCCGCTCGCGATGCCTGCGGCCCACGTTCTCCAATATCCATACCCCCCTTCCTCCTTACTTCCCGGGCGCCTTCAGTTTCTTCGGATCGACCCCCAATTCGCTGAGCACTTTCATCATTTCAGGTTCCTTCCCCGCCTGTCCAAGTGAGCGTGCATAGAGCAGCCCGAGCCGGAACCAGTTACTCCCGCGCACGAACTCGGGCGAGGCTTTCTTCGGCCGGTTGGCCTTGCGGTAAGCAGCCTCGTACATCTTGGGAACTTCCGCGGCCTTGTCGTTGGCCTTCAGCAGTTTCTCGATATGGGCCGCGGCGTCAACGGCGTATGGGCCTTCATTCACGAACTTCTGGATCACATCCTGATAGGCATCCCACGCCTTGCCGTTTTCGTCCGCATTTTCCCACATTTCGCCCTGCCGCAGGCGAACCTGACTGGCGAGGTCGGGGCGCTGGCGGTAGGTGTTGAACGCGGCGTTCCACAATCGGTCCTGATCCTTCGTGTCCTTTTCAGTTTCGATCATGGGGAGGAGCACATCGAGGCTGAAATCGGCATAACTCTTGCCGCACAAAAGAAAGAGGACATCCGCCCACTCGGTTTTATCCTTATATGAAAGCTGGCCCGCTTCGGCCATTTCTCGGATTTCGGTCCAGCCGTTCACATTCGCCGGTGCGCGGCGGAGGCCCGCTTCAAGCAATCGCAGCCGCGAAGGCACATCCGCAGCGAGCGGTTTGGCTTTCGTGTCGATCACCCAGTCATCCTCGAAGCCGTCGATGTCGGGCGGGAACTTCATACTCTTGCTTTGAACGACTGCGAGCCGTTTCGCGGCATCAATCAACGCGGCGCTTTGCGTGCGGACTTCCTTCTTCTGACTGAGGTAGTCTGAGAGAATGCCGACGTGGCCATCGGAAACGATTCTGCCCGTTTGCGGATCGATGACGTTGCCGCGGACATCCTGGTATTCATCGTATCGGCCGGAGGAGAAGTCCCACACCGACTTGCCACCCTGCATTCGCAAGTATCCAAGCCAGGCGTGGCCGATGGCAGCGCTTCGGCCTACAACGTACGCGGTGGGCACACCCTGGGCCTTGCCCACGGTTGATGCGTAGTACGCCTGGTCCGCGCACACGCCGCCGAACTTCTGAATCGCCTGCATGGACCAGCCGCCCGGAGCGATGCTGCATTTTTTCGGCAGTCCCTTGGTGAAGTGATCCGTGTCGTACTTGATCTCGGAATAGCGCTCGCCGATCATCGGATTTTTCTGATAGCGGTCCAACGCCCACTGCATTTCGGCGGGCGACGCGGTGACATCGACGACATAGATGAGCAACTCCGCGGGCATGGTCGCCAGCGGAAAAACCATCTTGTTCTCGTTGCGCACGAAGTAATCGAAAATCTCGACCGGGTCGCCCGCTTTGGGCACGTTTTCGTTAATATGCTGGATGAGGGGCGCATCGTGAACAACGCACAACGCCGAGGCGAGCGGGGCCAGTCGGTCGATGTCCCTGGGATACTTGTCAACCAGTTTGCCGAGCAACTCGTACGCGCTCGGGGCTTTGTCGTGTTCTTCCTTGATGAGACTCGCGAGCGCGTTGACGGCGATGGGGTGTTCCCGCAGCATCTGGAGCCCTCGGACCCGCTGCGGGGGTTGGCACTTGACGAGTTGACTGAGGACGCGGCAGTACGCCGCGGCCTGAACGTAGCGGGCGAGCGCGGGGTTGTTCGCCGCGGTCGCGTTGCTCGCGGCGGGAATGGCAGTAGTCGCGATGACATGATCGAAGAGGGCAAGTGCCTGATCGCGGCCAGTGGTGAAGTTGGCGCTCTCGCCTTGTGATTCGAGGGTTTCGATGATGGAGGCAAAGCGGGCGGAAAGGGCGGCGGTGTCTGAGGACTGCGCGGACTTGGCGGGTGGGCGGCTGGGCTTGGGTTGCACGAGGGCCGTTGGCGTTGCCCCAACGGCAAGAGCAGCGATGGCGGCGAGCGATACTGAAGCAAACCGGGAATGCAGCATGGACAAGGATAAGGGAATGAGTGACAGGACGGAGCGAATGCGCGGTTCGCGGCGGTTCCCGTTGACGCGGCAAATGATGATGTGGAGACGGTGTTGAATCATGCTGCACGGGCTTGGCGGGGTTCAAGGATGCAAGATTGCAAAATTTGGGCGCTCACAACTTTGCAATCTTGGGCGTAGGCCTGAATCTGTCTCTTATACACATCTCCGAGCCCACGAGACTAAGGCGAATCTCGTATGCCGTCTTCTGCTTGAA
>ENA-ORBV01012871-ORBV01012871.1-microbial-mat-metagenome-genome-assembly--contig:-NODE-12871-length-12821-cov-5.381905_pt1 | contig 12821 bp, 13 predicted proteins | sample MGYA00237777_ERZ505514 | MGnify/ENA primary metagenome ERZ505514 (study PRJEB26160, sample SAMN06269048) | microbial mat metagenome | isolation source: Oligotrophic lake microbial mat | place...
CTCTCTATTCGTCGGCAGCGTCAGATGTGTATAAGAGACAGGTGCGCAACAGGCAGATCGGATTCATCTTTCAGGCGTTCAACCTGATCGGCGACCTGACGGTGTTCGAGAACGTCGAATTGCCGCTGACGTATCGCGACATGTCGGCGAGTGAGCGCACGGGTCGCGTCGAGGCCGCGCTGGAGCGGGTGGGGATGTCGCACCGCTCGGGGCACTTTCCCGCGCAGCTCTCCGGCGGTCAGCAGCAGCGGGTCGCAGTCGCGCGCGCGGTGGCCGGCGATCCGGCGATTTTGCTGGCGGACGAGCCGACTGGGAACCTGGACTCGAAGAACGGCGAGGCGGTGATGGAACTGCTGCGTGAATTGAACCGCAACGGCGCCACGATCTGCATGGTGACGCACGACACGCGGTATGCGCAGCATGCCGATCGCGAGGTGCAGCTCTTTGACGGACGAGTGCACCAGGCAGCGGTGGCCGGAGCGGTATAGTCGCGGGGATGACCGTCAGACGACCTCCCGCCCCAGGTCGCGGCGTATCCGCAGCAATCGGCTGGCACCGCGGTGCATGACGCGCTGCTGGTGAACACTCGGCGCGCCGTGGTCGCCGTCATCGCTCCCTTCGTGGTAGGCCTGCCGCTGGGGGCGCAGTCGGTGAGCGACTTCGTTCCTGCTGCCTCCACCAACTGTGCCGTCGCTGCTCCCACCGCCGCCGCTGGCATCGCCGCGACACCGGGCGGCGTTCTGATGGTCCAGCCCCGCAACGAGGCCATCGGTGACCAGGACACCGGCTGCAAGCTGTTGTGGGTGGTGGATGGCGACCGGATGCTGCGTGTCGCTACGCTGTACTTCGACCGTGGCGTGTTGAAGATCGCAATTGCGCATGACGTGCGAGACCCGAAAGGCGGCATCGAAGCGGCGTGTGACCTGACGGCCGGTCGTTCGCTGCTGCCAAAGGCCGGTCGTCGCGCGGATGATGCGACCTGTCGAACGATGCCGCGGGACGAGGTGTATGGGCTGCGGCTTTCCACCTGGCCGCGAGGGTGTCTGACTGCGCCTGATGCGGCGATCTGCACGCAGGAGCCGCGCTGATCGCTGCAGTACCTTTCTCGCGCCACGTGCTAGGCGGTGCTCGTTCCGCGCTTCGGGCACACGCACGGGCACTGTGGTGTCGCAATCCGGTTTGAGGATCGCTGGCTCCTGCATGTGGGTGACGCGTATTATCTGCGCGCGGAGCTCTCGACGGACGATCACCCGGTATCGCAGCTGGCAGCACTTCGGGCCGACGACGATGGGCAGCGACGACGGAGCTTGTCAGCGCTATGCAACCTGCACCACGCCCACGGGTCAGACGTCGAGATGTTCGGGTATCACGACTTCACTGAGTTCCCGCCGGGCGCGGCAACGGCCGTCGCAGCGCAGGTTTCGTCAGCGGTGTAAGGGGCGAATCGAACTCGTCCAGGACGCCGTGGCAAGGTTAGTGACCCGCCGCGCTCCCTGGCATCCGCCGCAGCCCGGCATGCCGCGACGCCACCCCGTTCAGCTGCGTCTCCGCCTTCTCGCGTGATCCCGCGAGGAATGCAACGAGCAGATCATTCGTCAACCGCACGGTCGCTCCGGTCCCACGCGCGCCGCCGAGAAACAGCGACGCCATCCATCGCGCCGGCGGCGAGAGCAAGAGCGATGCGTCCGTGAAACTGTAGTGATTCGCGCGTTCGATCTGATCCCGGTACCCGGGCCCTCCAAGGCGGGCCAGGAGCCGTGCAGTCCCTTTGAGAAAGAGTTGACCATGCTGTGTTTCGGTGCGGTCGCTCTCGATCAGCAGGAACGGCTGCGCGAGCGCATTGTCCGGGAGCGCCCCGTACATCGTGCCATCAATGTTCGCGGCGGCGTGAACACGATCAATCATGGCCGCAACTGCCACCGACGCAGCACCACCGAAGGAGTGACCCACTGCAGCGATTCGGTGGCGATCCATCCGATTGGCCAGCACACCAAACGTCGCGGTGTTACCGATGTTATCGAGCACCGCGCGCACGTCGGCCACACGGACGGTAGTCTGCTGGATCATGTACTGTATTCGATCCGGGTCGTTGGGCAGGAAACGCTCGATCGGCGTCACGAGCTGACCGTCGACGAGTTGCGTAATCGCACCTTCATAGGGGTGATCAATGGACAGCACGATGAAGCCTCGGCTGGCCAGATCGCTGGGCAGCGAGGCGTAGAACGCTCGTGATGCGCCATACCCTGGTGAGAATACGATCACCGGCCAGGGTGCAACGCCGAATGACACTGCCGCATCCTCGATGGCGTGCGGATCGACGCGACCATAGTGATTGAGAATCGCGCGCGGTATTGCCGCAACGCGGCTGGGCAGCCGCCCAAGTCCGTCCATGTATCGCATCGGGCGCCCGGTCGCCGATACCAGCGACGGATACCACGCCTGCACGATCAGGTTGCGACGATCGGCGACGGAGGCGGTCGCGGGTTCTTCGCGAGCCGTATCGACCCAACGAAAGACAGACGTTCCAACGGCATGCGCTCCCGTCGGCACCGGGAGGCGGGGCATGGGAACGAACACTTAGCAGAGCATCAGCAGGAGCATCAGGGTGCCCGTCATGAGGCGAACGGCGAACCGCATCACAGCCGTACGCGCAAAGGCGGCGGTGGTCGACAGGCTGGCGACACCGAGTAACGCGTACACCGGCACCAGCTGCCAGTAATAGCCCTCAACCAGCCACTGAGCTACGCAGAGCAGCGCAACTCCAACCGTGCCGCCTTGCTGCGCGAGATCACGAGCAGGGCGAACAGCAGGGCGCACGCGAGAGTCATCACATCCAATATCGACATCGATCCAGGATGCGGGGCATGGACTCAGAATACGACTGCAAACACGTTGAAGAACGCCGCCCAGTCCGACGAGTCAAGGACCGAGAACCGTCGCGTTACTGGCGAGGATTCGGCGAACGCGACGCGAGGGGGAATTGCATCCACGATGGTCGGCGCGCCCCCAATGAGCGTCAACGCCTGCCGACTGGTGAGTGTGGTGTTGACATCCAGTACGGCGCCACCATGTGTCGCGAACAATGAATCCTGTTCCGTATGTCCGATGACAAGTTGGCGCACGCCATACTGCGCGAGCACACGATCGATCAGCGACTGCGAGGCCAGTGGATATGTCTCGGTCGCCATCCGGTAGCCACGATATTGCGTCGGTGCCATCGTGCCTGTCTGGCGTGCACGAACCGAGTCGTCGGTGACGCGCTCGCTGAGCATGTCGCGATGCTGTCGATTGATACCCTCGAGCTCCATCGTTGCGTCGAGCATCGCATCGCTGATCCCACCGTGTGCGAACAGCACATCGCCAATCTTCAGAACGATCGGCTTCCGGCGAAGCCAGCGACCGAGGACCGTCTCTTCGCTGAGCGCCGCAGCATACGGCATGATCTGCTCGATCGCGAACAGATGCTCCGCTTCCACGTCCTTGATGTTGCCGGCAAATGCATACTGCTCGTGATTGCCGAGCACGAGGTGAACGTCCCCTCCGGCAGCTCGCGCTTTCCCCTCAAGCTCGTAGAGAAACCAGAGGAGGTCGTACACGTTGCGTCCGCGGTCCATGAAATCGCCAAGCACCACCAGGCGACCGTCGCCGTACGTCCATTCGGCAGTGGAGTCCGTCACGCCGACGCCATGGAGCCACTGCCGCAGGTACGCCACATCCCCCTCGAGATCGCTCACGACGGCAATTCGCGACGCCGGGGGCAGGACGGATGGCACGATCGTCTCCGCGTCCGCCCGCAGCACCACGTGCAGGCGGCGGCCGAGACAGTCGATATCAACCTGACCGTGCTGCACTGGCGCCCGCTTGACCGAGTCACCGCAGAACCACGCCGCCGCGGTGTCCGTGCCCGTACGCGTGATGACCGGACCATGCAACTGCGAGAGATGGGGCGCCGTGGCGACCCGAGCGAGATCTGCCCTCCACCTGATGGCGTTGCGGCCCACCGGCAGCAGGATACTCTGATACACGCCGCCGGCTGTCAGAATCACGGTGCTTCGAGACATCCAGATCAGAAAAAATCCGCAGATGAGGATCGCGAAAAGAAACAGACCTTGCCAGAGTCGGCGAAATCGAAGAAGTTGCATCAAGTCGGATGGACGTGGAGGTGGAGGTGTCCACGAGGCGTACGACGGCAAGCGCACGGTGTTTCAGGCGGTGTTTCAGGCGGTGTTTCAGGCGGTGTTTCAATCGGTGTGTGGTACCGACCCGTCGTGCAGCGCCGCCGGGACCTTCCACGCACCCGCATACACCGGCACCAGCCAAGACCGATACCGCTCCGATTTCCCCGACACCACCTCGAAGAACAGTGTGCGCAGCCGCCGCGTGATGTCACCCATCGTGCCACCACCGATCGCACGATGCTCGATCCGCGTGATTGCCGAGATCTGGACCCCGGTACCACACATGAAGCACTCGTCGGCGATGTAGACCTCACTGCGGTCGATGTTCCGCTCGACCACCTCGACGCCCAGTTCGTCCCGCAGCAACTGGATCAGGGAGCGTCGCACGATGCCTTCCAGCACGTTCGACTGCACGGGCGGCGTGATGGCCACTCCATCACGCACGATGAAGAAGTTGGCCGAGCTCATTTCGGAGACGTGTCCATCCTCGTTCAGGACAATCGCCTCATCGTAGCCCGCCAGCCGCACATCGGTGCTGCTCATGGCCGAGTTGACGTACGCCCCGACGATCTTGCCGCGGGCGGGGATCGCATTGTCATCCACGCGGCGCCATGCGGAAAAGGCAACGTGTGCCCCTTCCTCGTTGGCGATGTACTGGCCGAATGGCATGCTGAAGATCGTCACCGCCGACGCGATGTCGTTGAGCTTGAGCGTGATGGTGTGCGATGACAGGTACGCCAGCGGCCGGATGTAGCAGTTCTCCCGATACCCTTCGGTGCGCAGCAGCTCCGACACGATCGCCGTCAGCTCCGGCGCCGTGTACGGGAGCTCCATCCGCAGCAACCGTGCCGATTGCAGAAACCGCCGGAAATGGTCCAGCGGGCGGAAGATGAAGAGTTGCTCCTCGTCGGCATTCCAATAGCCGCGCAGTCCGGCGAAGACGCCCGTGCCGTAGTTGAAGGCGTGCGTCATGACGCTGACCCTGGCGTCCTCGATTGGCACGATGCGGTTGTCGAAGAAGGCGTATCGGGTGGAGGGTGCGGTCATGTCGCGGCGTGAGTATCGGGAGTGGAGGTTGCGTCGCCTGAGGCACTTGTCAATCTACCCGTCATTTCGGCACACGGCTCACGGTAGGATTGCCCGACTGCCGGCACCCCTCCTCGCCACGTCTCAGGTCGTGCGGCTGCGTGGGTGCGAATTCAACCGCTTGCCAAACGGCACACCGTCCGTGACGTTGGCGGTATCGCACGCTGGTGCGGTACCGCCCGACTCGCCACCCTCGCAGCCGACTTCGATGATTCGCCCGCAGACTGTCGCACTCCTCGTGATGCTCGCCGGCTGTGCGCCGCGACCAGACGCCACCGCAACCGCAGCCGCACTCGACTACCTGTATCTCTGGACTGCCTCCGCCGACACCACGCAGCCCGATTTCCTCGCTGTGCTCGATGTCACGGAAGACAGTGCGCGATACGGTCGCCTGGTGACGACACTGCCGATTCCGGGGTCGGCAAATTATCCGCACCACACCGAGCACGAGCTGCCCGCCGATCGGCAGCTCTTTGCCAACGGCTTCGGCTCCGGACAATCGTTCGTCTTCGACCTAACCAGGCCCGACGCGCCGCGTATCGCAGCACAGTTCGGCGATGTGGACGGGTATACACATCCGCACTCGTTCCTGCGGCTTGCCAGCGGCAACGTGCTGGCGACGTTTCAGATGACACATGCGAACGGCCACATGCGCGCCGGAGGACTGGTGGAACTGACGCCGGCCGGCATCCGCGTGCGTTCATCGTCGGCCGACACACCGGCCGCCGATTCCGGTTTGCGCGTCTACAGCGCCGGCATCGTGCCGTTGCTCGATCGGATCGTGACCACGTCCACCGACATGGAGAAGGATTTCTTCGAACCGTCACGCACGTTGCAAGTCTGGCGGTTGTCGGATCTTTCATTGTTGTCCAGCATCAGACTTCCCGGCCCCAATGGCACACTCTCGGCCGAGCCGCGGCTGATGGCTGATGGGCGCACGCTGCTGGTGTCGACGTTCAGTTGCGGGCTGTTCCTGATCGACAGTCTCGACACGGATACGCCACGTGCATCGCAGGTGGGGGCTTTCCCGCGGAAGGACGACACGAGCTGCGCGATCCCCGCGATCGTCGGGCACTACTATCTCGTCACCGTGCCGGCCTGGAGCGCAGTGGTGAGTCTCGACATCTCCAACCCGCGGGCACCGAAGGAGGTGAGCCGCGTGGCGTTCGACTCGACCGATGTGCCGCACTGGCTCTCGGTGTCGCCGGACCATCGTCGGGTGGTGGTGACGGGGTACGCGACGATGGAGAACACGGTGCAGATCCTCCGCTTCGACGAGAAGACCGGCCAGTTGGCGCTCGATACGCGATTCCGCGAAGCGGGTGCGACCGTGCCTGGGTTTCGCATGGAGCAGAAGCAGTGGCCGCACGGAGGAAATGCGAAGGGCGTGCCGCATGGGGCGGTGTTCAGTCGGCCGTAGGCTCGGTGCGTTATGCGGTGACGCTGCAGCGCAGCCAGCCCGACCGTGGGGCTTGCGACTGGTGACGCTCGATGGTCACGACCACCACACATGATTGCGGCCGGCAAACTCAACTGCTCAGTCGTTCTATCCGAGCTCATGCAAGACGCGCAGGGCAGCGTTGCGCTTCGCACACGCGACAGCAATACTCAGCACATCGTGCACGCCGGACACACGCTGCGCCGAGGCCATTCGCATGCCGGAAACCGATCCGAACCGTGAAGAAGATCTTCGCCTCCTGCTGACGGACGCGATCGAAGTGCAACTGGCCGCGTTGAAGGCTGGCATCAGTTTCTGGAGTGAGTGGATCGAGCAGACGGCGGCATTCGTGCAAACGGCGACCAGGAGCCTGACCTCGATCAACACCGACGATCCGAAGTCGAAGGATGTCGTCCTCGAGCTACTCGACGCCGGACGCGCCAGCGTGCGATCGATGACGGAGATCCCGCGGCACACTGCCACTCGCTTCATCGAAGAGCTGGATAAGCTCGATGCGAAGAAGGCCGCGTCGAAGAAGACCGCCAGAAGGACTGCGAAATCCTCCACGGGCGACGACACGAAATCGCCCGCCGCACGCCAGGCGCCGCGGCGTCGAAAGCGCGCCGGCCGCGCCAAAGCCTGACGCAGATCGCGCATCGTGGCCACGAGCGTTCCGCCAGCTGAGGCGCCCGCCGGTCTCGTCATGGCGGAAGGCTTCGAGCCAGAGCTTGCATTGCTCAAGACCTTTCTCCATGACTGGACGGCGCGCGGCAACAACGAAGTGAAGCCGCTGCTCGAGTGGCAGTTCCTCGGCCGGTCGAAGTACTTCCGCCCCGTCACACTCTTTGCCTGTCACACGGCGATGACCGACGCGCCGGTCGGAGCGAGCACGATTCGCGCCGCCGCCGCGATCGAGATGGTGCACAACGTGTCATTGATCGTGGATGACATTCTCGATCGCTCGCGCTTCCGGCGGGGCGTGCTCACACTGCACTGCCGGTTCGGACACCTGCCGGCGCTGATGGCATCCGGCTACATCACGGCCGATGCGTTCGAACTGGTGGACAACGACCCGTTCGCGATTCAGCGTATTGCTGAACTGTTTCGACGATTGGCCGCCGCCGAGACACTGCAGTGGCGCCTGCGCCGCCAACCGCTCGGCGTGGAAGACTGGCGCATCATCGCGACGGAGGACACCGGGAGCATGTTCGAGGCTGCCGCCTGCCTTGGGACCGGTGATGAGAAGCTGCGACACTACGGACGCCTGCTCGGCATGCTCTATCACGGCTGCGACGACGTGGGCGACGTGAAGGGAGCAGTCGCACTCGGCGGCGGTGGCGAGGAGGATCTGCGCGATGGCATTCTGACACTGCCAGCCGCCATCGCGATTCGTGACCCCGAGGTGGCGCTGCTCTTCCGGAACCCGACGCCCGAAGGGCTTCAGGTGCTGCTGGAGAAGATGGAGGCGGCGCTGCCGATTGCCGAACAGTACCTGGACGGAATCGCGGCCGAAGCGGAAGCCGAAGCGGTGCGGATCGCGCGCGCGCCGGATGGGCTGATCAAGCTGGTGCGTAACACGCGGCGCCTTTCAGCCTGAGGCGCGGAGTTCCCTCAGACGAAGGTGCACGGTTCCCTGCGCTCGCGGATCACGCAGCCTGGTGGTACCGGCAAGCGAGAGCCACTTCCTGCCGACGTCGCCCAGCCAGCGCGCGTGAAACGCCGGATCCTCAGCCAGCGACGCCCACCACCCGGTGTACCATCGTCCGATATCGGCGACGACCGGAACATTGGCAAGGCGCCCCGACGCGATTCCAGTCGCGATGCGTCCCCAGTCCGCACCAATCTGCGCCGCCGACTTTGCCCACATGCGACTCACGATGTCCACCGGTCGCACATCCAGCCCGCCAAATGCCGCACCGCTCAGCCGCGCGAAGGATCGGTCCTTCATCGCCATCTCGCAGCCGCGTGCAACGATGCCCAGCCAGTACGGGCCGAAGTGGCGATTTCGCATCACACAGGCCACGAAGTCGAGGTAACACATGGCCGGATCGAAGTAGCCGCGGAAGCTTTTGCGGTATGCAGAGAGAAATGCAGCATCGGTACGACCGGCCGCGAGCGCCTCGGCAATGACGTGGGCGCCGAGCAGTGCGGATTCAGCGGCGGGAGTGATCCCCTCGCCGGTCATCGGATCGACGAAACATCCCGCATCACCGATCAGGATGCCCCCGTCGAAGTGGTTGGGACCGTGCCCGCCGTAGGTCTTCACGATTCCGCCAATCGGCTTTGACGCGAGCCGCATGGCGCGGCAGCCCTGATGCACGCGCTGCAGCTTCTCGAGAAAGGTGGCAAAGAGCTGCGGCACGCTGATCTTGTAGCGGTCGCGCGTTTCCGCAAGGATGCCGACGCCGACATTGGCACGACCGTTCGCCATCGGAAACATCCACCCGTATCCGGGGAAGAGATCACGGTCGAAGACGAAAGCCGCTTCGCCATGCGTGGTCTCGACACCGTCGACATAGGCCCGCTGCGAGATGGCCATGTATCGCGGATCGTCAACGAGCTGGTCGAAGGAGCGGGCAACGATGGAATGTGTGCCATCGGCACCCACCACGATCGGCGCGGCGACGGTCTGTTCTGTTGTGCCGTCGCGAAAGCTGACGACCATCCTCCCGTCGATTCGCTCGACGCCCGTTACTTGACAGCCCTGACGCACTTCAGCACCAGCGGCGGCGGCAGAGGCGAGGATCTGCTGGTCGAGGGCTGACCGCGGAATGATGTAGCCGTGTTGCGGCAGCTCAGTCTGATCGACGTAAAACGGGATGTGTTCGCGATACGCCGTTCTGCCGTTGAGCAGCAGATTCACATGCGTGATCGCCAGCGGACCGCTGCTCTCGAGTTCGCCGAGGCAACCCATCTCCTGGAAGATTGCAAGGCCGCGCGGTTCCACGAAGTCACCGCAGACCTTCTCGCGCGGAAACCGCGCGCGATCCAGTACCAGCACACGCAAGCCGCGTTTGGACAACGACCACGCCATGACCGCCCCTGCGGGTCCGCCGCCAACGACGATGGTATCCCATGCGGGTGGGCGTTGGGCGCGCGCGCGCCGGGGCGCCGAATTGCGCATTGCTCAGTCTCGCTCGAGCAGGAAGTCGCAGGTCACCCACGGCAGCCCGGAGACGTGCGCCGCGAGTTTCGCGAGCGTCAGTCGGTAGTGCTCGCCTTCGACACTGAAGGAGACAGGATCGCCCAGGCGAACTTCACCATGCCATTGATCAGCCAGCCATGGTGCGGGCTTGGCAGCGAAGGAAACGCCAAGCGGCCGAGGTCGAGCAAGGGCGAAGCTCGTTGACGAAGCAACTTCGACCGTGACGAAGTCTCGTGAGCGCGGCGTTCGCACCGCCAGCACGAGATCACCAACGTAGGCGAACGGTTCTGTTTCCGGTGCGTCGACAACGGTGGCGTTCCAATGTGCGGATGACATGGTACACCTCGTGTGATGATTTTACTCTGTGTCGTGTACACTGTGCCGGTGCGCGGCGATTCGCGCAAGAGTCGCGCAAGAGTCGCGCAAGAGTCGCGCAAGAGTCGCGCATCCGACGAGTGCATCACAACGAATTCATGCATTCGCGTAGCAGTTGCGTTCGGTGCCAGCGAACTCAGGAGCCCTATCGGCATTGAGGATCGGGCGATCTTGACGTTCGCCTGTCGCAACACGTATCATCGCGCACCGATCATTCCGACAGATCACACGCCGACGGCCCTGCAGACGCGGATGGATTCATGGCGTACAACGTTCATGTGAGGAGCATGGTCCCGGTCGATGTCGACACGCTGCCGACGGTCGATGTGAACGTGCTCGATCTGCCACCGGTCGATGTGAATGTGAACTCGCTGCCGGATATGCGGATCACCGACATCGGCCCCGTCGGACCCGTGACGCTGGCGGGCATCCCGAGCAACTACACGGTCGGTGTCACGAGCCTGCCCGACGTGAATCTGCGCATCAGGGAGATTCCATCGTTGCGTGTGCACATCCCGGCCAATTTTCGGCTCGGGCTGACGGTGATGGGCATCGAACTGGCGGCACTGCATCTGTGCGGTGAGGCGCAGGTGATCACGGAACCGTACGTGCCGAATCCTTGCGAGCGATGTGGTCCGCCACGACAGTCGCCGCAGCCCCCCGATATCGGCGCGGTGCTGCGCCTGACCGGCGGATGAACGCCGTCCGACTCGGCGAAGTGATCACACTCGCCGGCCCGCCGCGAAATCTGACGGCGATCATCCCGATGGATGTGGTACGCGGCACCGTGGTGCCGATCTCGGTCACGCACGCGGGTCAGGCGACGATCCATCGTGCCGTTGTGAGGCCGATCGGGATCGGCAACGCTGAACTGCGACTCCGATTGCCGGATGATTTTTCTCCGGACACGTACCGCGGTGAAGCGTCGCTGGAGGGAGAGCCGCGAGCAATCTTGATCGAAGTGCAGGCGGTGACGCGCATCCGGATCGACCCGCGACAAACGGTGGTGACGGCGGAACCATCGTCCAGCGTGCAGTTCACGGTGACCGTGACGAATGGCGGCAACGTACCCTTTCAGATCCCGAAGTCCGACACGCTGGACCTGGACGATGTCGCGGGTCAGGATCGCGCCCTCGGGCGAACGCTACGCGCGCCGCTGGAGCAGGACGAGCGACGGGTTGACCGGCTGTTCGAGGAGCTGCGTCAGACGCATGGCGGCGAAGGGCGCATCACGGTTCGTACTGGCGCGGGACCGCTGCCCCCGGGCGAGTCACGTGTCGTGAACTGTGTGCTCGACGTTCCCGGATCTGCGCAGCCAGGGCGATCCTACGTCGGCGCGTGGGAGCTGGGCAGCGTATCACATCTGATCGTGGCGGACATCATGGTGAGCGAACGTCCAACCAAGGCTCGGGTGACCCGATGACGGACGACAGGGATGGCGCGACGGCGAAGGCAATCAGCGACTCCATCGCCAAGCTGCTTCAGGCACCAACGCAGCTGGCCGCCGCGATGGCGGGGACATTGGCACAACGCTCTTTCTCGTCGGGGTGCGAGATTCCCTCGCCCTGCTGGGAGCCGCGTCATGCCGGCACCTGCAGGCTCGAGATGACGCCCGGCAGTGCCGTGACCGTTCGTGTGCACGTCAGCAACTGCGGCTGGGCGCGTCAGGTGGTCGCCATCACCGCGATGGGCAAGATCGCAGGCTGGATGACGTTCTCGCCGACTACGCTCCTTCTCGATCCGCAGGAAATCGCAACGATCACCGTCACGGTGCATCTGCCGCAGACGGCCGCACCGGGCCAGCAGTTCTCAGCGCCGATCATCATTCGCGGCTGTGTCGATCACTTCGTGCGCATCGAGCTTTCCGTGGCGGACTGCGCGGGCAAGACTTGTTGCGACGTCTCGGTGAGCGACTGCGCTGACAACATGCATCACTGGTACGACCACTTCTACTGCGCGCGGCCCTGCCGGACCACTCGAGTGCCGGGAACGGTCGGAGAGAAGGATGGCTGACGGTCTGGATGTCTCCGAGATGATGAAACGCGCGGTGCAGGCCAACGCGAAGTTCTACAAGGGGTGGATGGATCTCTCGCTGGAGTACATCCGCGGGATCTCCGAGATCATTGGTGGGCCGAGTGAGACGGGTGACTCGATGCCTGAGATGGATTCCGGCACGGGCGCACTGATTCTCGAAGGAGAGGCGGGTGCGTTGGCGCGGGGTTCGTTCCTCGTCACGAACGATCTCGAGCACGCGCTGTCGTGCACATTCGTGAGTTCCGGCTTCAGAGATCACGCCAACATGATGGCACGGGCGGCGCCTGTCTTCGATCCGCCCACCGTGCAACTGGGCGCAGGCGAGCAGCGCGTGATTCAGGTATCGATCGTCGTGAGTGACACACTTGTGGCCGGCGTTGGCTACGCCGGAGAGTTCTCGATCAAGGGGATGGAGGGATTCGCGGTGCCGGTCGTGCTGCGGCGGCAGCATACGCCGGGAGAGTCGTCGCCGTCAGATCGTGACCCAGAACAGAAGCCGGAGGGGTCCAACCGCCAAGCGCCCCGCGCGGCAAAGCCGGTCAGGAAGCGGGCGATGAAGCAGAGC
>ENA-ORBV01012872-ORBV01012872.1-microbial-mat-metagenome-genome-assembly--contig:-NODE-12872-length-12821-cov-4.549121_pt1 | contig 12821 bp, 11 predicted proteins | sample MGYA00237777_ERZ505514 | MGnify/ENA primary metagenome ERZ505514 (study PRJEB26160, sample SAMN06269048) | microbial mat metagenome | isolation source: Oligotrophic lake microbial mat | place...
AAACGCGGCTGTTCACTCGGGTGAGCGACGTGCGTTCCGACCTAAAGAGGGTTTGACGGTGACCGGGGTGTCCACAAAAAGCACGAACAGGACCGTTCACCCGCGCCGCCATTCGCGATCAGGCGTCAATCGGGGTCACGATTTCGACCTGAGTCGCGATTTCCGTGTAGAGGTCCACTTCGATGCCCGGACTTTCAATACTGAGAATCAGTGAATAAGGGGCAACTGTATCAACTTTGCCCAAGTGCTTTCGTTCCTTCCACCAACCTGTTACGGGATAGACCGCCAAGGCATCCCGCTTCGCGAGTTCTCGCGCGGGGCCTTGCCACCAATCAGAATGAACGGACCCGCGATTGCGGTTTATTTTCCCGATCAGCCAAGTGCCGCCATCAGTTCCCGCTTCATCTGTTTCATGCTCGGTTTCAGCGTCCGCCGAAAGGCGGGCCTTGAAGCTCTTGAGCGATTCGTCCGACCTCTTGAGATCAAAACGCAAGCCGTGCGATGCGTACCGAAAGGTGTTTGTCCAACCCCGGCGGCCGGGACTCGGTTCGATGAAGTACGAAAGTGTCGCCCGAAGCAACACCGGAACGTCTCCAAGGTCATCGAGAATGGCCTTGGGCCACGGAAGGCCGTGGAGCGTCATGTGCCTCGTTCTTGCTTCACTTTTCCGCAGATAGTAGGGCTGAATACTCTGTTCCGCAATGAGGGTAACGGCGTTCTGAATGCTCCACAGTGCGCGGTCAACATCGGGCACGCCGTAGCCATACGTTCGCAGCCGTCGAATGGCGTGGCGACGCTGGTCGCCGGGAGAATCGTGCAGCATCTGCGGAGTCCATTGGGCCGAGTGGACAAGCACGCCCCTCACTGTCTCCCAACGAAACGACGGATAAGCCGCTTTGATCATCGCGGCGGCGCGGGACGCCAAAGCTGTTGCGCCGCTGGTTTCACAGTTCACATCAAGCAGGCGGCCTGATGGAACCATCGCCGTGGTGAGCAGGGAGGTTTCCGCCAATCTGTCAACGTTGCCAGCCGGATCCACTCCCCAGTTGCCTCCCTCCATGACGATATCGGGTTTGAAGGGCCATGATGAAGGGGAACCACTACTGTCGTCGCCGGAATCCCACGCCACGGTCGTTCGGCTCGCGGGGCACAAACCGCCAGCCTGCGCAAGCGGTCGCCAACCGCGATAATCCGCTCGCGTGATGCTCGCCCGCGCGGTGTACGCGCCGACCGTCAATGCGTTCCAAGATTGGGATGGATCTTCAATAGTGCCTTGGATTCCACTGTTGGTTTGTAGATACTCGTAGCGGTGATACATCTGGTCTCGCAAGTTACCGGCTGAAATGCAGATCAATCGTTGGTCCCGGCCGTTGTTCCAAGCGAGTTGATCGATCGCGGATGACCACGAGGTCGGCTCACCATCCGTCAGCGCCAAGCTCTGATCGGTGACAGCCATGCACATCACGCGGTTTCGGTCGGGAGCAGCGATTTCCGCACGCGAAACTGCCTGAGCAACCGTGTCCCCATAGAGTTCCGGCTCGTTCGCCCCCGTTGGCGGCATGATTTTGACGGACTCAAGGCGATGTTCAAGCTGAATAAGACCATTCGAACGAAACACCTCGGTCAGACATCCGAACAATGCGTTTCCCGCCATTCCAGTGCCATGCTGTTGCCGGTCGTGATCTGTTACTCCCCAATCCGGCCGCACGGCCATTGCATCGCTCTCCAGAATGGAATCACGCAGAAGCGGGTGTTCCCTCATGACTCCCGTGTCGAGCACGCATACCGCCGGTGCGAACGGCGCGGCTGGCCGCAATCGTTGAACCAGCTCATCGACGTGCAACGCCTGATCGCGGGGAGCGAGGTCCAGATACGGCGTCGTCGCCTCGGATGGCAAGCGAAGCTCAGCAACGAGCTCTAGGAGAAGTCTGGCTTGGCTCCAGTCGGATGGCCGGGCCTTGACCAACGTGACGATCCTCTCCGGGAAACTCAGCCTCTGACGAGAGATGCTCAAATCGTGGAGACGGGCGGCCGCCGCGAATCGCTCATACGTTTCAGTTTCCGTGAGCGACTCTGCTCGAAGCCACACTTCCCACCAGAGCGGCGAATCGCCTTCCGGGAACGGTTTCGCATCCGTCCACATGTCCCTTGCGATGGCGAGCCTGGCTTGCTCGATGCTCTCCATAAGGCTCTTGTTCTTGGGCTTTCCGTAGGAAGTCTGCTCCTGCTCGTAACGGTTGATTTTCGCGATGAATTTCTCGATTGCAGGCCGCGGAACAAATACCACGGCGCGATCCCCATTCGCAGTGGTCTGGACGGTCAGTACCCTGAGACCCATTCTGCGGTCCTCAAGGCTGTCGGTCACAAGCGGATAGCCCGGGCTGCTCTCAAATGTGATTTGCATTCCCGAAGAAGTCGCGGCATGGCTACCAAGCTGAACGGTCGCGTTAAGTACCGCTTCTCGAATTTGGGACTTCAACGCTTGGGCATGGGGAACACGATCCCGTGGTGGGGACATGAAAGTCGGCCCGCGCGCACTTCCCGGATACGTATACGGGACGGCTTCGACGCCGCCGGTCAACTGAAGATGCCTGAGGCGGATCACTTATGTGCTGCCCTGCTTTCTTGCCGAACGTGACTCCGCCGACTACGAAAGCTCGCGACGAGTCCCCCCGTCGTTACGCTGGTTTGCCCTGCGAGAATCGCATCCTTCGCCGCGTCTTCACATGCTCTCGTGATTTCCGCATGACTAAACCCCCGCGCGGACGCGAGCACGCTCTTCCACTGCAACTTGGATGGGCCGAAACTATGCAGTCGATTAAGAATGAGTTCCTTCGCCATGCCGCCCGATGGCAATGAGAAAGTCAAGATGTCGTCAAACCGACGAAACAAAGCGTGGTCGAGCGCTTCGACGTGATTCGTGGCCGCGACGATGATGCTGGAAGAATCCTCCAATTCCAGCAGTTGGAGGAACGAGTTGACGATGCGGCGGGCTTCGCCCACGTCGTTTCCCCCCAGGCGGCTGGTCCCGAGCGCATCGAACTCGTCAAACAAATATACCCCGCGGGTCTTCTGCATCGCCTGAAAGACGGAGTGAAGCTTGGCGGCCGTTTCGCCCATGAATCGGGTGATGAGCGTGTGAAACTGGATGACCAGAAGTGGAAGCCGGGTCTCACCCGCTATCGCCTGGGCGCTCATCGTCTTGCCGCAACCGGGCGGCCCAACAAGGAGGAGCTTTCGACGTGCTTCAAGCCCGTGCGACCGAAGGTGTTCGGACTGCCGATTTTCGGAAAGCACCCGCTCCAAACGAGAACGGAGGTCAGATGAGAGCACCATGTCGCTCAAATGGACACGGGGGAAGCTTGCGGTAACAAGAGCCGACAGTTCACCTTCGGGCCGGGCGATCGGCACCGCACGCGGCGTTCCCGTTGGAAGCACCGTGCGGCGCGATCTGTCGATCAAGTCCTGAATTGCATTTGCAAGCTCGGCATCGCCTTGCTTTGCCGCGACGGCGGCGATACCCAACGCAACGGTGCGGAACCGCTCGTCATCCCGCGTTGCGAAGCTCGTCACCAAGTCTCGAATTTGTTCTGCGATGGCCATAAGGTACTCTGTCGATAGACCAACCCACAAGCGCGCCGAAAACAATCCAAGCCGTAAGCCCGACCTTCGATAGGATAACGAAGCCGTGATAACTGTAGCGGCATTGCGCAACAGACTAGTCCAAACTCGATGTTGACCTTCCTCAGAAACCAGCGCTGGCTTTGAACTACCTCAATCCATACTCCTTCAACTTCCGATACAGCGTGCGTTCACCGATTCCCAGAAGTTTCGCCGCGTGCTCGCGGTTTCCGGCGGTGAGGCGGAGGGTTTCGCGGATCGCGCGTTTCTCGATCTGTTCGAGGGGCGTGCCCGCGAGGCTGGCGACTGAGGTGGGGCTGGTTTCGTCGAGTTCGGAGGCGGCGTCGCTGCGGACTTCTTCGGGGATGTGGCGGAGGTCGATGATGGGGGCTTGGCTGTGGGACGCGGGGGGGTGGTCTTCCCCGAGCGTCATCACGACCATGTTCTGCACCACGTTCATGAGTTGGCGGATGTTGCCCGGCCAGGAGTAGCCGGTGAGGCGCATCATCGCGGCGTCGGTGACGCGGGGGATGACGACTTCGGCGGGTTTCGCGGCCATCTGGGTCGCGAAGCGCTCGACGGCGAAGAGGACGAGGGCCGGGATGTCTTCGCGGCGTTCGCGCAGGGCGGGGAGGTGGACGTGGGCGCCTTTGATGCGGAAGAAGAGGTCTTCGCGGAAGGTGGCCGCGGCGATCATGGTCTTGAGGTCGCGGTTGGTGGCGGAGACGAAGCGGACATCGGCATGGCGCTTTTCGTTGCTTCCCAGGCGGATGAGTTCGCCGCTTTCAAGGACACGGAGCAACTTGGCCTGCATGGCGAGGGGCATATCGCCGATCTCATCGAGGAAAAGGGTGCCCCCATCGGCGTACTCGAAGACACCCGCGCGGTCCTTATCAGCGCCGGTAAAGGCGCCGCGGACGTGGCCGAAGAGTTGATCTTCGAGGAGAGATTCGCTTTGGCCCGCACAGTTGAAGGTGACGTAGCGCTGCTGGCCGCGGCGGGAGTTGCGGTGGACGGACTGGGCGATAAGTTCCTTGCCGGTGCCGCTCTCGCCCGTAATGAGCACGGGGATGGTGGAAGGGGCAATGGTGCGAATGGTGCGGAGGACTTTGCGCATCGGCTCGGACTGGGCGACGATGCCCTCGAAGCCAGCCTGCTCAAGTTCGGCCTTGAGGCGGTCGTTCTGGTGGCGGAGAAGGACGGTTTCCGCGGCCCGATTCACGAGGTTGCGGAAGACTTCAAGGTCGAGGGGCTTCTGGATGAAGTCGTACGCGCCCAGTTTGAACGCAGCGCGGGCTGTGGGGACATCGCCGTGGGCCGTGACGAGAACGACTTCGGCCTGGGGCTGAAGGTTTCGCGCGGTTTCAAGAACCTTGAGCCCGGCATCGGCTCCATCAATGGCGATACCGAACTTGCCGCCGCTGACGGGCATGCGCAGATCGGTGACGATGACATCGAAGGTGCCCAAGCGCAACTCTTCCATGGCCTGCTCAGCACTGCCGACGACGGTGCAGACGTGGTTGAACTTGCGGAGCGCCTCGGCCATGACATCAGCGTGCTCTTCCTCATCTTCGACGATGAGAACCTGGGCGGCGAGGGGGTTGTTGGGTTTTTCGGGCATTGGGGTGGAAGCGTAGGGAGAAGATCGTCATCGCTCTCCGACCACACAGGAACGGCCCTTTTTGGAACGGTTCGGCATTTCCGAACAGAAATCTCTCGCCGTTTGGGGCTTGCCTTGGTACTGAACATCACCACCATCGATGCCCCCATCCTGATTGAAGTCCGCCGGGCACGCCGCGGCAACGAACGTAATCGGGAGGTTGACGCCCGTGAAGTCCCCGAAGGCCGAGCCGGGTGCCTGCGCCACGTACAAGCCGATCACGTCGCCGGCCGCGACGGGCAATCCCGTGAGCGCAACAGGGGATGCCGCGCCGGAAACGAGCGGCCAGGGGTCTGCACGCGGATGACCATCGCCCGTGTACACCAGACCGTTCGCGATGATGTCGCTGTTGAGCGCAAGCGCGCACGTGTTTGACCGCCCGATCTGCCGAGCGAGCCAGATGGCGCCCGTAATGTCAACGAAGCCCGACGCGGGACACGTCCACTTCACGTTCGACACGCGCGAGTTACCGCGGGCCTGATCGGCCGAGTGCGTCACCACATCGCCGGGCAGCCAATCGAGGTTGTAACTACCGACGGCTTTGAACCACACCGGGATGTGGTTGTATCCTGAAGGGACTAACGCCCATGCGGGTTGGCAGGGTGAACCGATGGCGGTATAACACGGTTGAAAAGGAAGCGCTCCGTCTCCGTTGTGGTATGACCACGCCCCGTTCGGATTCGCCGCAACGCTCCAGTCCGTGGCGAGGTCGCACACCTGCGATCGGGCGGTCGAGGCGCCAAGCGCCAACGCAAGTCCGCACGCACACCACACGCAAGAAACATGCTGTTTGAGCGGGACCATCGCTTCTCCTTGTTCAACATGAGCATACCGCCCGAACTTGGGGCTTCCAAGGAAATTATGCAACCAAACGAACAGTCAGAACCGTCGTTCGCACACCGCTTGCGAACATTATCGTGATTGCCGCCTGCGAGACCGGGCCATGCCCGCTTCACTTTGGGGCTGGGTCCGATCGTGCATGCGACGCCGCCGCCTCATCGTCGATCGCTTTGTAGTGTTCCACCAGTTTTCTTATCGACCTTGATCGTGGCGGGGTCGCTCTCGCCCATTTGGCTTTCCCCGGCATTGACGGCTTGCAGAATGAACGGGGTGGCCTTCTCGTACAGGCCCATTGCATCGTAAAGATCGCCGATCTTGAGCATGAGGGTGCCGGTGACGCGGTGCCCATCCGGGAGAGCGCCGCAGGCGGTATCGAGCTCGCACGACAATAGCGATTCGGCCTCACGCTCGCGGTGAAAACGGGAGGGAAATTCCATGGGGCATGTATCGCAAAGCGGCTCCTTTCCTCCTCATTCCTTGCATTGTTCCGAGCATTCCCATCGCAAATGCGCCATCGTTGCCCTCATGCACACCAACCCCCGGATACCTACCCTGCTCGGTTAAAGCGCGCACAACCCCGGCCACGCACTTCGCCACCGCCGCGGCGACCCTAATTGTGGGCAACAATCACGGGTCCACTGCGTTCGCGCCCTGTCGCAACCAATGGCGTCCTAAGAGGAGAAGCATCATGGATCGCACCCCAAGCACATTGACTTTTCTTTGCCTGGTCTGTCTTTACCTCCCCCTCGCCTCTCGCGCCTCGGCTCAACTCGCCCCCCCCGCTTCCTTTCGCGGCCTGGGCTTCCTTCCCAACGGCGGCGATGAAAGCGAAGCAATTGCTATTTCCTCTGATGGCTCAACGGTCGTCGGCGTGGCCCAAGCCGTCCCAGATGGCGGAGAACTTGATACCCGCGCCTTCCTGTGGCGAGGCACATCGCATGGTGGTGGCCAGCCGATTACGAGCCTTGGTGATCTGCCGGGCCGCCGCGTCTTCAGTCGCGCCAACGGTGTCTCGGGCAACGGCGGCATGGTGGTCGGCGTGAGTGAATCGCTGAACGGCTTCGAGGCCTTTGCGTGGATGCCCGCCACGGGCATGGTCGGCCTCGGCGATCTGGCGGGCGGAATCTTCGACAGCCAGGCATACGCCGTTTCGCCCGATGGCCGCGTCATCGTCGGTGCTTCCGCTTCCGCGCGAAGCAACACGCTCACCGAGGCCTTCCGATGGACGCAGCAATCAGGCATGCTGCCCTTGGGCGACCTTCCGGGAGGTGCCTTCTCAAGTTTCGCCTTCGGTATTTCCGCCGATGGCGCGACCATCGTGGGAGCGGCCACCAGCGCGCTCGGCACCGAAGCCTTCCGCTGGACCGCCGCCGCGGGCATGGTCAGTCTTGGTGACCTTCCGGGGGGCGTTGTCCTCAGCAAGGCATATGCCGCTTCCGCCAACGGCTCAGTCATCGTCGGATACGGCACAACTCCCACCGGCTACGAGTCCTTCGTCTGGTCCAGCGCGACCGGCATGGTCAACATCGGGGACTTCCCCGGCGGAATCACAGATAGTTACGCCTACGGGGTATCCGCCGATGGCCGCGTTGCGGTTGGCTATGGAACAACCGGATTCACGGAAAACTTCGATGACATCCGCGAAGCCTTGATCTGGACTCGCCCCACAGGCATTCTCAAGTTGAAGGATGTCCTGATCGCCGAAGGGCAATCCATGCGAGCGGCCCTGACAGGATGGGAACTTGTCGAAGCCTACGCAGTTTCGGCGGACGGGTTGAGCATCGTCGGCACCGGCACGGACCCGCAAGGCCACGAACAGGCATGGATCGCCCACCTATCCAAACTTATTCCTGACGAACGCGACTTTATTGCTGCTCCTTGACTTGTCTTCTCACGTCAAAATCCTATGAAGTTATCGCGCCATCTGTATTTTTTGCAAGCCATAGGAATTTACGAACATCCAGTTCAAAAAATGACAACGTTTTCAGCCTCAGATTTATCTTGCAATGGGTTCCCAGACGTGACTAGAATGGCAGGTGGTGAGGGTTATTGCCCCTGCAAGTTGAGTTTAGCGGATTGGCTTGTTGCATTTACTCGTGTTCTCTCGTGTTCTCTCGTGTTCTCTCGTGTTCTGATAGCGACTGCCCATGCCCCGACCGTCGGTGTTGCCCTCGAAAGCGGGTCGCCCACATTTGACTCGTGATACCGGTTTCCGCCCGGTATGTTTGTATTTCTGTTCAACTTTGTAGGAGAGTGACAATGAAGAGTGTTTCCCTGGCCTTCGGCGCTGCCGCTGCCCTCCTGATGGGTGCGGCTGCTTCCGCGCAAACGTTCGACTTCTTTCTTGACGGTCAGCAAGAGGCACCCATGCCCGTCATCACCCCCGGGTCCGGTGTCGGCCGCCTCGTGGTCAACCCCATCACCCGCGACTACCACCTTGCCGTCGCCTACTCGGGTCTGATCGGCAGCGTTACCAACAACCACATCCATCGCGCGCCCCCGGGCGTCGCCGGTCCCGTCGTCGTTTCACTTCCCATTCCCCCCGCCAACCCCATCGACTTCAACGGCAACTTCAGTCAGGCAAACTACGCCGACCTGCTCGCTGGCAACCTCTACGTGAACATTCACAGCTCAGCCTTCCCCGGCGGTGAAATCCGCGGCCAGATCGTTCCGGCTCCCGCCGGCGCTGCGCTTCTGGGCCTGGGCGGCCTCGTCGCCACCCGCCGTCGCCGCCGCTGAATTTCCAGTTGCCTTCAGCCCTTGAAAAGGGGCTGCCACTTGACTTGACGTACGTCTCAGACCCCGGCGAACGCAACCGTTTGCCGGGTTTTTTTGGTAAAGCCCTTTTTCCTGCAATGCTCGCGCCCGGTCAGACATTTGCGTGCGTAGCGCCCCGATTGAACTCCGCAGGATCACGCCATGAAGAACGCTCGTCGCTCATCTCGTTCGCTCTGCACATTGACCATCCTGATCGCCGAGACCGCCCTGCTTCCCTGCTTCGCGAAGGCCGACGATGATGCGGAGATTCACATCGGCATCAACGGCGCGGGGCAACTCGTGTTTCACTTTCATGCCGTTCATCCGGTTGAACTTCCAGCCTCGGTTTTCTCTGGAATCAACGGATTCGCATCAGGCGTGATCGGCTTCCACAACGCCGATGACCACGTCGAAGACCCCGCGAAGGATTTCTACGCCCTGCCCTTCAACACCGACATCCAGGTTATTCTCGTCGCCGCCGATCCCGGCATGCTCATTCACGATGGCCTTCACATCATGAACATCGGCGACGCGATGACGTTCGGCCAGCCCTACTTCGACTACCATCCGATCTTTAACATCTTCTCGGGCCACCCCGGCGAAACCTTCTCTCTGCAACTTGTCATCCACGACCGCTCCGGGGCCCACGCCGACAGCGAACCTTTCGAGTTCATCTTCACCCCCGAAGGCGTCCCCTGCCCCGCCGACTTCAACCGCGATGGCGGAATCGACGGCGCCGACATCTCCGACTTCTTCGAGCACTGGGAAGCGGGAATGCACGAGGCGGATGTCAATGACGATGGCGGAGTCAACGGCAGCGATGTTGAAGTCTTTTTCGCCGCGTGGGAAAACGGCGGCTGTTGATCGCTTTATTCCCCCGCCGTGGTCATCACGGTCGCTTCCTTCCCGATGCTCTTCTTGATCCGATCGGCCTCCGCCCGCGTCGCGTAGTTGCCCACGCGCACCACGAACATCTGCTTGCCGCCCCGGTTCATCTCCACCACCCGCGGCGACCCCCACGCCCGAAACCGCCCCAACTGCTTCTGTGCATTGGTGAAACTCGAGAACGCCCCCACCTGCACCGTGAACTGCACCGCCCCGGGCGTCGTTGTGGGCTTGGGCGGCGCGGGCGAAGTTGTGCCCGCGCTCAGCCTATCACCGATCATCACCCGCAGGCTCGCGTCGCTGGCCACCTTGGTCTGCGCCAGCGACCACATGCCTCTCGCCTCGAAGGGCTTTCCCAGCGATTTGTACGAGTCCCCAGCGTACATGAACGCCCGTGCCGCCTGATCGTTCTCAAGTTTGCGCCCTGCCTTCATCAGCAGTTCCGCCGCCTTCTCATGTTTTCCCTGTTCCGCGGCGATCAGCCCCAGCGCCGCCCCCGCCTCGCCCGCAACCCGCGGGTCTGCGTTCCCGACCAATGGGGTCAGGTGCTTCTCCGCATCCTCATTGCGGTTCAGCGCCTGCGCCGAGAGCCCCGCGATCAGCGCGGCCTGGTCGCGCTGAAACCCGCTGGCGCGAAGCGATGCTTTCGACGAGGCTTCATACGCATCCGCGTACCGGCCCGCCTTGAATGACTGGACGTAATCGCTCGAAGCCCCGGCCTTGCCCGTTGAACCGCACCCTCCCCCGAAGATGCACAAGGAAGCGGCGAGCGTGATCCAGATGATGACAGAGATTGGGGCAAAGAGCTTCATGGGGGGTTATCACATCCTTGTGAGTCGGGTGGTGCAGAAGAACGAAAGCGGCCGGTTCAGTCGAGTTCGGTGGTTTAGTCAGCGGGAGTGTAGAGCGGCGGGGGGTCGGCGGAAAGGTGTGATGCAAGGGTCGTGACGATCCCGATCCGGCGGGCAACATCGGAAGAAGGACACTCTCCATGGTGCGCCTTTGATGGCGGCGGGCGGCTTCGGGATGTCTCGGGCACGGCGGGCGAATCTGGGGGTCTGGTTTGAGCACTCTAAAGTGACACTTTACATTACTCAAACATGAAATACATTCACCGCGAGCTTCAATCGGAAATTCTCAGGGCCGTCAGGCACTTCCCGGCGATCGTGCTTCCTGGGCCGCGCCGCGCCGGAAAGACCGCGATGCTGCGGAAGATGTTCCCGAAATCATAGTACGTTCTGCTCGATGACCCGGACATCATCGCCCGTGTTTCGACCGATCCACAGGGCTTTCTTGATGAAGTGGCGATGCCGGTGATTCTCGATGAGGTGCAGAATGTCGCCGCACGCACCGCTGCGCTGGACATGGTGGTCGTACACCAGCCGACCACGGCCTCCAGCGCAACCCGCGCCATCGCACCGGGCGTGCGCGCGGTGGCGTGGTGCGAGTTTGTCGCGAAACTTTGACCAGCGCCCATCCGCTCACACCAGCCGAGTCTTGCCCGGAACCGCCACCTCGGGCACCGCGAGCGACCCCAGCTCCAGTTTCGCGGGCGTGAGGTCCAGTTTGCTGTTCATCGCAAACTCCGTCGTCACGTTCTGGCCGGTGTACGCCGACATGCGGCCCATGATGGCCATGAGCGTGCTCTTGGCGACGCGCTCGGCTTCGTTCAGGTAAGCGGACTTGCCCGAGATGCTCGCGAGCAGATCGATGTGCTCTTGCGTGTAGGGGTTCGTCTGCTCGCCCTTAAACTTCCAAGCGTTCTTGCCGAAGATTTCTGCGGACCCCGAACTGAGTTTCGCGTACCCGTCGGTCCCGCAGATCACCTCATCGACGCGAGAGGCACAGCCATCGATCTGGCGGCAATAACTGTTGACGTGGCGACCGTCGGCGTATTCGTAGTTGACGGCGAAGTGGTCAAAGACGTGGCCGTACGCGGGCTGCGTGCGCACCTGCCGACCACCCATGCCCGAGCATGATTTGGGCATTTCATCCATGAACCAATGGGCGACATCGAGGTTGTGAACGTGCTGCTCTGTGATGTGATCGCCCGAGAGCCATGCAAAGTAGAGCCAGTTGCGGATCTGCCATTCCATGTCGGTCCACTCGGGCTTGTGATCGTTCTTCCAAAGGCCGCCCTGGTTCCAGTAGACATCGGCGGAAATAACTTTGCCGATCGCTCCATCCTTGATCCGCTTGACCGCTTCGAGATAGCACTTCTCATGCCGGCGCTGTGTGCCGGTAACGACGGAAAGTTTCTTTTCCTTGGCCTTGGCCGCCGCGGCAAGCACGGTGCGGATACCCACCGGATCGACCGCGACGGGCTTCTCCATAAACACGTGCTTTCCCGCGTCGATCGCCGCGTCGAAGTGAACGGGCCGGAAACCGGGCGCGGTCGCGAGGATCACTACATCGACGCCGCTGGCAATCACGCCCTTGTAAGCATCAAAGCCCAGGAAGACCCTGTCATCGGATACCTTGACGCGCTTGGCCATTGACTCATCCATCTTCGCCAACTCAGCACGGGCGCCGTCCGTGCGATCCTTGAACATGTCGCCGATCGCGACGATCTCGGTCTCCGGCGAGGCCTCGAGGATGTTCTGGGCTGCGCCCGTGCCGCGGCCGCCGCAGCCGATCACGCCGACCTTGATGGCGTTGGCGCTGGGGCGCGTCGCCGCGGTTGAGAATCTGGGCAACAGCGCGGCCCCAGCCAGGGCGACGGTTGTGGAAGCTTGAAGAAAATCACGGCGAGTGATGGTGTTCATGGATGTTCCGAGCCTGGAGTGAAGAGAATGCAAACCCACAGAGGCCAAAGCCCCCGACTTCGGGAATGCAACAATAGTCAAACCGCATCCGCCACCCGGCATGGATGCGCGACTTTTTTCGCTTACGCTCGGCAATCACGAACTTTGAGAGTTTCACGCTCCCCGGCTCGCCGCCTCTTCCTTCACTACGCTCATGCTCCGCCAAGCCCCGCCCCAATAACGCCACAGGCTCACAACCGCGAGCAGCACGATGTACACCGCGGCGGCGATCCAAGGCCCCACCGGCCCCCACT
>ENA-ORBV01012874-ORBV01012874.1-microbial-mat-metagenome-genome-assembly--contig:-NODE-12874-length-12817-cov-5.630298_pt1 | contig 12817 bp, 12 predicted proteins | sample MGYA00237777_ERZ505514 | MGnify/ENA primary metagenome ERZ505514 (study PRJEB26160, sample SAMN06269048) | microbial mat metagenome | isolation source: Oligotrophic lake microbial mat | place...
GCGTCAGATGTGTATAAGAGACAGGTGATTGGCTGTTGTTAGTTGAAACCGTGGATAGTTGCCGCCACATCATCACTCACAATTGTTTTTGGAATTCGCCAAGTGTTGTTGGAAGTTTTTCATCTACTCCGAGTACTACTACTATGGAGTACTGTAGCTTAGCTAGCTATTATCAAAAGTGACCCAGCAACTAATAAGGGCAGTACCATGATGGCCAAAATTGGTCTTCCCCAGTACCATGTTCTACTACGACGAGAAAGTGAGAAAGGAAGTGTTTGGCAATCGAAGTGTCTTTGTGAAGTACTAGCTACTACTAGCTATAGTAGCTAGTAGTAGCTAGAGTACTCCAGGATTCGATATACTGAACTTGAAGTACTTACTGTACTATCTAAGCTACTAGCTAGCTAGTAGTTTAAGGAGCTCATTCTCGATCATCAATCGAGACAGTCCCTGTCAGTCCTTGGAATCAGAGAGCCAGAAAGCAGCACCCAACAAAACTGGGTAACAATAGTAACAATCACAGTAGGCGAAGACAAAGTCTTGCGAAATCAAAGAATCCTCCAACCGTCTTACCAGCAGTTACCGTGCAACATCTGAAAAAGAACTAGCAACTCGTTCATTCATTCCTTGTTGGTTCATTCTTTCCTCTGTACAACCTAGCTCCCTCCCCCAAAGATTCTTTATCGAAGAGGCAGCGAACGTTTTTAGATATCCAACTCAGTTTTACAAGTAGCGCCACAACCATGAACATGTTGCGCATGCCGAGACGAACGATAAGCATGAGCTGCAGTGATCAAGATACGAAAGATGATGAGCTTGCAGCGAACGAGCAGCAGCGAGACACGCCTTCCTTTTCGTCGCAAGCGAGCACGCATTCCGCTCCTCCTTGCTTTATTGACATTTGTTGCAGCAGCAACAGCAGCAGCCATAGCAGCAAAAGCGGCAGCAAAAGGAGTAGCAAAAGCGGCAGCAAGAGCAGCCAAAGCAACAAGCATTCTGGCATAAAACCAAAGAAAGATTTCAGCGATTTCAAGAGAAGAAAAAGCGTGAATGAAGATGATGAAGAAGAAGACACTGCGACATTGGTGGAATCTCAGAGTACAGAAGAGATTGAAGAAAGAGGAGCAGGAAAATCAGAAGAAGAAGCACCAATCCACGATGACAACAACAATAATGCTGGCATGGTCAAGTCCTCGTCCACCTCCTCCTTCCGAGTGCAAGACATTCTTGCCAAGTTGGACCAGCAGAAGCAGTATAACGCCACTACTCCCAAGAGGGATATCCAGAACCAAATTGAGACGGCCATGGCTGTTGCCGACACTCAACAAAAGACTCCGGCCAACTCTACCATAGATCCATTTACTATTTTGGAAGACACAAACAATAGTTCACACAGCAGTTCCTTTTTTGTGGCCAAGAAACAACCAAATGTTGAGGGAGAAGATTCATTACAATCTTTCTATTGCCGAAGTCCCCAGCGAGAAGAAGAGCTCAAGGAGGCCCGTTTACAACAACAACGTGAACATCTACGACTTCATAACCAGCAGCTTGTAGACGAAGAAGAATCCATGGGAGACGCTTACTCCACTCATAATTGCTTCGACTCGGACCATGCCGACATCAAGGAGGAAAAAGATGATAACGTGAAGGAGAGTGGTTCTACTGCAAAAGATACAACGACAACACAGGCAGAAAACCAGGAAACAAACTTCTTGCAACAAAAGTTATCCCTGCTGCAAGGACCAAGTGACATCGTCAATAACAGCAGCAGTAATAGCAACACAGCACAGACCAGTGACTTTTGGAAGGGCCTTCTGGTTGGTTTGTACGTGTGCCAGGCCATTTTTCTTCCTCTTTGGGTCGTTTTCAATACAGGAGGATCGTGGGAAACCGCGACGACGAGTCTATTCTCGTTGTGTCTTTGGCTTTTGGGGCGTTTGGTGGTCTTGGCAGTCACGGGAACCGGCTTTGTCATGATTGCCATGGTTGCCATGCAATACGATCAATCCCTGCAGCTTCAGTCTTCTACTGCTACTAATAGTCATACTACCAATTCGAATCCAGCGACGGTACCAACATTACCACCACGAGATGACGACAACACGAACAATAACGAGCATCAAAGAAGCAAGGATCTGGAAGATGCATGTGCAGGGCTCGAAGATATGACAGTACAGTTACAATATCTGGTTGGGTTACAGCAACAGCAACAGAAGCAGCAACAACAACAGCTTGAGCCAGGTCGTGATAATGATCGTCATCCTCAGCAGATTCAGCAATACTGTCAAAAACAACTCCAATTACTAGAAAAGTGTCCATCACCAGGCAATGTTCAACAACAAAGTAGCGGCGCGATGAAGCAGACAAGGTCTTCCTCTTCTGTTCAACAGCTACTGGAAATCCCCCCGGACAACAGCAGCGGAAGCAATAAAATGGTGGAAGACACATCTCCCATCACAAGGCATGATGATGACGATGATGTGAGCACCCCCCTGAACGATGGGCCTCATGACCGCATCATCAATACCACAGTTTCCACAAGCAGTCGCGATGGAATTCCAGCTTCCATTTCTGGTCGATCTTCGCGGATATCATGGGCATCTCAGCACTCCTTGTTGAAGTTGGATGAGAATGATGACGAGAACACCAACGATGACGACGATAGGCTTACCAACAGCTTTGTTGGGCACAATGAAAGCATGAGCCAGCTTCTACAAGTTCAGAAGCCGCAAACTTATGCTGACTTTTATTCCTTAACGACGGTTCTGGTAGCCCATGTTTCTGGATTCTCAAGTTGGTGTTCGGAGCGAGAGCCACTGCAAGTATTCGAGGTACGATACAGATGGTGATGATGATGTTGGAACAGCAATTGTTGAAAGGGGGCAATGTCGGCTAATTTTATTCTTCTGCATTCAAAAAATATTTACAGCTATTGGAGAGACTTCATACGCGTTTTGACGAAGCGGCGCAGAAATTCCGTGTCACCAGAGTTGAAACAACCTCTAGTTCTTTCATGGTAAGAATTGCTGAAAAACGAGTTGACTTGGACTGCATATCTGTCGATGAGTTGACTCATTCAGAACTTATGACCTACCCCTTTTTATGTAGGCTGTATCAGGGATAGCAGAAGAGCAGTCGGAAAACCACGCCGTCGTCATGATCAAATACGCGAAGCAGATCTTACAGAGTATGGTGACCATGGTGACCTCACTGGAATCGACTTTTGGACCGGATACAGGATCGTTGCGCCTCCGAATCGGGTTGCATTCTGGGAGTGTTACCGCGGGTACTCTGGGAGGCCGTTTTCAAGTACTCGGTAGCACCGTTTCTTTCGCTTCCACAATGGAAACGACAAGTCGGAGGAACAGGATACAAGTGTCGGAAGCCACGGCTAAGCTGTTGCGGAAGAGCGGGAAGGAGAACTGGGTTCAACAGCGCCACGACCACGTGGTTGTATCAAAAGACAATGGCGAGGAAATGCCAACGTACTGGGTTGTCTCGACTACTCCGTTGGCAGGCAGAGGCAACACTTCGAAGTACCATGTAAAGTCTGCCTCATCTTTGCGGTCAGTACGATCCACAGGGTCTTCTGCTCTTTCCTTAGTGGCTGATAAGCGTCCAAAGATCCCACAACGTCGTCAAGTCTGGGGAGACGGCGAGGATAACTTTATTATGTCTTTACCGCCAATGGCTCGCGCCGCAAAAAAGAAGCGGCTCGTTGGCTGGGCTGTGAACTTACTGCGAAAACAGCTTGCCAGAGGTGTGGCACAACAGGCAAACAACAAGTCTGGGGGCAACTTCGAAATCGACGAAAATGTGCTATCCAGAGTTTGTCGCGGTGCATCTCCCTTGGAAGAAGTTGTTAGTACTGTGCGCCATTCGACGGCTGACCATACTGACCGGTCTGTGATTTCGAGTGAAATATCTGAGTCCGCTCTCAACGCAGCGGCATCAAAACAGCTTCGCGAGCTGGTGTCCAAAATTGCCGACGGATACAAGGATCTCAACTCGTTTACGAATGTGAGTTTACTTGTGTTGTTGATGATCTCTTTTGTCACTTGCTTTTCTAACCTCAGCTCACATCGACAATGTTAGTTCGAACATGCATGTCACACGGCCATGGGCTTGCAAAAGCTTCTCAATCGTTGCGGAACGCTGGACGATGACGACCTGGGTATATCATCCTCGATAGGCTCTGGTAGTATGGCGAGCCACTTTATGAGCGCTTTTGCCTCAGACGCTGTAAGCCAATTCGCAGTATTTTTTAGTGCTCTGGTGCACGACTTAAAGCACGAGGGAGTTTCGTCGCGGCAGCTTTCGAACCTGCATCCTACTTTATGCGAGGAATACAATTATGAAAGTGTCGCAGAACAAAATTCAATCACCGTCGCCTGGGAAATGCTAATGGACCCATCTTTTAAGGACCTGCAACAATGCCTTTTCGCGAGCGAAGAGGACTTGCTCAGGTTTCGGCAGCTTTTGGTCAATTGTGTTCTTGCTACCGATTTGTCCAACGCAAAAGCACTTGCTCTACGAAACCAACGCTGGGACAAGGCTTTCCAAAGTAAGGACGTAGATCCTGACTTCAAAGCCACCGCTGTTTTAGAGGCTTGCATACAAGTCTCTGATATTTCGCACATCATGCAGCACTGGAAAGTCTTTCTCAAATGGAATGAGCGCGTAAGTATGGTAGAGTATGGCTTGGATTTGCAAAAGTAATGCAATTTGAGAAGTTGACAAAACTAACACCCTCCCGTTTGTTTGCGTTGTAAAGTTCTTTCGTGAAAAGTGCGTTGCTTTTGATGCTGGACGATCTGGTTGCGACCCCGCAGATACTTGGTATAAAGAGGAGTCGGAGGTGAGTTGGTTAAGGTGCTCCATGTCTTTCATTTGTCCGGATACATAACTAACCCATTTGAACAATACACCAGTTCCTGGATAAGGTTGCGATTCCGCTTGCAAGGAAATTGGCCGAATCCAAAGTCATCGGCAGTGCAAGCGACGAGTGTCTCAACAACGCCTTGTCCAATAAAAAAGAATGGGAGCGGAAGGGTGAGATCCTGACTAAAGAATTCTATGTCCGATACTGTAAACGGAAAGAAATGGAACTAGGAGGGTTCACAAACGAAGAAGTAAACAATTTCACTTCTAAGGAAGTTGAATACATCATTAAGAAGCTAGTCGAGAAAGGAAGGAATAATGGCAGCAATCACGTGGACGAAGAAAAGGGCCAGATTGATTCTGCTCAGGTGCGTCGACTGAAGTTATCGATTCAATTGATATCCATAATATATCTTGTCGAATGCGTCGTAAAATATTGCAAGACTGACACTGCACGCCCCCGTTCTCCAACACGGCTGTGCCTTCTTTGCTCCTCGCCTACAGGCATGGTTTGATGCCTTGGAAATCTATGAGCGCTGCCCGACTGCCATGGAAATTTCTGATCGATCAATAATATTTCCGATTTATTCCGGTACGATGCGTCTTTTGCCATTTCTATCATGAGCAAAAGCGTGGCTCGATTCTTACACGCGTCTTGAATTGCTGCAGGTACATATGTTTGGATCAAGGGCGATAAGATCCAGCTAGATAAAGACGGGCACTTTGAGATGAACTTGGCGCTCAACTTTGTCCAGGAGAGCAAATTGCACCTTGACCCGATTCACTACACTCGAGCCCTGGCTATGCTGGCAGAAGTGCTCGGAAGGCGAGGACATTACAAAGCAGCCATTGCACAGTTTGAAAAACTGGCAGAAATTTACTCTGCCGAGGCTCTCTCCCTACCTATTGCAGAAATTTATGGAACCGATCGATCCGCTCATGCCTACTCCTTTAGCGCCATTTGGCACGACCAGCTTGGAAACTCGGGCGAAGCCACAGCCGCATGTGAATATGTGATTCAGGACCTTCTTCCCATAATGGACATCCGCAATACTCTCGGAAACTATGAATTGCTTTTAAATGTGATCCGAGTACTGAAACCACGTGGTCAGGAAAAGCGTCTGCATCAATTGCTTCATGACTATGTTATCGACCCCTTCTACAAGTTTAATGGCCCAAGCGGTAAGATTGATTCCGCCGCTTTACTACTGCCTTTGTGGACTTGATCGTTGCATGATGCTTCGCCTGTCTCACAATCAAATCTTTTCTTGCTCGCTCAATCTCTTGCCCATCTCCAGGATTCACTCCTTGCATCTCGCAACTGAAACCAATGTCTTACCTACTTGAAATATGCGCGGATGCTACTTCCTTTGACAAGTTGGACGAGGCCGCCGACTGGCTTTGCGAAGGTGACAATGGAGTCACGGAAGACTTTGTGGACAGCATTTATGCCAAAGCAGGTTGGTCACCTTATGATATGGTAGCAGAGCTTTGCCTTCGTGTCGCCAATCGTCTTGGATTGGAAGGCAGGGATATGGAAAAACAGAGGCTACTGACATCAAAGGGCCTCATGCTGGTGCGAATGGCAGAAAAGAAGCTGAGAGACGCCGAAGGCAACGTGACAGTGCCCATTGCATATGAAATGCATGAGCCTGTCTACAATGCGTTGGAAATGGTTGCCAGACAAATGGGCGTAGTCTGCGAAGACGGCTCAGAGGCCCAGCTGCGGAGACGCCTAGACGTCCATTTGCCGCCCTCGTATCTGAAACCTCCTGTGATGGACACAGTCCTTACCAGCTAACCTAAACGTGACAAACTGGTGCCTGAAGTGCTGTTATGTGCTACTTTCCGCCTATTATACTTAAGTAAACTTTAGCTGCTACTGGCTTCGTTCAGTTAGTCCAGTCCTACTACTACGTATTCCTCGGAGTAAGATTTATTCGGAGAAGGAGTACAGAACGTACGGCACCATTAGAGTGCTCGCGGTAGATGAAAAACTGGCGAAAGAGGAGTACTCCAGTCTATGGTCAGATATCTGTGTAGTACTGCACTACTGCTTGCCTGTTCATAGCATGTCATCTCCTAGACTGTTTCATGGTAGCTGAGGCCTTCGCTAAGTAGTCCCACTCTGAGACTGGCGTTGTCTCGACAGCCCGTGTTTGCTCGAAAGAAGAACGTTGTTGTTGTGAAGTTGGGGTTGGAATTTGTGGTTGTGGTTCGTGATGAAAGGCCTCCTGGTTCGCATTAGAATCTTGATATCTCTCGATGCTAGAAGGAGTTGCAAAAGCACTGTAGCTCTCGTCGTTAAAATTCACGGTGCCGCCATTTGCAGTAATACTATTACTCTCCCCACAAACATTTCCCCCATAGCGGATGTAGTCCTTTTCATTCCATTCAAAATGTTCCTCCGCGCTCATTCCAATGCCCGCCACAAGCTGATGAAGAGGTAACATAGAAAATGGTTCTTCAAGTTGAATTGAGAGCTCGTCGATGCCTAAGAAATGTGCACTGTTGTGAGCTTCGTGTGTCGTTTTAGGAGGTACTGGTAGACGGTCAACACTCAGAAGTTTCTTACCCATGAGAAAATAGTTGGCAGCAACGGCCACAGGGATACTAAGTGAAACAGCAGCGGGAATGTTCTTTGGTGAGTAAGGAGGTCGGGGAAATAGTCAATCGCTTAGCCCATGTGGTGATAACTTACGTTGCTACATGGTTCCAAGAATCGCCCAAAACATTCCACAGAGCCAGAGGAAGGAAAAGAAGCCACAATTCCAAAAACCGAGCCGTGTGCCGTGTATAAACCAAGGGAACGGGGGAATTATAAATCTGTAGGGATCCCAACCAAACTACCGTGTGAGTCAAGCCAAAACCAGAATCAATAGAAAAAATTCAGTCGAATCGCTCTGGCAAAACTCTCACTTACACGATCACATGAACCCATGGCATCACACAAGTGGGTAACAGATTCATCCACGGCGATTCTTCGGTACGTTTCCAGTGGCAAATTGTTGATGGCGTTGGACATTTCAAATAGAGCCCGGGATGGTCTGTGACGCTTCCAGTGAATCAGTTCCGTGGCAAAGGGCCCATCCAGCCGTTCTCTCACGGCTCTGCAGTAGTCTTCTTCATCTTCTCTCTCCGATAGCAAATGACGACACAAACTTCGAGGAAAGGCCCAAACTATGTCGCCAATCCGTTTCAAGAGTCTTTGTTTTTCTGGAAAGGGCATATCGGAATATTTGATCCAGGCCGATGTTTGCCTTGCAATGTTCCGTGAATTATTGGTGACAGCAGCCCAAGCTTTCCGGGCTTCGTCCCAGCGTTGATACGACGCGTTGGTTCGGAATACCAACAGCAAGCCAAGAGCAGGGCTGCTCAATGTGAACGGCTGAAGAGGAAGCTTCAAGGCTTTAAACGAGACAAACGGATCATGATGGAACCCACTGAAGTCGTCCCACCCAACGGAAGCAAAGGCATTGTAGAGGCATATAAAGAGTGCTACAGAGCCGATCAAGACGCACTCGCCGGCCAATTGCCTGGCCACTCCTGACCGTCGCAGATTCCACAAGTTGTCGGTAAATCTGTCGGGCGATCGATGTCGCACCCAACTCTCATAATCGAACAAATCTCTTCTCCGATTTTTCTCGCCATAACTCAATTCCAACTCCTCCAGATTGGGCAACGCCGAGCGAACTCCCTTTGGCCTGGATGAAAGATTGTCGTGCGTAGAAGGTGAAAAGGCATCCGTCAAGCCCAGCGACAGCAGGGCACACAGAGCACAGGTTCTGCTTGGTTTTCTTCTTGTCATATTCCCCCAACAAGTTAGTGAATAAGGAGTAAGAAATCGTGGATCCGTTATTGCTGGCGCAGCATCTGAAGGAAAGGTTTGGATCGGATGATGAGGCGAAAAAGAACTAAAAAACGTGGAGAACGTGGAGCAATAATGGCTCTTGCTCTGGCTCGATTCGCAAGCCGTGGATTCTTCTCGGTTGCCTTTTGGTCGTTGGCTTTGGAGCTCCGCTTCGTTGCCTCGATCGGTGGGTGTCGAATGCGACTTGAGGGTCCTCTCTATAGAACTACTTAGGCCTTGGAAGAGGGTTTATTATAGTTTGGATAGTGTTTGGATACACTGTCCAAGAGTGTGTTGTGTTGGATGTGTTTGTTTGTTTGTTGTTCACGTGTGCTATCAGGTGTTTCTTCAAAGGCGTTCGAGCGTACGGAGAGTCGGAGACCACCGTACGGAGACCGTACGGAGACCCGTTACGTCGTAGAAGGCCTTGTGCGACCTATTCAAACAATGGTAGGAACTCTACGCGCTATCATGAGTAAGGACGTGCGGTCAGGCCAAGGCAATACCGTCGCACAAAAGATCCAAAAGATCCATGACAGATGTTTGCCCCTTAGTAGTATATTACTTGCACCGACTGCAACCGATCGTCCAGCAAGCGACGACCACCGTGACCAACAAAAAGTAGGATAGCTCTATCTATTGGTAGCTGGCGTTGGATACAATCCTCGTCAATCAATGAATGAATGTAGTATTGTAAATAGAACAACAAGTGCAACTTGATAGATTATTATTATTATCGAAAGAAGACCTCACACGAATAAGAGCTTGCCATCACAAACATGAGAATTGTCGTGGTGATTCCAACCTTTTATACCGACACGAAGGACATTCGATTTCAATTGGCCGTACAAACTTTGCAGGCATGTTTGCGTCATAAACTGGAAGCCATTGTTGTGGATGCTTCACCTTCCGACGAGATTCGTACAGCATTGTTGGAAGGTGCTACTGCAGGCGACGACGACAAGACGAATCATGATCATCAGATTCGCATCCACCAACAAACGTACCAAGGAAAGAAAGGAGCGGCCTTGCGAGAAGGCATTGGTTTGGCTGTACAACAATTAGCAGGGGGTGCCGTCAAGGGCATTATTTGCTTTCAAGAACCCGAAAAAGTCGACATGGTCCGGGAATGGAGGACCCTTGCCAAATTGCTCTACAACGACGACGACGACCAACAAGTGGCCGATATTTGTGTCCCCCGACGTTCTCAGCAGTCCTTCCAGTCTTCCTATCCCATAGAACAATATCACTCGGAAACCTTTGCGAATATGTATCTCGATGCCTTGGCCAAACAAGTTGGATTTCCTTCGGTCGATTGGACCATTGGCCCAATGGCTTTCTGTTCCAATATGGCCAAACATTGGACGGATGTCACTGTGGATTCTGCTAATGATGGTAAGAATGGTAGTCCAAACCGTGGTGCTGGTTGTTATAAAGGTGATTTGTGGGATATGCAATTGGTTCCTCTAGTACGAGCCCAACGATGGTATGGGGCTCGGGTCATTTCGCACGAGTTTGATTTTATGTTACCGCAAGAAATGAAAGCACAAGAAGAGGGTGTTCCATTGTGGAGTGAAAAACGACTCTTTCAACTTCAGCATTTATTTGACAAAGTAGGCGGTGCACTCAAGGAGGAAACAGACCCAACAATACCTGCTGATGATGGTGGTGCTGATGATGATGATGAGCTTCCGCATGATCCAAAGAACAAAGGACAACGAAAACGAAAAAAGCAAGGTGGACTGCCGCCATTGTGCCTCTCGATGCTGTTGATAGTGGTAGCAGTACTATGGCCGATGCCAGCAACCACTTTTGTTGCTGCCGGCTATGGATGGTCAGTGTCCATTGGGAGAAACTACCAACCGTCCATTCAAGAACAACATCGACCGAAGAGGACTTTTTTTGGACATGCTTCCTCCTTTTGTAGCAATGTAAACAATAATGCGTGGACAGCGGCTAGGTGTTCTTTTCTATCGAGACCTCTTGCACAACTGCAAAGACGTTCAAAACAACACACTAGTCGTGCTTTTGCTGTACTATCCATGGGGTTGCAAATCACCATTCGCATGGTGGGACGAGAAAAGGCAGGATCGCATGATCAATGGATTCAGCAGGCGTGTCAAATGTACACAACACGATTGCAATCTGCGCAAATGGAAATTATCACGCAATGGCACAAAACCAATGATGCCTTGCTCAAGGCAGTCCAAGCCGATGTCTCTAAAAGTGGCAGCAGCGGCAGTGGCGCTGTCGTGGTTCTCTTGGATCCTCGCGGGAAAATGCCAACCAGCGAGACATTCTCGGACGACCTATACGATTGGTTAGAGGCGGGGGGAAGTCGGTTGATTTTTTGCATTGGCGGTGCCGAGGGATTGCCACCGGAACTGCAATCGGGATATTTGACAACGACAAAAAGCACCAAGCAATTGCCCTTGCTGAGCTTGTCCAAATTAACCTTTACGCATCAATTTGCGCGCTTCTTATTGATCGAACAAATCTACCGTGCATCGGAAATACGGAAAGGTAGCAACTATCACAAGTAAAACTACGGACCGCAACATTGTTTGAGCCAAAAACAATCTATACTGCTTTTAGAATAGTTTTAAAGCTATCAATACATTATTATCGTTCCGTTGCAATGCGAGACATCGATATCAGCGGTTCATACCTAACGACACGGGCAAAAGAGGCCGCTTCCCAGCAGTGCAAACGCAAAAGAGCGCATATAATAGCGAGCAAGGAATGGCGAGTCCAACAGCTACGACCGAGCCGTACAGAATGATATCTACGAGGAGCGTAAAACATACAATGATATCCCCGATTGCTCTGTAAAACATCTTGATCCGTCCTGAAAATATGGTTTCGTTATGGGTGGGTTCGTCGTCGACGGCAGTTTTCTCTTGCTCTTCTGCTAATTCCAGACGCAACGTACTGAGACTCGATTGCTTTTGTAGATTGGCGGCCATTGATTTTTGACTTTCATAATCCTGTGTGATTCGATTGAGCTCTCGCTGGACTTCCATGGCATCTTTGATTTTATCGGCTTTGGATAGTAACATTTGCATGGCCTCTAAACTTGCCTTGAGCGTCGCAGCTCGGCTCGTGGCATCGACAAACGAGTCCGTCACATCTTCCGACCGAAAGGACAAATTCGAGACGCGGTCCGGGCCCACCGTGTCTTCTATTTTGGAAATGAACGAGTGAAATTCAGAGGATGGAATACGCATCGTCATTTCCAGAATCAGACGAGTTCCAGACTTGTGAGGTCGAATAGAGTAGGTATCTTTTCGAGAAGACTTGTTTTCGACATACCCTCCAGCATTCGTCAAAATATCTTCAATTTGGGAGGCTGTGCTTTGGCCCTTTTCTTTGGGCGTGGAAATGGACATTTTGCCATTGTGAACCAGCATTCGTTCTTTGGGAGACGGTATCGAAACCTCGCCCAGTTTTTTGCCAAGAGCGTCTTCCACGCTGGCGCCCATGGTAGTACCACCTGCCCTTAAGACCTTCAAATCTTCTTCCAAAAGTTCATCAAATCCAACATCGGCATCTCTTTCCACTGTTCTTGTTGCCGACATGGCCTTTCGTAGGGCCATTTTTTGCGCAGGCAGGTGTGCCAAATGTTCTGGTGCACTCGCCGAGCGCGATGCGGTGGTGGGTTCTCCCACGCCATCCTCCAAAACGACTGCGGCAGAAAAGGCAAACAGCAACAGAACTGCCAAGAGCTTGCATGTATGGAGCATCCTTTTCGTAGGCGTTGATTGTTGTTTGGCGACCTTCATGTTCCCTCCGCGTTCGGATCGAAGTACTAGGTTTCTGATTGCAAAACAATGTGCTCAGATCACGATCATCAAGTGCATCCATGTAGAGATGAAGGTTGACAACCCATGAATTTAGATTTTTTTGGCGTCCTTTATTTCGCATCGCGGTACGTTTGGTGTTGGACCAGTCGTGGATATCCTTTTATAACACGACTCATCGATGTCGTAATGACGTAGAGTATGTCTTAGTGAATACCTGTCTCTTATACACATCTCCGAGCCCACGAGACTAAGGCGAATCTCGTATGCCGTCTTCTGCTTGAAA
>ENA-ORBV01012878-ORBV01012878.1-microbial-mat-metagenome-genome-assembly--contig:-NODE-12878-length-12814-cov-4.022768_pt1 | contig 12814 bp, 13 predicted proteins | sample MGYA00237777_ERZ505514 | MGnify/ENA primary metagenome ERZ505514 (study PRJEB26160, sample SAMN06269048) | microbial mat metagenome | isolation source: Oligotrophic lake microbial mat | place...
TTCAAGCAGAAGACGGCATACGAGATTCGCCTTAGTCTCGTGGGCTCGGAGATGTGTATAAGAGACAGGTGTATGGGGCGACGGGCTCCACGAATCTCGCGATTATCGCTGAGCGCATTTCAGAGTTAGGGTTGGCCGGGACGCCGATGCTGCTGGTCGGTGTTGCGCTGCTCGTCGTCGGATTCGGCTTCAAGCTGGCGGCTGCGCCATTCCACATGTGGGCCCCCGATGTGTACGAGGGGGCGCCGACGCCGATTACCGGCTTCATGGCAGCCGGGGTGAAGGCCGCGACCTTCGCGGCCTTCCTGCGCGTCTTTCTCGAGGCCTTTCCCGGAGTCTACACGGAGTGGCACAGGGCAATCTGGTGGCTGGCCGCGATTACCATGATCGTGGGCAATTTTATCGCGCTCCAGCAGAAGCGCCTCAAGCGCATGCTTGCCTACTCGAGCATTGGACACACGGGATTCGTGCTCGTAGCGCTGGCGTCCGGCACGCAGCAGGCGGCGACGGCATTTCTCTTCTACCTCCTGGCCTACACCCTGGCGACCATGGGCGCCTTCGCGGTCGTGATCGCGCTGGGTCGGGCCGGCGAGGAGCGCGATGCCGTCGAAGACTACCACGGACTCTGGTATACGAATCCCGTCATCGCGATGTCGATGATGGTGTTCATGCTGGCGCTGTTGGGTTTCCCGATTTTCGGCGGCGTGGGTTTCTTCGCGAAGTGGTACGTGCTGCAGGCCGCTCTGCAAGCGCCGGCGCCACAGACGCGACTGGCCATCATTCTCGCGCTCACGACCGCAGTTTCTGCCGGCTACTATCTGTACGTGGTCATGGTGATGTTCATGAAGCAACGCCCGATCGGCGCCCCCATCCTGTCTCCGATGCCCGGCTTGACGCGCGCAGTGATTGCCGTCTCGGTGTCCCTCATCCTGCTGTTCGGGGTATATCCCGAACCGCTGATCCGGTTGGCCAAAGCGTCGAATTCGTTAGGCATTCCGACCGTCGCGCCAACCGTCGCGCCAACCGTTGCGCCACAAGTCGCACCTCGAACGGCGCTCGCAGCTCCAGGACATTGACTCTCGCGGGGCCGCACAGCGGCCCCGCCTCGTTTCGCGGAACGCATCGAGGACTCTTGCCGATTAACGCAGGGATGTTCAGGCAGTACGATATTCGTGGCATCGTCGACCACGAGTTGACGGTCGAATCGGCCGAGGCCATTGGCCGGTCGTACGCGGCGTATCTGGCGACCCACTCCATCGTCGGGACGATCGCCGTCGGACGCGACAATCGGCCGAGTGGTAACAAACTGCGCGATGCGTTGGTGCATGGCCTGGCGTCCAGCGGTGTGGACGTGATCGACGTTGGCGTGGTGCCAACGCCGCTACTCTATTGGAGTTTGCATCATCTTCCCGTGGTGGGCGGTATTCAGATTACCGGGTCGCACAATCCGCGGGAGTACAACGGCTTCAAGCTGTGCATTGGAAAGGACTCGCTGCACGGCAGGGGTATCCAGGCGCTGTACGACCTCATTGTGGGGGAAGTGTTTCCGGCGGGCGAGGGAAGCGTTCGGTACGAAGCGGTCATCGATCGCTATGTCGACGACGTGGTAGCGCGCATCGGACTCCTGTCGCGTCCGCTCAACGTCGTCTTCGACGCGGGCAATGGCGCGGGCGCGCTCGTGGCGGAACAGCTCTTCACGCGGCTCGGGGTGCAGGGGACGTACATCTTCTGCGAGAGCGACGGCACCTTTCCCAATCATCATCCCGATCCCACCGTCGTCGAAAACCTGCACGACATCATCGCCGAGGTTCGGCTGCACCATGCCGATCTCGGTATCGCCTTCGACGGCGACGCAGACCGCATCGGAGTGGTGGATGGCGACGGCAACATTATCTGGGGCGATCACATTCTCATCCTGTACGCGCGCGATGTGCTCACTCGCACCGGGACGGGGCAGTCCATCATCTTCGACGTCAAGTGCTCGCAGGCGCTCCCCGACGCCATCACGCAGGCCGGCGGCTTACCGCTGATGTGGAAGACGGGACACTCACTCATCAAGGACAAGATGAAGGAGATGCACGCCCCCGTGGCCGGGGAAATGTCGGGGCACATGTTCTTCAGCGAAGGCTTCTACGGACACGACGACGCGTTGTACGGCGCGGCGCGTTTGCTGCGCATCGTGGCGGACAGCGGCCGATCGGTGAAGGAGTTGCTCGCCGACATTCCCAAGTTTGTCTCGACCCCCGAAATTCGGGTCGATTGCCCGGATGATCGCAAGTTTTCGCTGGTGGCAGAAGCAGCCCGGTACTACAAGGCCAAATACGACGTCATCGACGTGGACGGTGTCCGCGTCCTGTTCGGCGACGGATGGGGACTCGTACGGGCCTCGAACACGCAACCGATTCTCGTCACGCGATACGAGGCACAGAGCGCCGAGCGCCTCTCGGCCATTCAATCGGAAATGGAAGCGTGGCTGCGTTCGCAGGGGATGAATCCCTGACATGAATCCCTGACATGAATCCCTAACGTGAGCCGTCGTCAATGGATCGTTGGAGGCATCGCCAGCATTGCGGCGCTCCTCCTGTTCGGGCGCATCGCCGCCGGCTGGTACATGGAGTACCTCTGGTACGACGCGCTCGGCGCGGCCGCAGTCTGGCGCGCGCGAACCATCGATCTGCTGCTGATACGCGGTGCCGCGTTCGCCGTCGGAACACCCTTCGTCTTTCTCAACCTGTACGCCGTACGCCATTCGGTCGTTTCGCTGATCCTTCCCAGGCGTGTGGGAAATCTCGAAATCGGTGAGGAGGTTCCCGGTCGCTACCTCATGGGCGCGGTGATCGTTCTCTCGCTCGCACTGGGACTCGGGTTGGCGCTGCCGCATAGTGACTGGGCCTCGCTCGATTTGGTGAGACACGGAGAAGCATTTCGTGAAAGCGACCCGTACTTTCAATTCGACATTGCCTTCTGGGTCTACTGGCTTCCGCTCGAGGAAGAAGCGCATCTCTGGTCGCTCATCGCGCTGCTCGTCGTCAGCCTGCTGGTGGTCTTTCTGTATGCCTTGACGCCCAGTCTGCGCTGGGAGGGCGGACGGCTGCGTGTGTCGAGCTACGTACGGCGACACTTTTTCGCACTTGGCGCACTGCTCCTCGTTCTGCTGGGCTGGAGCTACCGACTCGATGCGTATCGTCTACTCCTTAACGGGAGTGGAGCGCTGGGGGCGTTCAACGCGCTGGATCATCGAGTCGGCATACCAGCCAACCTCGTGCTGGCCCTCGCGACGATCGCGGCGGCCATGTTGCTGCTCTGGTCCGGATGGGTGGGGCAGTTTCGCATAGCCTTCGCCACGGTGAGCATGTCGCTCTTGCTTGCGCTGTCGCTGCGTCAACTCCTTCCACCCGTCGCGGAGCGATTTCTCACGCCCAGCGACCCGGACGTGCGCGACGCGCCGTATTTCAAAACGCGGGCCGGCTACACCCGTCGGGCCTTTGATATCGATCGCGTCGAGATGGCCGACTCCAGCAACCGCACGCGCACCCTCACCGGTGCATTGCGAGGCGCGTCGCTGTGGGACGCCCTCGCGTTGGAACGCGCCAAGTCGGGCGACCAGGGAGCGGGGCATGCGATCGGGGCGCCCGGGTGGGAGGCGCAGGACGGACGTATCCGCGCGCTGGTCGTCCAGCGACCCTCTGGGCCCGATGCCAGCGATCCACTCGCTGCATGGAGTGTGACGCGAATCGACGCAGACTTGTCGACCGATCAGGGCGGCCCGGTTACCGTGCCCGGAATCTCCGGAGAGATGGTGTTGCCGGGTGCCGTGGTGCACGACTCGGCGCCTGGCTACGCGATCGTCATCGACTCGTTAGGTCGTATCGCCGCGCCCACCCTGCAGACGCTGGCCAGCAGGGTCGCGTACGCGTGGGGATTGCAGAATCCGCGACTCCTGAGCTCGACGATTCCGCGGCAGACGGCACGCCTCGCGTTGCATCGCGATGTGCGCGGTCGCGTCCGACGCGTGTTCCCGTTCTTTTTGCAAGGCGCGCGCGTGTCGCCGGTCGTCTACCGCGACTCGCTGCTGTGGACGGTGCATCTCTACGCGTCATCCACCTCGTATCCGCTGAGCGATCCGGTACGGGTGCGCAACGAGGAAGTACGCTACTTCCAGCATGCCGGTGTGGCGATCGTCAACGCCCACACGGGCCGCCTCTTCGCCGTCGCCGATCAGGCCCCCGATCCGATTACCACCTCATGGATGAAGCGCTTTCCGGCGCTCTTCGTCTCGGCAAGCGCCCTCGATCGCCAATTGACCGAACGCCTTGCTCCGCCAGTCGAGGCGGCGCTGGTACACGCCCGACTCTTCGCACACGTCGGGCCTCGAGGAGAAAACGGCCCCCCATCACACCTCCCCAGACAGCACGGGGGCGATACGTTGTTCTCGAACCCCGCATTCGCGCCATTCGTCGATTCGACATCCGGTAACTTGGCGCTCGCGTATCCGATACTCGACGCTACAGACCGGGTGCGCGGCGTTGTAGTGGCGTCTGGCGGCGCCCAATATGAGGTGCGTTGGGAACCGTTCGACATCCTCGGTCCTCGCTGGAAGAGCGTGGTCGACCGGCTGCATCGGGCAATTGACTCGGCGTCGCAAGGACTTATCGCGCGCGATGGTGCACTTGTGCGAGGCCCGGTTCGCATGCTACCGCTCGCCGGCAGCAGCGCGTATGTGCAGACCGCGTACTCCTGGCGGACCAACGGCGCGCCCGCGATACGCCTCGTGGCAGTGTTGGTGGGCGACTCCATTCGTACCGGACACACGATCGCCGCTGCGGCCGGACTACCGGCGCCCGCGCTGCCTGCCGATCCGCTCACGCCAGCCGAGTTTCGCGCACGTATCGAAACGCTTTACGGCGAAATGCGGGAGGCCATGCGAAGCGGCGATTGGCAGGCATTTGGCAACGCCTATGAGATGCTGGGCCGAGTGCTGCGCGCATCGCAGGGCTCGAAGCCTTGAACCCCCACCGGAGCCTCCATAGCTTGCCCCGCCGAGATACCCACTCTTCCGCGCACCGCGCAGGCGTTCGAGCCGACGCGCTGACAGCCGAGGGCGAGCCTTGCCGCTCCCTCGCTGGTGTGCCCACGGAAGTCACTTCAGCGGCAACGACCACAACGTCGGAGAACGCGTGAACATCCACGAATACCAGGCGAAGGAACTCCTTCGTGCGGTTGGCGTACCGATTCCGCCGGGAGATATTGCCACCACGCCTAACGCGGCAGAAGCCCTCGCCCGCCGAATCGGGAAAATGGTGGTGATCAAAGCGCAGGTGCACACCGGCGGCCGCGGCAAGGCCGGAGGCGTCAAACTAGCCAAAACTCCCGAGGAGGCGCGCGAGAAGGCGCAGGCCATCCTCGGCATGCAGATCAAGGGGCTCACGGTCGAAAAGGTGCTCGTCACCGAGGCGGCCGATATCGCCACCGAGGCCTACGTCGGCATCATTTTGGACCGGGCGAGCAGAAAGCCGGTCTTCATGGTGAGCCCGGCGGGCGGCATCGACATCGAGGAAGTTGCGGCCACCACGCCGGACAAGATCCTGAAGTTACCGGTCGATACGCGCTACGGCCTCATGCCATTCCAGGCCATGCGGCTCGGCTTCTTCCTGTACGAGGACATCGCCAAGGCGCGCGTTGCAGCCAAGATCATGCAGCAGCTCTACACCGCCTTCATGGCCAATGGCTGCTCGCTGGCCGAGATCAATCCGTTGGTGGTCACCCCAGCCGGTGAAGTGATCGCCGTCGATGCGAAGATGGTGATCGACGACAACGAACTCGATCGTCGTCCGGCGGTCGCCGCGTTGCGCGACGAAAGCTCGGAAGAGCCCAGTGAAGTGTTGGCGCGCCAAGCCAACCTCACCTTCATCAAGCTCGATGGCAACGTGGGCTGCGTGGTGAACGGCGCGGGACTCGCCATGGCAACCATGGACCTCGTCAAGTACTACGGGGGTGACCCGGCCAACTTTCTCGATATCGGCGGGTCGTCGAATCCCGAAAAAGTGGTCAACGCGCTCCGCATCATCACCGCCGATCCAAACGTCAAGGCGATTCTGTTCAACATCTTCGGCGGCATTACTCGAACCGACGATGTGGCCAACGGCATCGTGACCGCGACGAGGGAGAACCCGCTCAAGGTGCCCATCGTCATTCGACTTACCGGCACCAACGAAGAAATCGCGATGCAGATACTCACCGACAACGGATTCTCGGCGTCCAGCGACATGGATGAAGCGGTGCAGAAGGCTGTGCAACTCGCGACGGGAGGACAGGCCGCGTGAGCGTCTTCATCGACAAGAACACAACCCTCATCGTGCAGGGCATTACCGGGCGCGATGGCTCGTTCCATACGAAGCAGATGATCGAGTACGGCACGCGAGTGGTTGCCGGCGTCACACCGGGGAAGGGAGGCCAGAAGTTCGAAGGCACGGTCCCCATCTACAACACCGTCGCCGATGCAGTGAATGCGACGGGCGCCAACACTGCGGTGATCTACGTGCCGCCCATGTTCGCCGCCGACGCGATCATGGAAGCAGCCGACGCCGGACTTGCCCTCGTGGTGGCGATTACCGAGGGAGTGCCGGTGCTCGACATGACGCGCGTCTACCCCTATGTGAAGGAAAAGGGGTCCCGTCTACTCGGCCCCAACTGCCCAGGGCTCATCTCGCCGGGGGAATCGAAGGTGGGGATCATTCCGGGGCGAATCTGCACCGCAGGACCGGTGGGCGTGGTGTCGCGCTCCGGGACTCTCACCTACGAGATCGTCTACCAGCTCACGCGCGCCGGCATCGGTCAGACAACGTGCGTCGGTATTGGCGGCGATCCCATCAACGGAACGAACTTCATCGACGCCCTGGCGGCGTTCGAGGCCGATCCGGCAACCCGGGTCGTGTGCATGATGGGCGAGATTGGCGGGACGGACGAGCAGGAAGCGGCGGACTACGTCAAGCACCACATGAAGAAGCCCGTGGTGGGCTTCATCGCCGGCCAGACGGCCCCGCCGGGCCGACGAATGGGGCACGCGGGAGCGATCATCTCCGGCTCGGCTGGAACGGCCGCCGAGAAGATCCAGGCCTTCCACGACGCGGGGATGGGTGTGGCCAAGCGGCCCATCGATTTCGTGGAGTTGGTGAAGGCACGACTCAACTGAACGACTGAACCTGAATAGAGGGATATATGGCTGGGAATCGCACACTGACCATTGTGAAGCCTGACGCGTTCGGCGCCGGTAAGGCAGGAAAGATCATCGCGCACCTTGAAGCGGCCGGCTTCAAGGTGGTGTCGGCCCGGGTAATGGATCTCTCCACGGCGCAGGCGGAGGAGTTCTACGGTGTGCACCGTGAGCGCCCGTTCTTCCGGTCGCTGGTGACGTTCATGACGTCCGGTACGTGCATGCCGCTGGTACTGGAGCGCGAAAACGCCGTGGCCGAGCTGCGGACGGCCATCGGGGCGACCGATCCGGCCGAGGCGGCCGCAGGGACGGTCCGGAAGCTGTACGCCGAGTCAAAAGAGAGGAACTCGATTCACGCATCGGATTCCGATGAAAACGCTTCCCGCGAGTCGCGTTTCTTCTTTGCGGAGTCGGAGATTCTGTAGGGTGGTGTAAGTTCCGGCGCCATCGCCACTTGATACGCTAGCCCGGCAAGTCTAAATTCCCGGGCTATGCTGTCAATTGATCTCCGGATTCTCGACGCGCATGCGACGCGCATTGACGCGGAGCTCGCCGCCGACGATGCGGTGTGGCTGGAGACCGATGCCCGTCCGGTTATCGGAGTCCACGTCACTGGCCGTTTGTCGAGAGCGGGCACGGAGCGATATTACTTCAGTGGTCGAATTGAGGGGACGACGCAGAACACCTGCCGTCGTTGTCTCATCGACGTCGAGGTACCGGTCGCCGACGATGTGCATGTGTTGTTCGCCGAGACGGACGGCGAAGAGTCCGACGAGTCCGACGTATATCTCATCGACGCGCACGAACACAGTCTGGACCTGCGACCGGCCATTAGGGAACAGTGGCTGCTCGTCGTTCCATCGCTCGTGGTCTGCCGCGAAGACTGCAAAGGATTGTGTCCGACGTGTGGTGCTGATCTGAATCTCGGGGCGTGCAGCTGCGCTCCGATGCAAGACCCCCGCTGGAACGTGCTCCGCTCGCTGGACGAGTCGGCGCGTTAGGCGAATCACTTTTTTCGAGACGAGAGTCCCATGGCCGTCCCCAAGCGCCGAACCTCCAAGCGCAGAAAGCGCGCGCGCAACACGCATAAGGTCGCTCCGGCGATCGCCATCCAGAGCTGCCCACGGTGCAGCAGCATGAAGCGCCCGCACCGCGTCTGCGGGGAGTGCGGCTATTACGCGGGTGAGCAGCGAGTCGCCGCACAGGACGCCTGACTTGGCGCGTATCGCGCTTGACGCGATGGGGGGCGATTTTGCTCCCTCCGCCACCGTCGCCGGGGCGCTCCTCGCGTTAGGTGAGATCGATCGGTCCCACCGTATTCAGCTGGTCGGAATTTCGGACGTCATTCGTCGGACCATCGACAGCGAGCTCTCCGGCGCGTTGGCATTCTTGGCGCCGCACGCCACGCGCTTGGAGATCGTCGAAGCGACGGAGACGATCGAGATGTCGGAAAAACCGTCGACCGTCATTCGCGGCAAGCCCAACAGCTCCATGCACGTCGGGCTTCGATTGCAGGCCCATGGTCAGTCCGATGCCTTCATCTCGGCCGGCAACACCGGCGCCCAGATGGCCATCTCGTCGCACGTCTTGCGCTTGCATCCGGGCCTCTCGCGCCCAGCCATCAGCACCGTGTTTCCGACCGCGAGGCAGCAGATTGTGGTCCTCGACTCGGGCGCCAACGTGGATTGCTCACCGCAGGAGCTGGTGCAGTTCGCCCGCGTTGGGTCGGTGTACGCGGAAGACATTCTCGGCCGCTCCAATCCGGTCGTCGGTCTGCTGAGCATCGGCGAAGAGGCGGAGAAGGGAAACGCGGCGGTGAAAGAAGCGCACCAGTTGCTGTTACGCTCGGGACTCAACTTTCAGGGCAACGTCGAAGGGCGCGACATCGCCATGGGCGCGAGCGACCGTGGACCGTTCGATGTGGTCGTGTGTGACGGCTTTGTGGGCAACGCATTGCTCAAGTTCTATGAGGCCATCGCGCCAACCCTCATCCAACTCGTGGCGAAGCATGCCGGACTGTCGCACGAGCAGGTGGCCGCCGTCCTCAAGCAGTTGGACTACTCGGAGCAGGGCGGCGCTCCGCTACTAGGCGTCAAGGGCGTGTCCATTATTTCGCACGGCAAGTCCACCTCTCGCGCCATCAAGAATGCGATCAAGGTGGCGTTGCGGGCCGTCGAGTCGCGCATGTCAGAGCACATCGGCCGCCGCCTCTCGGAGAACGGAAACGGAGGCGCCGTCGCGTGAAGCGACCGATTGCGCACCTGGTCGGCGTCGGGATGTACGCGCCACCGCGAGTGATGACCAACGACGAGTTCGCAACCATGGGCTTGGAGACCACCGACGAGTGGATCTACAAGCGCACGGGTATCACACAGCGCCACGTCGCCGGACCGCAGGAGACCAACTGTTCCATGGCCGCTGCAGCCTCGCGTATGGCCATGAAGCGCGCCGGTGTCGCGGCGGCCGAAGTGGACGTCATTGTGCTCGGGACGGCGTCGCCCGATCGCCTGCTCCCCTCGACCGCGGTCGATCTGCAGGCTGAACTGGGGGCCTCGAAAGCCGCCGCGTTCGACGTCATGGCGGCCTGTTCGAGTTTTCTCTACGGGCTCATCGTGGCCGAAGGGCTGATCGTAAGCGGAAACGCCGACATCATTCTCGTGGTCGGCACGGAAATGTTGACGAGCATCGTCGACTGGCAGGATCGCTCGACGTGCGTCTTGTTCGGCGACGGAGCCGGTGCGGCCGTGCTCAAGCGCTCGTCGAATGGGAAGGGCATTCTCTCGTCGTTCATGCGCTCCGACGGCAAGCTGGCCGAACTGCTCTATCGCCCATCGGGCGGTGCGGCTCATCCCTTCGATGCCAAGGTGCTGCAGGATCGCTCGTTCTACGTCAAGATGCAGGGACGCGAGGTGTTCAAACATGCCGTGCGCTCCATGTCCGAGGCCGCAGACCGCGCCCTTGCGGGTGCACAGCTGAGGGGGGCAGACATCGACGTCATGATTCCGCATCAGGCCAACGTGCGCATTATCGAAGCAACCGCGCGACACGCCGGCATTCCGATGGACAAGGTATTCGTCAACGTCGACCGCTACGGCAACACGTCGTCTGCATCTGTCCCGATCGCACTCGAAGAAGCCATCAGCAGCGGACGAATCACCGAAGGGATGACCGTCCTGCTCGTCGCATTCGGGGCAGGGTTCACGTGGGCGTCGCTCGTCATTCGCTTCTAGGCCTACGGATTCGGCATCATGGACATCGTGCTCTTGTTCCCCGGGCAGGGATCACAGAAGCCGGGAATGGGAAAGGATCTGGCGGCTGCGTTTCTCGCCGCCCGCGAGGCGTTCGCCGAGGTAGACGCCGCGTTAGGCGAGTCGCTCTCGGTATTGTGTTTCGAGGGACCGGCCGAGACGCTCACCCTCACGAACAACGCGCAGCCGGCGCTGCTCGCGCACGGAGCGGCCGTCTGGGCCGCCACCCGCGAGGCGCTGCAGGGCTCGGTGCGCGCCGCCGCTGGTCACTCGTTAGGCGAATTCACTGCGTACCATGCCGCCGCATCACTCACCCTGACCGCCGCCGTGCGCCTGGTGCGGCAACGGGGTGACCTGATGGCACACGCGGGGGCCGAGCGGCCCGGCGCCATGGCGGCAATTCTCGGCGACCTCTCCGAGTCGGTCGACGCCATTTGTGCGAAAGCGTCGCTCGAACCGGACAGCGGGCTCGTGGTGGCGGCCAACTACAACTCGCCCGGGCAGGTCGTGATTTCCGGCGAAGTGCCCGGCGTCGAGAGGGCCATGGCCCTCTGCAAACTCGCCGGCGCCAAACGCGTGATGCGGCTCAACGTGAGCGGCGCCTTTCACTCCCCCCTCATGGCACCGGCCAGAGTGGGACTCGCCGCAGCGATCGGAAACGCCGCATTTCGAGACCCCACGCTTCCGGTCTTCGCCAACGTCACGGCCGACGTGGTGCGCGACGCCGATACGGCGCAGCGGCTCTGTGTCGAACAGCTCACGGCGCCCGTTCGCTGGACCGATCTCGTGCTCCGTCTCGCGGCCGACTATCCGGCGGCGCTCTACGTCGAGATGGGCCCCGGCGCCGTGCTCACGGGACTGCTGAAAAAGATTGCACCATCACTGCAGACAGCAACGTGCGGCACCGCCGCCGACGTTGACCAGCTGCTGGCACGGGTGAGCTGATGCGCATCGACCTGTCGGGAAGGAACGCGCTGGTCACGGGCAGCACACGTGGAATCGGTCACGCTATCGCGAGCACGCTGGCCGGGGCTGGGGCGCGGGTGGCGATCGTGGGACGCGACGAGGCGCGCGCCGAGGCCGTGGCGGCAGCGCTCGGCCAGGGGTCGCAGGGCTTCGCATGCGACGTGGCCGACCTAGCCCAGGTGTCCGCGCTGATCCGAGATGTGGAGCAGGCATTCGGCGGCATCGACATTCTCGTCAACAACGCCGGAGTAACCCGCGACAACCTGATGCTGCGTCTCAAGGACGATGACTGGAATGCCGTGATCGACGCAAATCTTCGCGGCGCCTTCGCCACGATTCGCGCTGCCACGCGCGGAATGATGAAGCGGCGGTGGGGCCGTATCATCAACATCTCAAGCGTCGTTGGGCTGACCGGAAACAAGGGGCAGACCAACTACGCGGCGAGCAAGGCGGGGCTCATCGGACTCACCAAGTCGGTGGCCAAGGAGTTCGCCTCGCGCGGGATTCTGGCCAACGTTGTCGCGCCGGGCTTTATCGATACGGAAATGACGGCGGCAATGACTCCCGAGGCGCGAGCGGGGATAAGCCAGCAGATTCCCCTCGAACGACTGGGCACGCCGGGTGACATTGCCAGTGTAGTCGCATTTCTGGCGTCGGACCACGCCGCATACATCACGGGGCAGGTTCTCGTGGTCGATGGCGGGCTGGCGATGTAACACGTCACACGCACGACGGTTATCTTTTCCCATCCACTTTTTTCATCGACCCTACGTAGAGGAATCTGTCATGGCCGACCAGAGCGAGAAGGTCAAGGACATTATCGAGAAGGAGCTCGGCGTCGAGCGCGAGAAGCTCACGAACGAGGCCAGCTTCATCGAGGACCTTGGCGCGGACAGCCTCGACATCGTCGAACTCGTAATGGAGTTCGAAAAGGAATTCAACATCGACATTCCGGATGAGGACGCCGAAAAGCTTCGTACGGTCGGCGATGCGCTCGCCTACCTGAAGGAGAAGGTCAGCGCGTAATGCGGCGTCGAGTCGTCGTCACAGGCCTTGGGGCCGTCACGCCCATTGGGAACGACGTGGCGACGACATGGCGTGCGCTGCTGGCGGGCGTGTCGGGGGGAGCCATCATCACCAACTTCGACCCGTCGCTCTTCAAGGTGCGGTTTGCCTGTGAAGTCAAGGGATTCGACCCACTGGCGTTCATGGATCGCAAGGAAGCCAAGCGATCCGATGTCTACACACAGTTTGCGCTGGCGGCGGCGGTCGAAGCGATGACGGATGCCGGGTTTGGAGCCGATGGCTACGTGCCGGAAGACACCGGCGTCATCATCGGCAGCGGCATCGGCGGGCTCAAGATTTTCGAAGAACAGCACGATGTCTA
>ENA-ORBV01012883-ORBV01012883.1-microbial-mat-metagenome-genome-assembly--contig:-NODE-12883-length-12810-cov-5.459593_pt1 | contig 12810 bp, 6 predicted proteins | sample MGYA00237777_ERZ505514 | MGnify/ENA primary metagenome ERZ505514 (study PRJEB26160, sample SAMN06269048) | microbial mat metagenome | isolation source: Oligotrophic lake microbial mat | place...
ACAAATATCTGATTGTGGCCTTTCCATGACAACAGACAAAGAACTGCTGCAAAATGGGCAATTCTTGATTCCTGACATTGTGACAGAGTTGGGATGCTCTTTTTTTTTCGTGTGATGCATGCATGACAATTGAGTTGCGATTCCAAACAATTGCAGCTCTGGCGAGAACATAAATCATGCTATCAAATGCTCCCAACTAAGCCAGTTTCTCTGTGTCAGACCTTCATGACTGACATGCATCCACCAGCAAGGAAGAGCTTGCGACTGGGTCTCCTAAAAAAATTGCCCCCAACTAGTCAAGTGGGGTCTATCCAAATTTTATTGACAAAAGGGACACAAAAGTTTTTCAAAAGTGACTGAAAATGGCGTGGTTGCATGTGTGTGTGCATGCATGTGTGTGTGCATGCATGTGTGTCACATGAGGGAAGGTGCCCCTGGGACAGTTTTGATTTAAACAAAGGTGCCAGTGAGACAGTGCTCACATAAAAAAAGGTGCCAGTGAGACAGTTCTTAAATGTGGAAAGGTGCCAGTCATGAGTAAGACATCAGTTCTAAAAATGTTGGGGGCTAACCACATCAGTGGCATCCAGTTGAATGATGATCAATGAATCATCACTATCGGTACATACAATACTGAGTACAGCTGCAGCTGTGACAACGCGAATGCAGAATTCCTCGTCAACTCTTCCGGATAAGTGGTTACATCAATTTTTATTGATCACCACCATGAGCATAATAATAACACTTCAACACTAGACCAAAGCTACTACCGTACTAGTCTATCACAGGGCACACAAAGATGCGGTTTCTACACTCTACAACAAGCTATTATTTGAACATAATTTTCATAGCATGCCTCGTGTGTTGTTGTCAAATTCGAAACGCAATGCCACAAAGCAACCATCCGTTGGCGTGCGACGACGTGACCGAAAGTTATTTTCAAATCTCGTTTCCTCAATTATCATCCCTAGATGCTTTCCCACCAAACGGTGTCTCCTGGACTGTTACATTGGATCCCTCCTCTTCGGGCGGCTTGCTGCGCAATACACTTCAATACCAAGTGTACCATTCGGTCGACGAAATTCCCGAACAGGTCGAATTTTGTTTCCCAAAAGACGACGAGTGTGTCTTTTTGGTGGTGGAAGATTTGACGACAGACCAATTTTCGGTACAAGTCGATAATCAAACCGTGACACCCGGAACCAGTTTTCCCGTGCGCCACCAAGGCTATTCTGCCAGTGGAAGTGGCAGTACGGAAGGTGAAAGTACTCGTTCCACAACTCGCTTGGGAGGCGCCAATTGTTGGCCTAGTTGCTCGGAAACGGAAGGATTGCTCGACCTGCAAGTCTTTCAAACAGGCATGGGACGCATTCAATGGGATATTGTAGAAGCAACCACCGAGAAAGACGCCAACGGGCAGACACAGATAATGACAAGACCGTTTTCCGGCAATAATTGGAATTGTTCGTCACGGTCCATTGTCAATCCCCTTTGTTCCTGGAGTCCATGGGAAGTCCAATACGTATCCCAATGTCTTCCTTTGGATGGATGCTATCGAATTGTGTTGATGGAAGAAGCGACGGGTGCCACAGATTCTATTTCACTCAACATGAGCTTTCATGGCGAAGCGTACACGTCCCACACCATTGACAATTTTCACATGTTTGAAACCGTACCCATTCTTACCAACGACAACAACGGGCAGTGCGAGAACTTATTTTCATGTTCTAATGAGGACGCTGGAAAGAGCAATGAGGCGTTTGAATTTTTTCTCATGCGGGATTTTATCAATACTCAAACATCGGGGGATTTAACGTGGTCCTTATCCTATGCTGGTGGTGCTGCACAAGACAACAACAACAAGCCCATGATTCTGGCCAACAATACGATTGGTAGAAATGATCATTCCATTCATTATGCATTCCAGTGTGTACCCAAAGAATCTTGTCTTGAATTTAATATTTCCGTGCCCGACAAGAAATTCGGCGGGACGTTTTCAGACTTTGGGAGATATCAATTAGAGTTGGGGGGTGCCATTTACGTCGATGATGGATACGCCGCAGCCATGGAGGTGGGCGGACCCTATTCCATGTCGACCACGTCCATGTCCCTTGGTCATTGTCATATTGGTCATGATATTTGTGATGCCGCCCAACAGGCATTGCTGGACGTTTCCGTCCAATCGGATGGACAACCCAAGGTGAACGACATTCGATGGTTCGTCTACGGTCATGACAAATATGGCGGCGGCGGGTTGCTTCCCGATTATTGGACATCGTCCATGCCATCCGTGTATTTTGCCAATGTCACGTATCGACGATATGAATGCATTCCCATACATCGAGAGGATTGTGTCTATCTCGAAATGTTTTGGAGTCTGAATGAAGGTACTGTCCTGGAATATTCGGTACACGTGGACGAAGACCTTTTTCCAGGTGGATCGACAGAAATAACACAAGTGCATGGCAAAGGGGGTGCCGAAGTGTCGTCCAAACGAATGACCACCAACGGACGGCATTGCAACGAAGATGGGTTTGCTCCCACAAGCTATCCGCATGACAATAATCTCAGTCTCAAAAAGATGATTGGAATTAGTATTTGCAGTCTTTTGGCTCTGGTGTCGTTGTATCTTTTGGTGAGTGGCATCTTGTCACTTCGGGCTGCCATACGTGCCGGCGAAGGGTCGTTCTTTCCCGAGGACGATGAAACCACCAAAACGTCAGAAGCAGAGGAAGAGGAACATGGAATACAACTGTCTACAGTCCCTTTAGACGAAGAAACGGCTCCTCCCACTGTCATTATGAATGAACGAGACAACCGAAGTAGTTAATTACTAGACCACGTCTTTTTCACTTTTTAAATATTTGTAATGCCATTCCTTTTAACGCGAGAAGATTCGGAGAGGCTGGCCCGGAGCCGCGGTTTGTAGAAGAGTGCCGAGCGAACATCCTCGAAATGATGGAGAGCTAACATGAATCTGCCAATGCCAACGTTTAGCTATAATTTTCGTCCACCCAGTCTTTGAAGCACTGAAAGTCAAGTAACACTTGCTCTCGATAGTCGTAGGCCACGGTGGCGATGGCGTCGCCCCATGTCTTTCGATCGGCCCAGTGTCTCAAGGCACCGGAAATGACGTGCTTAAATTGGCCCGGAGATTTTGCAAGGGAGCCCCTCGCATGGGAAGTTGCAGTCGCCACTGCTATCTGCTCCATAAAGTCAATAAAATCGTCTGGAGCCGTCAAGGAGGACAAGTCATAACCACTTTTCCACGGTGAACGCTGACGAACCACAAACGGTTTGTCGTCCAAAATGACCCACCCTGTGAAAGGATCTACATAAGAAGTTAGCCGACGCTGCCCTTCCACGGCTCTGTGAGCGTCGTTGACGAACATTGTATTGTACCATGCAGTATCTTCCTCGTTCAGAACTCCCGACACAGCACCCGGCGGCTCGTATTTGACATCCAGAATGACAGCATTACCATCGGTACCGTCGTCGAGAGCATCGTCCGTGCCCTTGAGTAGGATGTAGTATCGAGCCACTCCATACGATCCTACACCAGATCCAACACGGGCAGCAACATCCAGGACTTCAAAGAAATCATCGTCCCAGTCTCGTACGTGCCATCCAACCTTCATCATTGTGGAACCAAAATTTTCCTTGGTAAATTGCTCTCGTATCTTTTGCAATGTCGCCTCGTTGACAGGTTCCAACTTGGTGTCTTCCGTCTTGATAAATCGACGTGAGCTGCCATCGTTCGGTAACTCGGTAAACTTTTCCAATTGACCCGTCACCGATTTACCTTCCTTCAAATCTTCTAAAAAGTCCTTGAGGACGCTTGTGGATGTCGAAGGTGTCAGTTCAAAGAGCAGCTCCCTGTCACTACCGACATAATTGAGCAGAGTTTCAATGTACGTATCGGTGAACGCCCTCAGTACAAAATCAATTTGCTCTTTTGGCAAATTGTTGGTAAAGGCATGACTACAAACACTGACAGCAATGCGCAATACGTCCACTTGAAAGTCGTAAACGGCAGCTTCATCAAAGTCATTGACACTAAAGACGACATCTCGATGACGATTTCGCCAGGCACCGAAATTGCTCAAATGTTGATCTCCTGTAATCCAGGTCCACGTGGATTTGGGCTGCAGCGGCGTCCCGTCCATCTGGACTGGTTTGATGCCGATGTTTTCAAATTGCAACAAGTCGCCCCAACCGTGTTTGACAAAATCGATCCAAAAGATATTGGCCGTGGCGCGATAAAAGACATTGGGATCGACCGATTGGACGGCGTACTGGACGCGCAATTTCTTGTCGGATTTCCCATCGTACTTTTCGGTAAAGACTCCCACCACCCAGTCACATCGCTGATGGACCAACCACTTGGAACTGGACGTGGATGCCTGGGGACGTGGTCCTACATAATCGGACCGAATGGCGTCATCTTGTTGCCCTCCAGATGCTAGTACCGACATGTCGGATTCCTCTTGTTGTCTTGGCCGATCATAATGCCAACTCCTTCCTTCCAATGGAGCCGTCTTCATACTAACTTTCTGCTCCATTCTCAGCGCCGATGCGGGCCTACTACTAGAGGATGACAATAATTGCTTGTTTTCTCCTTTGCTTGTCATCGCAGATGACGAGTGCAGTATGGCCGAGCCCACAAATACGACTGCCATGATCATCAAGCCAGTGGCCACTAGGCGAGAAGGAAGGCGATTCCATGACGAGGAATATACAATAATGTTGTCCATAACCGCTCCATCATCATCATGGTTGTTGTTGTTGCTCCTTTGGTTGTTACGAGGCATGGAAATGCTGTTGTACATGGTTGTACTACTTGTGAGATGCTCCTCCTCCTGTGATGGGGACGCTAGCAAACGATGACTCATGATGCTGGAAGCTTTTAACTCAGCTTCTAGCTCAGCCTCCTCGAGTAGTAGCCAGTAGTGTTGGCAGAAAAAGACTTTGGCTCTGTTGAATTACTAGCTAGTAGCAAAGAGAGCAACTACAAGGTACTGGTAGTGCTGGTAGCAGTAGTGTTCGGAGTGACTGAGGTTGAGGTTGAGCTTTAACAGTCCGTACAGTACTAGTATGGTGGGGAACCAATGGAATATAATGTTGACAAAAATGAACCGTCCATCAAATGCAATGAATCTTTTTGATATCTTTGGGTGGTCGCATACGTTTGATTTCGCCCCGTGGTGGAGCGAGTGAGGAAACAGAAATTTCAACGTTGTCGTCATTTTTGTCCTCGAGATACTGCGCGACTTTTTCCAAAAGACAATGCGCGTCCTTTTTGTTGCACGCACGATTGAGACCCGAGACAGCGAAAACGGAATCATCATCCAAATTTTTGAAATGAAGCCGCCAAAAGACGACTACTATCGTTACTTCTTACCGCTACGAACACTGTATCAAACCGACCACAAAACTAATTTTCTGAGGTGCCCGACAAGACAATAGTACCTTCGTCATCTTCACTATCTACCACCTACGCACTAGCTAGAAGGGATGAGCCTACAACAGCATTGGAACAAAATAGGTAAAAAGGATCACAAGAAGGAGACAGCGGAACGCTTCAAATATGACTCTGGTTTGGAGGATTCGAATTTTGGATTGAACGGACAAGACTTTCCCAAATACTACACCACGGAGAAGGAGGTGGTGTCATCTCCCCTTCGTCGGACCACGCCCAAAGCTTCGTCTCGACGAGATCAACTCATCGCACATCAAGAAACGTTGGAAAATTTTTGCGATGATGTAGGAAGTTTATGGTGTGGTTTTGGTTCCATTCCTGTTTTGGAGGAACCGCCAACTCCTCTGGTATTTATGCGAGACTATGTCAGCCCCAGTCGACCTTGTATCATTCGCAATGCCATGCTCGTACGAGATTCTCGCAAGAGTACTTCTTCTAACAGCAACAACAATAATAACGCCGCACTGTCCCTGGCCGTTGCTCACAGTTTTCGCAATGTGGAACGTGGTACTTATCATGATCAAAATCATATTATTACAAGACCCCTACAATTATCATTGGATGATATTGTCAACATGGATCCATCCTTGAAGGTGGTAGTGGATGCCACTCCGGATGGTCATGGAGATTGTGTACGGACGGTCCTCGATCATGCTGCCGGAAAACAACATCGCATGTTTGTTACTCCCGAACAACGAACCATGACGCTGGCAGAATTTCGTACCCAATTACGAGAGGGACGCAAAGGCATGCGAACGCGACAAGGAAATCATGAGAGGGACAGTGATTTTCATAGCAACGACAACACCAACAACGATCAGCAAAGTGGTGATGATGAGTTTGAGGAGGAAGAACTCATCGATGAATCCGATGGCAAGCGTATTTTTGAATTAAAGGGCTCCCGCAAACCAGTCCGCAAAGAAGGAAACAATTTGCTCGATGACATGTATGCTGCTTGTACTCCTACGGCAGACGCATTCCACTCGTCCGATCCCGATGAGATGTTTGCTACTTGTGCTCCCAATGCAGAAGCATTCAACAAAGCAACATCCGATACACAACATTATATGATGAATACACAAAATTATATGATGAACGGTATCATGTCCTGCAATCCACTCGGTGAAATGGGAGAAATCTTCTTGAATTTAGTGGAAGACAAGGGCGATCAATGCGCAGAGACATCGGCAACGCTTGGTGGGGAAGCAAAACCTGTGGAACCACCCAAACCGCCACCGCCTCCTCCATCCGTCTTGTATTATTCTCGACAAAATGATTGTTTTCGGAAGGAACTGCCTTCGATTTACAAAGCCACGCGCCATGTCATTCCTGCATCGATAGACTTTGCGGAAGAGGCCTTTGGAACAGGCCAACCGGAAGCGGTCAATCTATGGATGGGCGATGAACGTGCCGTGTCCAGTATGCACAAGGACCCGTACGAAAATTTGTTTTACGTTTGCAGCGGAGAAAAGATTTTCACCCTGTGTCCACCCGCCGATGCTCCCATGCTATACGAATCGGACTTTTTGTCGGCCAGTTTTGATTCGCAACAGCCACGACCAAAGCAAAAGAAATTTCCCAAACAACGGCGTTGGTCCGTCAAGACGGGATACGAAGACGTGGAGGACAGTGAGGATGGTAATACCAGTGACAGCAGTGAGGACGACGACATTCGATTGAACCAAAACAACGACAACAAACGAGCCAAAGATGGTTTGACCGTGGACATTGAACCTATTCGTCCGGGACCGTCCTTGGAAGAAGAAGCACGTCCAGCCTATGTACGATGGATCGAGGCCGATGTGTCGGCTCTAACCGACCCAGACTATGAAGGGCACCAAATGCAAAAATTCCCGTTGCTCAAATATTCTCATCCCATTCATCAAAATACGAGTGCAGGCGGGAGAAATGCTCTACTTGCCGGCTCTTTGGTTTCATCGCGTGACGCAGAGTCGCGAGACCGTCGGTTTGAATTATTGGTACAATATGAATTTCAATTCCCCGCATTGGTGCTATTTCCAATTGCTCAATCAGCTCCAATTAAAACAGCCAGACCCGTTGCCACCGCTGAATCATGCGCCACTCTTGGATCGCGAGCACGACGACGGAGCCGAAAAGAAGAATGGGTTTTGATAAGATTACTTCACTATGTAGTTTGCTAAATTATTCTTTATTCCACGAAATAGACCGTTGCAATTCGTTCATTCGATCATGACTACCAGAAAGTAGAAGACCCCTGCTGCTTGCGAGAGGAATGCGCCATCCTTGTTCCACTAACTCTCTATCTGTTCGAAGGACAGCAAACGCACATGGCCAGGGGTTCTGTGTGATACTGCTGGCATATAAGCCGACCCCTGAAATTTAAGAGGGTGGACCAAGCCTTCGTAAAGCACAAAAGTGCCACCCCCGTCGACTGAAACGCTCAAAGTTCCGTTCGAGTCACAGTCTGCGCTTGGTAACTTGAGAGTAAACGTTACTTTGGAGCCCTTTCCAAAAGTGGGGATATCGCTGGCTTTCTCTTCGCAATAATCTGCTGCGATTAAACCATCATTCGTGTATCCACAGCATTCTGGGCGACCAATAAGCTCCACGTTGACCAGGCGTTCAAGTGGAGTGAAGTTCGGAAGTTGAATTGTCACGCCGAGTTGTGTAGAAATGTTTTTGCTTAGTTTCACCACCTCCAACGTCCACTTGAAAGTGCCTGATGTCATTCGAGCATCCAAGATATCAATTTCGTTTGTACTGCTGCGGAAAATGTTGGACTCTGGTGTCAAGGACTTCTTCCAAACTGGAAGGCTGTATCGCATTCTTTTGAAAACGACCCCGTGTTGCTTGGCAACAAGTAATTGCTTGTTCTGGGCCTCTAATAGCTGCTTTGGCTCGACGAGATCCGAAGGCGCCACAAGTGTTAGTAGTACTTCCGGATCGATTCTTTCGAGATGAATATTCTTCGCGAGATCACATGCTAGAGTCTTGCGACATTCTTCGTTGAGCAGCTCACTTTGCTCCTCTCCGTCGACCTGAGCCCACTGGTGAAGAATAAAAAAAAGCCTCTCCTCTTCCACTCCGTGATTTTGGTTTTTCAGAAGTTCTTCCAACCTTTTAGGTTTCAGCATTGCTACAGTCTGAGCGTTGATCATGCTGCAGGGCATATTTTTTATGTTTGTCAAAGCGATTTTTCCTAGAGAACCGACGCACCCATCGTAAACAGCAAATGCCAGTTCTTGCTTGTTCAAGGCCGCTTTTCGAAGGTATTTTTCAATTTTCTGTGCAAAAGCTGGCAGCTCAAAAAAATCACACGCGCCATGTGTGGATACCAAATACTGAACGTCCTTGGTATTGAGGTCTTCATAACTTTTCGTAAGGATCCGCGCTTTGTTCGTGTGAATGTACTCTACAATCGCCGCCACAGTGGTTCCGTCGTAGTCAATTTTGACTTCTTCTTCGTTTGCTTCCAAAAAGGAACCCATCAGCATTTTCTGAAACACTTCATTTCTAGCAGATAGCGCAAAGCTGTTAGCTCCAATTCCTACGCCGTCGTTGCAGACCAAGGTAAGGTCATGGAAGGAGTCATTGTTCAAAAAAGTCGCGAACGCTTCCGAAAATGTGATTTCTTTCACTTCCTTCGTCGCCGCCGCCGATTTCGTTTCAGCTGTTGACATCTTGTTTTCAAATGACACTGTTAACCAAATAAAATTTATTCAATTGTAGACAACTCTCAACTCCTTCTCGCTTCGTACTCGAGTCACAATGATGAAAAAAAGTGAAAGACTACACAAGAACCTAAATTAACACATTATGACTACACAGTGGAAGACGACAAAAACGAGAACGGAACCGAAAAAGTTTGTTAACCAGGGAAGCAAAACGAAGCCGAGCAGCCCCGGTGGACGCTTGTCGCACACATGATCGTGTGAACCTAACAAGCTTCGTAGGCGCGGTAATTGTACTGAAGCAAATCCTCAGGCACTCAGACTGACTGACTCTGCTATTCCTTCCCTCCATCATTTCCACCAAAGGAAGCCCATCAAAGCACTCCTACCATCTTGATTTTATATGAACACCATGCCATTCGGCAACGGACCTGTCACCTTAGAGGATCTAGCCATCTATGCCAAAGGCCATGGAAAGGCGCCGCCCGGCCTTCGTTTTGTTGATAGTGCCAGCTATCAGCGCTGGTTGGACATTCAACGCCGAATCACGACCCGCCTCTCCACCGGGGACTTTGCTCGATACCTTGAATGCGTAGAACTCTCCAAGAAGGGCGAGACTGCAGTCAGCAAGGCCATGGAGGAGCTTACTCACAAGATTCTCAACTGCAGCAAGGAGGAGCAAGCCAAGATTGCCTCTCACAAGGAGACTCTGATTCTTCCACCCAACACTCGTGTCATGGTCAACACCAAGCACGGCAAGGCCAAAGGCTCGGTCGCTTTTCCCATTGCGGGTGGTACGGAGTACTTGGTGACTCTAGACGAGGACAAGGCGATGAGTCCTCATTATCACGACGTCAACCAGTTCAAGTGCGAGGAGGTGATGCCGCTCTGCAGCGAATGTGACGAGATCGGGAGTCAGCGCTGTAGCAAGTGTAAGGTCAAGTACTACTGTGGACGTGAGTGCCAGAAGCTGGGATGGCCTAAGCACAAGAAGACGTGTGGAAAGAAGGACGACACAGCCTACTGCTTGTTGTAAGCAACCAAATTGTTCCGGATGAACGCCGTGATCAGTCGGGACAACCGATTCAAGGAATAGCATTTTCTAGCGGCAGAGGGCCTAGCATTAGCTTCAATGTCACTCGAGAGCCACTTTTTAGGAATATCTTATATAAGATTATCATGTAACACAGAAATAGGTAGCGAATAGCAAGTAGACATGGTATTATTTCTGGAGGGTCGATCTGTTCCGGCTAAATGAATGAAGTAATCCCAGACGGCTAATAGTACAAGGACTGGCACGCGTGAAGAACCGGGACACTAACAACGTCTGATGTCTTGTGCGCCTTGTGCAACGAAAAGTGCCATTGTACGTACTGCATGATGTACAAAACAGCTACATCGTACTGTACAGCAGAAGGTATCGTATTAGCTATTGATCGGGTCTTTGCTATTGACTACTCGTAGTGACATTCTACTAGTAGCTAGTACTCCCTACAATTGCACACTTTCATTCAAGGTGTAGTGAGTCATACCCAACCAGCGCCATGCAGAATCTCTGAAGAACCGGCAACTATATAGTGGTAGCTCCTTGCACCATTTCCGCCTTTTGTCTTGCTGCGCGGTACTGTTCTAATAGTTTGCTATGTTCGAGTTACGCTAGCTTGAACTCCATTATAATTCAATTCAACGTGGCGGGGGTGGAGGAGGGGGAGCACCTGGGGCAGGAGCTGCGGGTTCCAATCCAGCTCCCATGCCTCCACCCATGGCCATACCAAAGCCATCGTCGTTGCCGTAGTCCTCAGTAGCAGCTCCATCAACGCCACTAGACCATGGCACACTTTGAGCTATCTTCAAACCTCCGCTTATTGGTGGAATCGTCATTGGCTCGCTCGGAATAGCAAATGCCATGTCGGACAACCCCGACGAGGAGGGCAATGCGTCGCTGGTCGTTGATCCATCAGTGACGGTCAGCGAAGGCGTCCCCATATCCCCAAGAGACTTGGAGGACGTCGGAGCAGATGAACCGGAACCAAGCAGCCTATTTTCGGCTTCTTGCGCATTCCATGAGGCGCTGGCAGCAATGGGGATATCTAGCGTGTCTAACGCTGCAAAACGATCCGAATTCGAACTCATAACATAATTTCCCATGATAGAGGAGCCACCCATGACATTTTTGGTGGCGCCACTATCTGCAGAAGCCATCATTGTCGGCGTTTCGTCCTTTGGTGGAGCGCCACCCGAAATATCCAAGCCGAGCAACGAGTTGGGAATCCCCCCCATTGCGTCGTTGCCAGAAGTTGGTTTTCCAACATCCAGCAAACCGCCAGCATGTGCCAAAGGATCATGCGAAGGATCATTCGACATTCCTCCAAAATCGAGCAGACTACCGACGCCTTGATCTGAGGTAGACGTGGTTTCAAGAAGGTCGCCAGTAGCTCCACCCAAGCCTCCGAACGGGTCTACCCCTGCTGGTGCCGCTCCAAAGTCAAGCAGACCGCCACCGCCAACTGCCAGTGCTGGGGACGGATTGAGATTAATGGTAATTTGGTCTGACGGTGCTCCAAAAATGTCGATAGCAGCTCCACCACTACTGCCGCCGCCGCCAACATCACCAAATCCTCCGAGCAGGTCTATCTCTGGTGCCGCTGCCTGAGGTTGTGACACTCCTGCCGAAAAATCGAGCAAATCAACAGATGCTGCTCCTTGTTGTTGTGGATTGCTATGGCTGGCATTTGCTTTTGCTGCTGCTGCCGCCGAACCAGGTGCTTCATAGTCTGAAAAATCCGACAGTTTTGGTAATTGATAATTTCCACTTTGGCCTTCATCTGTGAATTTTCGATTTGCTATTTCAGCTTGTTTGATCATTTCCTCTAGGCCGTGTGCCGCTCCCACCACATTTTTGCCATTACTACCGACATACCCAGCACCAAATCCTCCAGATGCACTAGCTAAATTGCTTTTGGTTTCCAGTCGAAATTGTTGTTCAATTCGTTTTTTGAGTAGGTAATGGCGAACATCATCCGAAATAAAGGCCACCTCATCCGTACCGACTGGCACCAACGAATTGGGATCGGCCTTAGAATTTCGTAGGGCTCGTAGTTTGTTGGTATCAAGCATCAAGGGGAATACTTTTTGGGCTGCTTCTCGCACGGGGTGGCCCTGAATATTAATAGCCATAAGTAGTTATATCCGTAGAAAAGAAAAGGTCGTTAGCTTCACTTGTGTAAATCGCAAATTGTGCATTCTAAAAAACAAATAAAGACAATTAACTTGAATAATTATTGCACGTACCTCATCGACACCTCCTCCTTTAATCTTTTGAAAAAAACCTGCGGCTCCTTGTTTTCTGGCGTTGATCAATACGGTATTGTATTCGAGCAATTGTTCCACGCCTCGTTGCAAGACAATGGCACTATTGACCGTTTTTTCGGAACCATAAATCATGACATGTCGGGTCACCACCAAGGATTTTTGTAGCGTCAAAACGGAATGATCTTCGGGCTTTCTCATCAATTCTTCGAGCATTTCAAAAAGCTGATCACAAACATCATCTCCGTATGTCAGGGAAGCAATACGATTCAATTGAAAGCTGCTCAAAACATGGATCTGTCTCTTATACACATCTGACGCTGCCGACGAATAGAGAGGTGTAGATCTCGGTGGTGGCCGTATCATTAA
>ENA-ORBV01012884-ORBV01012884.1-microbial-mat-metagenome-genome-assembly--contig:-NODE-12884-length-12810-cov-5.413650_pt1 | contig 12810 bp, 9 predicted proteins | sample MGYA00237777_ERZ505514 | MGnify/ENA primary metagenome ERZ505514 (study PRJEB26160, sample SAMN06269048) | microbial mat metagenome | isolation source: Oligotrophic lake microbial mat | place...
GCCGCGACATGGCGGACGACGAGATCTTGCGGCTCAACAAGGAGCTGCCGGTCACCGCGTTGAACTTCGTCGGCAGCAAGCGTCGCCGTGCCCGCGAGATCTACGAAGAGTACGATCCGCGCACCGAGACGGTCGACGCCGACTGCAAGAAGGAGATCGACAACGCCAAGCGCGGTGACGATCTGCCGACGGGTGTGCTTGAGATGGTCAAGGTCTTCGTCGCACGCAAACTGACCCTCAAGGTCGGCGACAAGATGGCTGGTCGTCACGGTAACAAGGGTGTCATCTCGGTCATCGTGCCCGAAGAAGACATGCCGTTCCTGCCCGATGGCCGGACCGTCGATGTCTGTCTGAACCCGCTGGGCGTGCCTTCGCGCATGAACGTCGGTCAGATTCTTGAGACCCACATCGGTTGGGCTGCTCAGATCCTCGGCATGCAGGCGGTGACGCCGGTGTTCGACGGTGCGAGCGAGGCCGACATCAAGGCCATGCTCAAGGAAGCCGGCATTCCCGAGGATGGCAAGGTGCGCCTGCACGACGGCCGTACCGGCGATGCGATGCACCAGAAGACGACCGTTGGCGTCATGTACATGCTGAAACTTCACCACTTGGTGGAAGACAAGCTGCATGCCCGTGCGACCGGCTCGTACTCGCTGATCACCCAGCAGCCGCTCGGCGGCAAGGCCCGCTTCGGCGGCCAGCGCTTCGGCGAAATGGAAGTGTGGGCCCTTGAAGCCTACGGCGCAGCGCACGTGCTGCAGGAAATCCTTACGGTCAAGTCGGACGACGTCGACGGCCGTACCCGCATCTACGAGTCGATGGTCAAGGGCGATGGCTCGCTGACCTACGGCACGCCGATGGCCTTCGAAGTGCTGATGAACGAGATTCGGGGCCTCTGCCTCGACATCCGTCTGCACCGCCCCGAGGACATGAGCTTCGATCCTGAAGCTCAGTCTCTCGACTTCGGTGCCGCAAAGGTTGGGGAAGTGGTGGCTCCTGACATGGAGTTCATCGCCGAACCAGCCGCCGTCGACAACGGCAGCGACAAGTAAGTCGCGAACGCACCTAGACCTCACGGACCGCTCAGGGAACCCGGACCACACATGATCGACACCGCCCCGACCGCACCGAACGCCGCCGAGACGAACCTGCAGAGCCCTGACTACAACGCCGTCAGCATTAAGCTGGCGGCGCCTGAAGTCATCCGCAGCTGGTCGCAAGGCGAAGTGAAGCGGCCAGAAACGATCAACTACCGCAACTACAAGGCCGAACGCGACGGCTTGTTCTGCGAGAAGATCTTCGGACCGACCAAGGACTGGGAATGCTTCTGCGGGAAGTATTCCGGCGTGAAGTACAAGGGCATCGTGTGCGAGAAGTGCGGCGTGCTGGTTACGCACTCGCGCGTCCGTCGTGAGCGCATGGGCCACATCAACCTGGTGTCGCCCGTCGCGCACATCTGGTTCTTCAAGACCATGCCGTCGCGCCTGGCCATCCTGCTGGGCATGAAGTCCAGCAACCTCCAGCAGGTCGTGTACTTCCAGAAGTACATTGTGACTGATCCGGGCACCACCCCGCTGGAATACATGGAAGTGCTCACGGAAGAGCAGTTTCGCAAGGCTCAGGAGAAGTACGGCGACGATTTCAAGGCCATGATGGGCGCCGAGGCCGTGCAGGAGCTGGTGAAGCACCTCGACCTCGACAAGCTGATCGCCGACCTGCGAGAAGATCTCGCCGGTACCAAGGCCAAGCAGAAGATCGAGAAGATCATCAAGCGGCTGAAGCTGTCCGAGGAGCTCAAGCAGAGCGGCAACGATCCGCAGTGGATGGTCCTGACTGTCGTCCCCGTCATCCCGCCCGACCTGCGTCCGCTCGTCCCGCTGGAAAACGGCAACTTCGCCACCTCGGATTTGAACGACCTCTACCGTCGCGTCATCTACCGTAACAACCGTCTCAAAAAGCTCGTCGAGCTCAACGCCCCCGGCATTATCGTGCGCAACGAGAAGCGCATGCTGCAGCAGGCGGTCGACGCGCTCTTCGACAACGGCCGCTGCCAACGCGCCGTCTTTGGCTCGGGCAACCGTCCGCTCAAGTCGCTTACCGACATGATCAAGGGCAAGCAGGGCCGCTTCCGCGAAAACCTGCTCGGCAAGCGTGTCGACTACTCAGCCCGTTCCGTCATCGTGGTCGGACCCAAACTCAAGCTGCACCAGTGCGGCCTGCCCAAGGCGATCATCCTCGAACTGTTTCAGCCGTTCATCATCCGCGCGCTCAAGGAGCGAGGCTATGCTGAGACGGTCAAGGCCGCCAAGCGCAAGCTCGAACGCCGCGACGAAGAGGTCTGGGAAGTTCTTGATGATGTGATCAAGGGCCGCGTGGTCATGCTGAATCGCGCCCCGACCCTGCATCGCATGGGCATCCAGGCCTTTGAGCCGGTGATGATTGATGGCAGCGCCATTCAACTGCACCCGCTGGTGTGCTCTGGCTTCAACGCTGACTTCGACGGCGACCAGATGGCTGTGCATCTGCCGCTTTCGATCGAGGCACAGACTGAAGCCCGCGTGCTGATGCTGTCGACCAACAACATCTTCTCGCCCAGCAGTGGTAATCCGATCATCTCGGCCGACCAGGACATCGTCTTGGGTTGCTACTTCCTGACCCTTGAAAAAGAGGGCCAGAAGGGCGAAGGCAAGGTGTTCAACTCGCATGACGAAGTCGCCATGGCTCTCGACGCTGGCGTCGTCACCTTGCACACTCTGGTCAAAGTTCCGATGGAGAAGGGCCGGCCGATCGACGACGGCGGTCCGGTCAAGAAGCTGTGGCCGGGCGGCCTGCTCGAAACCACGCCGGGACGCCTGATCCTGAACGATACGCTGCCGCTGGGCATGCCGTACTACAACAAGTTGCAGGACAAGAGCGGTCTTCGTCGCGTGATCGCCGACTGCTTTGAATACCTCGATCGTCGCAATACCATCATGGTGCTCGACAAGATCAAAGAGATCGGCTTCCGCTACGCCACGCGCAGCGGCATGTCCTTCGCCGCCAGCGACCTGCTGGTGCCCGAAGAGAAGGCCAAGATCGTCAAGGCTGCCGACGACGCGGCCCAGAAGTTCCAGAAGGCCTATCTTCGCGGTATCATCACCGCCAAAGAGAAGCACCGCAAGGTCATCGAGACCTGGACGCACGCGACTGAGTCGATCAAGAAGGTTCTGATGGAGCAGCTCAAGGCTGATACCCGTCACGGAACCGACTACATCAACCCGGTGTACGTGATGGCCAAGTCCGGTGCTCGTGGTAACGAGACCCAGGTTCGCCAGTTGTGCGGTATCCGTGGTCTGATGGCCAAGCCGAACGGCGAAATCATCGAGACCCCGATCCGCGCGAACTTCCGCGAGGGTCTGAAGGCTCTCGAGTACTTCACCTCGACCCATGGCGCCCGTAAGGGTCTGGCCGACACCGCGCTGAAGACCGCTGACTCGGGCTATCTGACCCGTAAGCTGGTCGATGTCAGCCAGGACGTCATCGTCAGCATGGTCGATTGCGGCACGGTTGGCGGTGTCACCAAGGCAGTGGTCTACGACGGCGATGTCATCAAGGTCTCGCTCGCCGATGCGATCAAGGGCCGTGTCGCCCGCGATACCATCGTCGACATCATCACCGACGAGGTGGTGGTGAAAGAGAACGACATCATCACGGTCGAAGTGGCCAAGCGTATCGAATCGCTCGGCTTCGAGAAGATCCGCGTGCGTTCGCCGCTGACCTGCGAAAGCAAGAAGGGCGTCTGCCAAACCTGCTACGGCATGGACCTCTCGCGCGGCATGCGCGTCGAGCATGGTGTCGCGGTCGGCATCATCGCCGCCCAGTCGATCGGCGAGCCGGGCACGCAGCTGACCATGCGTACCTTCCACATCGGTGGTGTGGCCAACGCCAAGGCTGAAGACACCTCGTACAAGCCACGCCGTGATGGCACCTTGGTATACGAGAACTTGCGTACCGTGCAGCGCGGTCTTGAGACCGGCGGCAAGGGCGAAAGCGTCGTTCTCAACCGTAACGGTGAACTTGTCATCAAGGATAAGAACGGCCGCATCATCGAGCGCTTCAAGGTGCCGGTAGGTTCAGTTCTCCACGCCATTGATGGCGCGTCGGTTAAGAAGGGTGAGTTGCTCGCCGAGTGGGAAGCTTCGAGCATCCCGATCCTCTGCGATATGGGCGGTAACATCCGCTTCGAACACATCATTCCCGAAGTCACCATGCGCGAAGAGCGCGACCCGGCGACCGGCATCGTCAACCGCGTTATTCTTGAAGGTAAGGGCGACCTGCACCCGCAGGTGGTCATGCTCGACAAGGAAGGCAAGGCGATCGCCCACTACCCGATTCCCGAGAAGGCCACCCTGTTGGTCACCGAGGGCGAGAAGGTTGGCGCCGGCACTCTGCTGGCGAAGACGCCGCGCGAGTTGTCCGGTACCCACGACATCACCGGCGGTCTGCCGCGCGTCACCGAGCTGTTCGAAGCCCGGCCGCCGAAGGATCCCGCTGTGTTGGCCGAACTCGACGGCACCGTCGACTTTGGCGAGCGCAAGCGCGGCAAGCGTATCATCGTGGTGCGCAGCGACTCGGGCACCGAAGTCGAGCATCCGATTCCGCAGGGTAAGCACTACCGCGTCCAGAAGGGCGACCGCGTCAAAGCGGGCGATCCTCTGGTCGATGGCGTGAAGAACCCGAAGGAGATCCTGCGCATCGAAGGCGAAGAAGCCCTGCAGGACTACCTCCTTGGCGAGATTCAGTCGGTCTATCGCGCCCAAAACGTGCGCATCGACGACAAGCACATCGAGTCGATCATCCGCCAGATGCTGCGCCGTGTCGAAGTTATCGACGCCGGCGACCTGCCCTTCCTGCCGGGCCAGTTGGTCGACAAGATCCGTATCAAGGACGAGAACCAGAAGTCGATCGCCGAGGGCAAGCGGCCCGCAACCTACGAGCTTAAGCTCATGGGTATTACCCGCGCCGCCCTGCACTCGGAATCGTTCATCTCGGCCGCCTCCTTCCAGGAGACGACCAAGGTGCTGGCCGACGCCTCGCTTGCCGGCCGCCGGGACAACCTGGCCGGTCTCAAGGAGAACGTCATCCTTGGCCACCTCATCCCGTGCGGAACCGGCTTCAGCCTGTATCGCAACATCGGGATCGACAAACTCGGCGCGCCCATTGCGCTGTCCGAACCGCCCGCTATTATGCCGCGCCCCGCGAAGCAGGAGACTGTCAGTGCCCACGATTAATCAGCTGATCCGCAAGGGTCGCACCAAAGTTGTCAGCAAGACCAAGAGCCCCCAGCTCGAAGGCAACCCCTTCAAGCGCGGTGTGTGCCTGCAGGTCAAGACGATGACTCCCAAGAAGCCGAACTCGGCGCTGCGCAAGATCGCGCGCGTCCGACTCAGCAACGGCAAGGAAGTCACCGCCTACATTGGTGGCGAGAAACACAACCTGCAGGAGCACTCGCTCGTGCTCATTCGTGGCGGTCGCGTCCACGACCTGCCCGGTGTGCGCTACCACATTATCCGCGGCAAGCTCGACTGCCAGGGTGTCCAGGGCCGTAACCAGAGCCGATCGCTCTACGGCACCAAGCGTCCGAAAAAGAAATAAAGCTTAGTTTTAAAGGCGCTGCGATCCCGCGGCGCTGGCGTCAGGAACCACCAGTACCTCCAGGCCTTGTGCCTGGGAACAGGGAACACGAATATGCCCGGTAATCACGACAACCATTCCAAGCCCGAGTCCATGGACGACGCCGACCAGGCCAATGTCCAGGTCAACGAAGACGGCACAATCGTCCTCGCGCAGACTGGCGAAGTGGCCAAGGCTCCTCCGGCCCAGCAATGGACCGGCATCGACCTGAAGCCGGATCCGCGCTTCGGCAGCATGCTGGCCGCCAAGTTCATCAACTGTTTGATGTATGATGGTAAGAAGGCCACTGCTGAAGCGGTGTTCTACGACTGCATGGACCAGATCGCCGATAAGCTGAAGGGTGATCCCCTGCCTATCTTCGAGCAGGCGATGGAGAACGCCAAGCCGCTCGTCGAAGTGCGCAGCAAGCGTATCGGCGGCGCCAACTACCAAGTACCAGTCGAAGTGAATCGCAAGCGCCAGCAGACGCTGGCCATCCGCTGGATCCTTGAGGCCGTTCGCACCCGCAAGGGTCGTCCGACTGCCGAGAAGCTCGCCCAGGAACTGGTCGACTGCTACAACAAGACCGGCACCACGGTCCAGAAGCGTGAGAACACTCACCGCATGGCCGAAGCCAACAAGGCCTTCGCACACTTCGCCTAAGCGACTTGGACCTCGGTTGAGGAGAAGCCCGCGTCCTACGACGCGGGCTTCTGTGTTTTGCGACTGCCGCCGGCATGTCTGGGTTTGCCGTGGTGCAGGATGAACGCCGCGGCGGTGCCGGCAGGCTGCTGACATGACCGAACTGCCAGCCACCTTGGGCGCGCTGAAAAAAGCCGCTCTCCGCGATCCCAGCCTGCGGGCACGTACCGTAAAGCAGGAGCTGCGCGACGGACTCGTCGCGCGACTGGCGGCTGGCGCCTCGTTAGAAGAGCTGTTCCCCGGCATCCATGGCTATGGCGAGACCGTCCTGCCGCAGGTCGCCAATGCGATCTTGGCTGGCCATGACATCCTGCTGCTCGGGTTGCGTGGTCAGGCCAAGACCCGGCTGGCCCGATGCATCCCCCAGCTGTTGGATGAACAGACGCCCATGCTCGCCGGTGATCCATTGCGCAGCCATCCGCTTGCTCCGATCGGAGATGTCGCCGAAAGGCTCGTGGCGACCCAGGGCGATGCAGCTCGTGTGGAGTGGCTCGGACGCGATCAGCGTTATGGCGAGAAACTGGCTACTCCGGATGTCTCCGTTGCCGACCTGATCGGGGATGTTGATCCGATTCGTGCCCAGCGCGATGGCGTTGACCTGGGTGACATGCGTGCGGTGACGTTCGGCATTGTTCCACGAACCAATCGCGGTGTGTTCTGCATCAACGAACTGCCGGATCTCGCTCCCCGCATCCAAGTAGCACTGTTCAACATTCTGGAGGAGAACGACGTCCAGGTGCGCGGCATCCCCTTGCGCCTGCCACTGGATCTTCTGCTGGTGTTCACCGCCAATCCCGAGGACTACACCAGTCGTGGTCAGATCGTGACGCCGTTGAAGGATCGCATCGGGGCGCAGATTCTCACTCATTATCCCAGGTCGCGGGCCGAGGGTGTGGTCATCCAGCGACAGGAGGCCCAGCTATCCGGAGGTGCCGGGGTCGAACCGGTGATCCACCCGTTGTTCCATGACCTGATCGAAGAGGCGGCTCGGGCTGCTCGCAGCAGCGAGTATGTCGACCAGGCCAGCGGTGTGTCGGCCCGTCTGACCATCGCTGCACTGGAGGCGTTGCAGGCCAATGTGCTGCGTCGTGGACTGACCACGGGAACAAAGCAACCGCGGGCGCGCCTGACAGATCTGCCGGCTGTCCTTATGGCGATGACCGGCAAGGTCGAACTGGCATACGAAGGAGAGCAGGAGGGGCCGGCCAAGGTGGGTTGGCATCTGCTTGGCGAAGCGGTGAAGAACCTGTGGGCCGAGCGGTTGCCGCCACCGATCCGGGAGGACCAGGATGAGCGTGAGAGTGGACCGTGGAAGGAAGTTTTGGCGTGGTTCGCTGCTGGACACAAGGTTGAGCTGTCGGATCGGAGCACCGACCAGCAGCATGCCGAGGCGCTTGCCAGTGTGGCCGGACTAGCCAAGGCAGTTGATGCCCAATTGAAACCTGCAAAAGACGAACGCCTGCTGATGCAGGAATTTGTGCTTGAAGGCTTGTTTCATGGTGGCGCCCTCGCTCGCGACGACAGTGCTCGTGGCTTGGTCTACAGCGATCTACTGGCGACCTTGATGACCGGTAAACGCAAGAAGGGACGCGACGAACGCGAGTCGCGCTTCTAGACATGCGCTTCCGCTACGAACATCTTGATTGGCGTGAGCTGGCTAACCGACTGGCCCAGGAACAGGCGCTCACCGATCTCTTCCGTCAGCTGATGGAAGCCTTCGATGGCGACGTTGAGCGCGCCATGAAGGAACTTGAACGCCAAGCCGAGCGCCTGCGTCGCCAGACCGGTTTCGACCCGAAAGAGTTCGAGAAGACCCTGCGTGAGCAGAAGCTGATCAGTGGAGCACGCGGTGAGCGGACCCTGACGCGCAAAGGCGAGCGTGACCTGCGCGAAGACGCTTTTCGTAAAGTGTTCGGCGCGATGGCCCCCGGCGCGATGGGCAAGCACGGCATGCGCAAGCCGGGACGAGACGGTGACTGGACCGGAGCAACGCGACCCTGGCAGGCGGGCGACGGATCCGAGGACCTCGCCTATCGCGAATCGATACTGTCGGCGATGCGTGAAGGGCGCCGTCAACTCGCCGATGACGACCTGCAGATCCGCGAACGAGAAAGCCGCACTGGCTGCGCCTGGACCCTGCTGCTCGATGTCAGTCATTCGATGACTTTGTACGGCGAAGACCGCATTACACCGGCCAAACGGGTAGCCCTGGCCCTGGCCGAGCATCTCGGGCGAAATCATCCGCGCGACGATCTCGACATTCTGCTGTTTGGCGACGATGTCCGCCCGGTGACGGTGCAGGAACTGCCCTACATCAGCAATGGGCCGTTCCACACCAACACCTGTGAGGCGTTGCGGCGCAGCGCAGAGATCCTGATCCGCCGTCGCCAGCCCAACCGTCGTACGGTGATGATCACCGACGGAAAGCCGACGGCGCTGTTCACTGGCGGCAAGGCGGCTGATGGCTCACGAGAGCTGACTATCAATTCCAGCTACGGACTCGATCCCCAGATCGTCGCGGCAACGTTGCGCCAGGCCGCCCGATATCCGCGTCTCGGCATCCGCTTGACCGTCTTCATGGTCGCCGAGGACCCGTACCTCAACCGCTTTGTCGAGCGCCTGGTTGCCGTGTCGCGTGGTGAGGCCTATCGGGCAACACTTGAGGACCTTGGCAACCAAGTGCTCGGACGATTGTTCAGTTAAGCGGTCGTCCGACCCCATCGGACCTGAACCACTTCACTTCTGGGCGACCAAGAATCGCTGGATCAATTCGGTGAGCTGATCCACGTCGTACCGAGACGGGTCTTCGGCCTCGATCGCTGGCAAGATGCCGGTGCCGGTGCCGCCGGGTTGAGGAATGGTCAACGTGGGACCGGCAAAATTGCGGATAGGCATAGTCAGATCGCTGACGTCGTAGAGACGCGTGTTCGATTCCCCAGTGATTGGCTGGTCGCTGAGATAGATCGCTTCATGGACATACCCAACGTGGATATTGGCCACCCGCTCCAGCCAGGTCAGGAGGTTTCCGAGCGCCATATCGCGCACCTGCAGGCTGACCAAGGGCGGATTGGCCTGTAGCGCCGGCGCCAACACGACGTTCAAGCCGGTCGTTTCCCGGATAAAGGCAGCCGTTTCCGTCAATGGCTGCTCATGGGAGTCCATAGTGATGCGTTGATCTAGCTGACCACCGAGTCCGCTGATCGAATGGCCGCCTGGGGCCGTAACCAGGAGCATCCCATTCCAGCGTCCAACCGTTACATCTGCTGCACTTATACCAATGACGGTGCCAAGCATCAGTGTCATGACGAGGTTCATGGTTAGGCCTCCAGTCAGGTTTAACGGCTGGCAAGCCGTGGCGTTCACGTCAACCGAGGTGAAGAGGTGTAGCTTCCGGAAATTCTGGCCGGTGCAGCTGGCAGGAGAAGAATGGGTCCGGATGGTCCCTGCAAGTGATCTTGACCCCATGAACGCAGGCGTCGGCGACGTGCGGGAGGTAGCCAATCTCGTCGATGATGAGGACCTTGGCGGCGATGAAGGGCTCGACCGCGGTGGAGAGTTCGCCGCGGTGGGCGGGCCCGGTGAGGTGATCGATGAGATCGGCGGCGGTGATGAAGCGCGCGTCGGCACCGTGCTGAATGGCCTTGATCGCGATGGCGATGGCCAGCGCCGTCTTGCCGCGGCCAGTCTTGCCGCTGAGGATGAGATGCTTGCCCGAGGCGACATAGTCGAGGGCGAGGAACGGGGCGATGAGATCGCGGCGTAGGTTGCCTTTGGGCGCAAACAGCAGCGTTTCGACCGGGGCCAGGAACGGGAAGTGGGCATGGCGGGTCATGCGCTGCATGCGCGTCTGATCGCGGTTGAGCACCTCGGCGACGACCAGGTGGGCGAGGAATTCACGATGCCCCATCTGGTGGTCGACCGCGATGCGTTCGGTGTCGTCGAGCAGGCGGCGGATGGTCGGCAGGGACAGGCGCTTGAGCAGGGCCGGCAGATCGCAACTGGCCGGCTCCAGGCATTCAGGCAGAGGCAGGCGGCGCTTCATGACTGCGCCTGCGCGTCTGGCGTACCGGCTACAACCGGCACCTGCGGCCGCAGGGCGCTGACCACGGCGGCGATCGTCCAGGTTTGCTGCTGGTGGCAGCGCTCCAGTGCGCTGGTCAGCGCCTCGGCGCCGTGCTCGTCCCACAACGCGTAGAGCCGCAGGACCGGCCGATACCAGCCGGTGGCGTTGGCACCGCAGCGATGGACCACCATCTCCAGGAAGTCGCGCGCGGGGACCGCCTGACGGACCCGGTTTGATTGGACCCTACCGGTTCATTCGCGAAATGGCTGGCTGGCCAGTGCAAGTTCGTGGAGGAGCGCGCCATTGGCCACGGAGACACGGAGAAGGGCAGTTGCATGTCCATGTTTCCGCCTGCATCCGAGGTCACGTATTGTAAGCCCTTCCCCTTCCGTGTCTCCGTGTCTCCGTAACAAATCCCAATGCGATCTGTAGGTTCAAGGTAACGGTGATCAGCGTCAAACGGGCTGTAATGTCGGACAAGCGGCCGGCAATGAACTGGTGAGTCCACTCGGAGCCCCCATGCGCCTTCCTGCCCTTCCTGCCCTTCCTGCCCTGCTTGCCCTGTGCGCCTGCCTGAGTGCCGTCGAACTGACGGTGGGTCCCAATGTGCAGGTCAGCACCTATGCCCCAGCGACGATGAAGAACGAGTGCTTCACCGCCGTCGATCCCAGCAACCCCCAGCGGATGCTCTCGGCCTCGTACACCTGTTCAGGCACCAGTTCGTCCAAGTACGCCAAGCTGCTGATCTACCGCTCCGGCGATGGCGGGGCGAGCTGGCAGACCCTCGACTTCCTCACCCAGCGGGCGGGGGTGATGGCCGACCCCTGCGTTTACTTCGATAGCGACGGCTTCGCGCTTTTCAGTGGTCTGCGCTACGGCGACCGCCTGACGCACTGGTCGGCTGACGGCGGCTCCACCTGGCAGCAGTCGGTGATGCCGGGCGAGCCTTGGGACCACCTGCGCCTGGCACTCGATCCATCCTCGGACCGGGTCTACGCCCTGGCGGTGGACAACACCCCGCCCAACCACGATCTGCGCCTCGCGATCTCGACCGACCAGGGGAAGACCTTCGGCGCCTGGCGCGCCATCCCCGGCGTCGGCAACGCCAACACCTGGACGATGAACCACAACAGGCCGCAGGTGCTCTCGGACGGCACTCTGGTGGTGCCGATGTGGTTGTGGTCCACCGCAACGCCGCTGACGGTCAGCAGCACCTACGATTTCGTCATGCTGCGCTCGGGCGATGGTGGAGCTACGTTCTCGCCGCCGGTCCTGGTCGCGAAGATCCCCTGCCCGAGCGATGGCACGGAGCGGCGCAGCTTCCAGGAGGGCTGGTACCGGCCAGCGCTCAACAACCGCTGCGGCTACAACTGCTTCCCGGTCCTCGCCGTCGACCGCAGCACCGCCCACCGCGACCGTCTCTACGCCGCCTGGTTCGAGCCCGAGGGCGTCGACAGCTTCGAGCACCGCCTGCGCACGCGCATCTGGGTGAGCTGGAGCGACGACAAGGGGGCGAGCTGGAGCGCTAAGCGCCGCGTCGAGGCAAACCCCCCAGCGGCGAGCCGCCAAGGCCGGCCGGATCTCGCGGTCGCCGCTGATGGCGCGGTGGCCATCGCCTGGATTGACACCCGTGGCTACGAGGAGGCCGACCCCAGCGGCAACTCAAAATCGGACGTCTACCGTTACCGCATCTTCGCCAGCGCCTCGGCCGATGGCGGCGCCACCTGGAGTGCGGCCACCGCAGTCAGCGACCAGGTCAGCGAGCCGCGCTTCTGGTCGGTCTGGGGCTACCAGTTAACCTGGGATGTGAGCTGGGGCGCGATGGGCGACGAGACCGGCCTGATCGCTGGCGCCGGCCCGGGGCGGTTCCTCGCGCTGTGGCCCGACCAGCGCAACGGTCTGCCTGAGCCGTACTGCGCCAGTCTGAGCCTCGCCACCACGTCCCCGGAGATCCCGGCCAGGCCGGATGTCCCCGCAGTCGATCAGCGGCACGCCGCGCGACCGACCCTCAGCGGCAGCACCAGTCCGCTGGCCAACGTCAGCCTGCGCGATCGCGGTGTGGTCATCGCCAGCGGGATCGCCGATGCCCTGGGTGCCTGGAGCCTGCGTCCGGCCATGGCGCTCAGTCCCGGGCCGCATCTGCTGAGTGTGGTCGCCAGCAATGCCGCCGGCAGCAGCCCGGCGTCCGGGGTCCTGGTGCAGTTCGTCGATGGTCCGGAAGGCCGCGTCCAGGCGTGGGGCACCAACTACTTCGGCGAAGTGGTGGTTCCGGCCGGTTCGCGCGGCATCGCCATCGCCAGCGGCGGCTACCACCATCTGCTGCCTGTCTCTTATACACATCTGACGCTGCCGACGAATAGAGAGGTGTAGATCTCGGTGGTCGCCGTATCATT
>ENA-ORBV01012885-ORBV01012885.1-microbial-mat-metagenome-genome-assembly--contig:-NODE-12885-length-12808-cov-6.539706_pt1 | contig 12808 bp, 10 predicted proteins | sample MGYA00237777_ERZ505514 | MGnify/ENA primary metagenome ERZ505514 (study PRJEB26160, sample SAMN06269048) | microbial mat metagenome | isolation source: Oligotrophic lake microbial mat | place...
GTTGGTGCCGTTCGCGTTGGGTTCGGAGACGAGCGGGTCGATTTTGACGCCGGCGGCGTTCTGCGGCGTCACCGGATTGCGGCCGACGTATGGGTTGGTGAGCCGGTACGGGGCCATGGCGCTGAGCTGGACTTTGGACAAGATCGGAGTGCTGGGGAGATCGGCCGAGGATTGCGGCTATGTGCTGCAGACGATCGCGGGGAGCGATGCGAAAGACCCAGGCTCGGCCGGCAAGAGCTTCTACTATGCGCCGCAGTTCGCGCGGCCGTTGAACGAAATGACGGTGGCGTATGCGCCGGTGGACTTTGACGCGGCGGCGGACCCGTCGGCCAAGGCGGCCTTTCAGACGGCGCTTGAAGTGGTGCGGTCCTTGGGCGTGAAGCTGGTGGAGGCCAAAATTCCGGACTTCCCCTATGGGGCGGTGATTGGGCCCGTGATCTCCGGCGAATCGGCTTCGATCTTTGAAGAGCTGATTCGGAGCGGCAAGGTGGATCAGCTCGATGACAAGAAGCAGATTGCGGGTTTGAAGGCATCGCTCGATCTTCCGGCGACGGATTACTTGAAGGCGATGCGGGTCCGGAGCTTGATCCGCGAGGCGTTTGGGGAGTTTTTTGCGCAGTACGATGCGATTGTGACCGTGTCGCGGTCCGGGCCGGCGTCGCGGGTGTCGCAAGCTTTGGACGCGCCGGGTGGACGGCCCGCTCCGGCGGATCGCGGATTCGCGGGGATCATTCCGGCGGGCAATCTAGCGGGGCTGCCGGCGTTGTCCATGCCGTGCGGCTTCGCGGGCGAGTTGCCGGTGGGGTTGCAATTGGTGGCGCGGGCGTTCAACGAGAATTTGATTTTGGCGATTGGCAAGGCGTTTCAAGAGCGGACGGACTGGCACACGAAGCGCCCCAAGATTTGAGAGGGAACATGATGCGGCAGGAGCGGATGGCGGCCTTGCGGGCGGAGACGTTCGACGTCCTGATCCTGGGCGGTGGGGTGAATGGGGCCGGGATTGCGCGCGACCTTGCCTTGCGCGCGAAGACGGCGGGGCATCCCCTGACGGTGGGCTTGATTGACAAGGGGCATTTCTCGTCCGGCACCAGCGGGCGGAACTCGCAGCTGATTCATGGCGGCTTGCGGTACTTGAAGTACATGGAGTTTGGCTTGGTACGGGAGGCGTTGCGCGAACGGTCAACGTTGCTGGAGATCGCGCCGCACTTAGTGGAGCCACTGGCGTTTCTGATTCCGATGTACAGCCAGTTTGCGAAGTATTTCTATGGCACCGGGTTGTGGATGTATGACACGTTGGCGGGGTCGCGGAATATTTCGCCGCACCGGGGAGTGGCTTTAGGCGAGCTCGAGAAGCTGGAGCCGGGGCTGAATCGGCATGAGTTAGTTTCGGCGGCGGTATTTTGGGATGCGCGGGTGCACTCGGCGCGTTTTGTGCTGGAGAATTTGTTCGAGGCGGCGGACAACGGTGCGGTGGTCATGAATTACCTGGAGGCGGTGAGTTTCTCGCAAGATGGGGAGATCTGGACCGTGGGGGTGCGCGACATGCTGACGGGTGTCACGTTTGCAGTAGGGGCGAAAAAGTTAGTGAATACGACGGGGCCTTGGGCGGGCGAGGTGTGGCCGGAAGAAAATACGCTGCGGTTAGTGAGAGGGTCGCATATTATTCTGCCGCGGCTGAACCACAGCGATAACGCCATTGCTTATTTTGAGGAGAACGGGCGAATTATTTTCTTTATTCCGTGGGGGAGTAAGAAGGATTTGACGTTAATCGGGACGACGGATGTGGACCACGATGGGTCGCCGGACGCGGTGCATATTTCCGCCGAGGAGACGGCTTACTTACTGAAGATTGCGGCGGATATTTTTCCGGAGTCGAAGGGCATGGAGCCGATCGCGACTTACAGCGCCTTGCGGCCGCTGGTGCAGTCCGGTGGGACTTCGGCCACGTCGACGTCGCGGGAGCACCGGATCTGGGCCTCGGCCGATGGCGTGGTGCATGTGGCGGGCGGGAAGTACACGACCTATCGCTCGATGAGCGAAGAGGCGGCGGACCTGGCGGCGCCGGCGGCATTGAAGGAAGTGCATCCGACGGCGAGCGTGCCGCTGAATGGCAATTCGCGCGCGGTGATTGCAGCGTTAAGGCAGGAGCACGATCCAGCGGTGGTGATGGCGTATGGGGTGCGGGCGCCGCGGGTGTTGGAACGGGCGCGGAAGCTGGGGTCGATGGAGCAGGCGCAGATCGAGGAGGCGGTGGAGTGCGAGTGGGTGGAGCGCTTGCCGGACCTGCTGCACGTGTCGACGTATTGGGGCTACGAGCGACGTTGGGACGAGGATGCCTTGCGTGGGCTGGCGGAGGAAGTAGGGTCGCGCTTGGGGTGGAGCGCGGCGCGGATGGAGGAAGAGGTTACTCAAGTGGCAAGGGATATTTCGGTTTCTTCCGCTTCGGCGACTCTTCGATAACGCGGACGCTCTTAACTTGGCCGACCTGTTCGCGGGCGAGGGCCTTCACCTCTTTGGTTTTGGTGAAGGCTTTGGGTTTGCGGGGTTTTGAGGGCATCTTGCTTCGATAGATAGCACAGGATGATCAAGAAGTGGGGGGATGGGACGATAAGCACACCTGAGGGCATGTAAGCCCGGCCGCGGAAGAGGGAGTGCAAGGCGCAAGATGTTCGCCATTATCGGAATCATCATTGTAATCGGGGCCGTCATCGGCGGTTATCTGATGGAGCATGGGCAACTAGCGGTACTGATGCAGCCGGCGGAGTTGGTAATCATTGGCGGGGCGGCGTTGGGGACGCTGCTGATTGCGAATCCCCTTTCGACGGTGATCGCGATCCTCCATGGTTTGCTGGCGATCCTGAAGGGGAGCCCTTATAGCAAGAAGTTTTACCTGGATGCGCTGAAGATGTTAAATGATATCTTCGCCTACGCGCGCAAGAACGGGATGAATAAGCTGGAAGCGGATGTGGACGATCCGGCGAAGAGTGCTTTGTTCTCAAAGTATCCGGGGCTGATTAAGAATCACCATGCGCTGCACTTTGTGTGCGATTCACTGCGGACGGCGATTTCGGGGGGCGTGAGCCATTTCGAGCTCGACCAGGTGATGGAGAGCGATATGGAAGTGCATCATCATGAGGCGAACGAGCCGGTGCATGCGTTGCAGCAGGTATCGGACGCGCTGCCGGGCTTGGGGATTGTGGCGGCGGTGTTGGGCGTGGTGATCACGATGGGTTCGATTGGCGGACCGCCGGCGGAGATTGGGCACAAGGTAGGCGCGGCGCTGGTGGGTACGTTCCTGGGCATTTTACTGTGTTACGGATTTCTGGGGCCATTGGCGACGAACATGCAGAAGATGAACGATGCGGAGCTTGAATTTCTTAAGTTTCTGCGGGCAGGCGTGATGGCGTTTATCAAAGGGGCGGCGCCGATCCTGGCGGTGGAGTTCGCGCGGCGGCAGATACCGGGCCACGTGCGGCCGTCGTTTAAGGAGATGGAAGGGGCCTGCCGTGGCGGTGGAGATAAGTAAGGGCGATGTCGGAAGCGAATAACCAATCGATCTTTATCATCAAGAAGAAGGTGATAGCGGCGGGCCACCATGGCGGCGCCTGGAAGGTGGCCTATGCCGACTTTGTGACGGCGATGATGGCGTTCTTTATGGTGATGTGGCTGGTGGGTTCGTCCGATGACGTGAAGCAGTCGGTGGCGGGGTATTTTAACGATCCCTCGGGCTCAGGCAAGGAATCGGGCAGCGGCTTGTCGGGGGCGGGGCAATCGATCACGCTCGACCAGAACAACATGGACAAACTCAAGGAGTCGCTGGAGCAGGCGATGAACGAGATGCCGGAGATTAAGGACCTGAAGGATCAGGTGAAGATGACCGTGACCGGCGAGGGCCTGCGGGTCGAGCTGATGGAGACGGAGAAGGGGATGTTCTTCGACAGCGGCTCACCGGACCCCAGCAAGAACGGGCAGGATGTGTTGGCGAAGCTGGCCACGGAGTTGGGCAAGATGGACAACACGATTTTGATTGAGGGGCACACGGATTCTCGTCCGGTGAAGGGGCGCAACGGGTATTCGAATTGGGAGCTCTCGGGCGACCGGGCGAATGCGGCACGGCGCTTTATGCAGGATAGTGGTTTGTGGCCGGACCAGGTGAAGCAGGTGCGGGGGTTCGCCGACCAGGCCTTGATGAACAAGGACGCTCCGGGCGCAGCCAACAACCGGCGGGTTTCGATCATTGTGCAGTACAACAAGCCGAAGCCCAAGCCGGAAGGAGACCAGAAGGAAGAGGGCAAAGGCGAACACGGCAAGGATGCCAAGGCTGAGCATGGCGGCGGCAAGAAGGACGAGCACGCCCAGGATGATCCCAAAAAGAAGGATGCCAAGTCCGGGGACGGTGAGAAGTCCGAAGCCAAGGGCAAGAAGGAGGACCACGGCAAGACTGGTGCCAAGGGCGAGGCGGATGACCATGGCAAGGCCGGGACTAAGGCCAAGAGCACGCCCCAAGCCAAGGAGCCGGAGAAGACCGCCGCTAAGCCTGCTGCCGCTCCAGCGAAGGACTCATCCGAGGACAAGCCCCAGAAAAAGCGGCGCCGCAAGAAGGCGGACGAAGCGGGCCACTAAGCCGTATGGCGGATCTGGGTGACAGGCAGGAGTTGATTGGTGCGCTCGTTGAGCATCCTCATCATCTCCTTCTCATTCCGCTGCAGATCGCTGAGGGTCATCCGGTTGAGGACGTGCTCGATCATCGATTGCAGGGTCTGCCAGACGGGCCGCAGGCTGCAGTCACTGTTGTGGGCGCAGGTCTCCTGCAGGCCGGAATGACGGTCGCAGAAGGAGGGACCGTAAAGGCGCCCGCCCAGCAACTCGAGCACCGAGCCAACGGTAATTTGTTCCGAATTTCGCGAGAGCGTATAGCCGCCGGATTGGCCGCGGACGCTCGCGACAAACCCTCCCATCCGTAACAAACGCATCAACTTGGCAACGTTCGGGATGGAAAGGCCTTCGGCGCGGCTAATCTCGGGTATACTGAGGCTGGCCCCTTCACCCTGTCGCGCCATGTGGAGCAGGCAACGGAGCCCGTACTCCTCCTGAGCACTCAATTTCATGTGGCAATTGTATTAGATGCTACTTTGTTTTTGCCGTTCATTTATCAATCTTAATTTTCAGTCTCGTTAAACACGGGTCTTTTTCGTACACGATGTCCTTCCAAATCCCTTCCTACCGCGAGCTTCAGGTCAATCCCGCGCTGCCGGTGTCCCTGAAAAGACTTCCTGAACTGGCCCACAATTTGTTGTGGAGCTGGGACCATCACTTGCGGACGGTGTTCCGCCGGCTGGATCCGGTGGCGTGGCGGGCGAGCCACAATCCGGTGCTGATGTTGAGCAGCTTGCCGCCGGAGACTTTGGCCAAGGCCGCGGCGGACGCTCGCTTTCTGGCCGTCTACGAGCGGGCTTGTGAGCGCTTTGACGCGTACATGAAGCGCGCGCCCATGGACCTGAAGCAGCCGGGCGATGAGAATTTACTGATCGCCTACTTCTCGATGGAGTACGGCTTGACGGATTGTCTGCCGGTCTACTCGGGCGGTTTGGGTGTGTTGTCCGGCGACCATATGAAGGGCTCGAGCGACGCGGGCTTGCCGCTGATCGGCGTGGGCCTCGCGTATCAGAAGGGCTACCATCAGCAGTCCTTGAATCCGGATGGCTGGCAGATGGAGCTGTATCCGGTGAACGACTTCCACCTGCTGCCGTGCCGGCCGGTGGTGGATGAGCAGGGCAAAGAACTGCGGGTGCAGGTGAACCTGCCCTACGCCACGATCGCGATCAAGGTGTGGCGGGTGGAGAGCGGGCGCAATCAGCTCTATCTGCTCGACACGAACATCCCGGAGAACCCTACCGAAGAGCTACGCAACATCACCGAGAACCTCTACGGCGGCGACCACGGGACGCGTATCAAGCAAGAGATCGTGCTGGGCATTGGCGGGTTGCGAGTGCTCAAGCAACTGGGCTACCGGCCGACGGTGTTCCACATGAACGAAGGGCATGCGGCGTTTCTGGCGCTCGAGCGCATTCGTGACCTGATGGATGAGCACAAGCTAAGCTTCCGCGAGGCGCTGGAGGCGACGCGGGAGAGCAACATCTTCACGACACACACATCGGTGCCGGCCGGCATCGACTTGTTCGAGGGCGCGCTGGTGTGGGATCACCTGAGCCGCTTCTGCAATGACGGGCAGATTACGCCCGAGCAGTTATTCAGCCTGGGGCGCAAGAATTCGAGCGACACCAATGAGAAGTTCTCGATGGCGATTACGGCGATGCACTCTTCGGCCTTCCGCAACGCGGTGAGCGTGCTGCATGGGGCCGTATCGCGCGAGATGTGGGGCGGGCTGTGGCCGAATCTGCCGACGGACGAAGTGCCGATTACGGCGGTGACCAACGGGACGCATCTGCCGTCCATGTTAAGCGGCGACCTGGCCACGGTCTTCGACAATTACCTGCAACCCGATTGGCGGGATCGTCATCAGGAGCCCGCCATTTGGGCGCAAGTGGATGAGATTCCCGGCCAGGAGATTTGGGAAGCGCATCGCAAGCGCAAAAAGCAACTATCGCTGTTTGTGCGGGAGCGGGCGGCGGCGACGGCGCGCAAACGGCATGCGTCGTCGGCGGAGATCCGGCGGATTGAAGAAGGCTTCGACCCCGACGTCTTCACCATCGGTTTCGCGCGACGCTTTGCCACCTACAAGCGCGCCACGCTGCTTTTCCGCGATCCAGACCGCCTGAAGCGCATCCTGCTGAGCGCCGAGCGGCCGGTGCAGATCGTGATTGCCGGCAAGGCGCATCCGAAGGACGTGCCGGGCAAGACGTTCATCCGCGAGATTGCGCTGTTGTCGCGCGATCCCGCTTTGCGCAACCGGCTGGTGTTTCTAGAAAACTACGGTCTGCGCATCGCCAAGGAGATGGTGCAGGGTGTCGACCTGTGGCTGAACACGCCGCGGCGCGGCGAGGAGGCCTGCGGCACCTCCGGCATGAAGGCGGCGCTCAATGGGGTGCTGAACCTGAGCATTCTGGATGGCTGGTACGACGAAGCCTATGAGGATTCGGGCGGCTGGGCCATTGGCGGCCGCGAAGAGTATCGCGAAGACCAGGACGATCTGCATGCGCTTGACATTTACTCCGCGCTTGAGAACGACATCCTGCCGCTGTACTACCGGCGCAACGACGACGGCGTGCCGGAGGCGTGGGTGGACCGGATGAAGACGTGCCTTAAAAACATGAGCCCGCGGTTCAATGCGCAGCGAATGCTCGAAGACTACACCGGCAAGCTGTATCGTCCGGCGCACGCGGCCTTCGATCGGATGCGCAGTGGCGGCTTTGCGTTGGCGCGCGAGCGGGCCAAGTGGGAAGACCGAGTGCAGAGCGTTTGGGACCGGGTGCAGATTCGCGAGGCGGGGCTGGTGACGCCGGTTAAGGAACTGATCGCGGGTGAATCGGTGACGGTGCGCGCGGTAGTGGACCTGGCCGGCCTGGAGCCACCCGACGTGCGCGTGGAAGTGCTGGTGGGGCGCATTGGCGCCGATGGCCAACTGGGCTCGACGCGGGTGGCGCTGCTCTCGCCGTCCGAAACAAAAGACGGCCTGCATGTTTTTTCGCTGCAGCTGGTACCGGAACTGACGGGGCGTTTGGGCTACGCCTTCCGCATTAGCCCGAATCAAACCGAGGATCCACTGCGGCGGCAATGCCAAGGGCGTATGAAATGGAGTTAGAGAAATAAGGGCGGCTAAAGTTGGCCCTGGATTTGTCCGAAAGAACGTGCTATAAGAGTGGAGTCCTCACCGATCCAGTGCCAACCCTCTCGGTGCGCTACATCCCCCAATGTATTTTCGGAGCTTCCTGCTTTGGAGACACAGAAAGCGGCGAACGAGAAGAGAGCCGGCGAAAAACGCGTGGTCGAACTAACGGCCAAGCAGGATCGGCCGGCCGCGAATGGATAAATACGGGCTAGTCTTAAGACCACTTCCAGTCCTCAAAATACAACCGATAATTCACGCCGCAGGACCCCTGACCCCAAGCAGGCGTTCTGCAAAAACTGGACTGGCCAATCGCTAAGGGAGCATCTTTTCATGGATGACGACCGCAAATACCGCCAAAACGGCTACCAAGACCGCGGCTTTGACCGTGGAGGCGATCGTGGTTTCGACCGCGAGCGTCCGAAGCCGCAAGGCCCTCGCCCTTCCATCGACATCACCGGGCCGCGCTTACCGCGCATGGTGCAGACGGTAACTGCGTCTCGCTGTTACAACTGTGCGACGACGCTCCCGCACGATATCGACTTCACGGGAAATTGTCCCAAGTGTAACGCCGCACTGCATTGTTGTAAGCAATGCTCACATTTTGAGCCTTCGACGCGGTTTCAGTGCTTGAAGCCAATCCCGGAGCGTATCGCTTATAAGGATCGGGCGAATCTCTGCACGTTGTTCTCACCGCAAGTTACCGTGGCACGCGATGCGGCGCGGGAGAATGGTTCTTCGAGCCAGATGCGGGCGCCCATTCTGCCGAATGGCCCGGCGCCGAAGAGTGCGAGCGACGCGCGGGCAGCCTTCGATAACTTATTTAAGAAGTAACGCGGGCTAACTCCAGCGCGCCCCACAGCACGCTATCGTCGCCTAGTCCTGCTGGTACTATGTCAACCCGGGCGCGCGACCAACTGGTCATCTGCCGGCCTAACTCCTCTCGCAACGGAACAAATAAGGCGTCACCTGACTTACTGAGGCCACCGCCGATGACGATGCGGGCGGGATTGAGTAACATCAGCGCGGCTTTGAGTCCGAGCGCTAAATCCACGACATAGCGGGCGACAAATTGCCGGTCGGCGAGTAACATCTGGGCGGGGCGGCCGTGGTCGCGTTCGAGCCAGAGTCCGCAACAGAGGCGTTCAAAGCAGCCGCGCGCGCCGCACAGACAGACGGGGCCCTCGGGACGAATGGTCAAATGGCCGATCTCGCCGGCATAACTATCGGCGCCGCGCAGGAGGCCATTTTCGGTAAGAATGCCGCCGCCGATGCCGGTGGAGAGGGTCATATAGAACAGGGGCCGGGCGCCTCGTCCAGCGCCGTGATAGCCTTCGCCGAGCGCGCCCACGTTGGCGTCATTGTCCATGACGACGGGCACGCCGAGTTCATGTTTCAGATACAAGGGCAGCGCGTAATCACTCCAGCCGCCGACGTGAGTGGAAAGGGCGATGCGCTGGTCATTGTAAATCACGGGGCCGCCGAAGCCGACGCCGCAGACTCCGAAGCCCGGGTCGGTTTGCCATTCGCGGGCGAGCGTGACAATGCGCGCGAGCATCCAATCGCGGCCGCCGGCGCGGTCAGTTAGTTCGGAGACGCGGCGGACTAACTTGCTATCGGAAAAGACCGCCATCGAAAACTTAGTGCCGCCAATATCGATGGCGAGAGTATTCACGCGAGGACCTCTTCTGGCGTCGCCGTGCCGGTGCCTTTTTTCATGACGGTGATGGAAGCCACGCGATGGCCAAAGGCGATGGCGTCTTCCGGGCTGGCGCCGGCAGCGATGGCCATGGCCGTTCCGGCGGAAAAGCTATCGCCGGCGCCGCAGATGTCGACCGGGTTTTCGACCTTGGTGGTGGGCACCCACAATTCGCCTTCGGGGCGAACTAACTGGACGCCATCGCCGCCGTGGGTCACCATCAGCATCGGCGCCTGAGTCAGTTCCCGTAGTTTTCCAAAGGCGCGGCGGTCGCCGAAGAGTTTTTCGCAAGTAAGTTCGGCCTCCTGCTGATTTGGCTTGAGCGTCACACCACGAAAGCCTTCGAGATGGGCGCGGGAATCGACAAAGAAGAATTGGCGGTGGGCGAGGTTGCCGATGGCGTCGCGAATGGCGGGCGTGATGAGACCACCCACTGCGGTTTCCGCCTGGTCGCAGATGAAGATCACATCGAAGTTGCCGGCCCATTGTTTGAGAAGCTCGAGCACCTGGGCTTCGATGACGGCCGGGATGGGCGCGACCGAGATAAAGTCCACGCGCGGCAAATCTTCGACTCCGGTCTCAGAGTTGAGTAACTTCGTGTAAGTGAAGGTGGGATATCGGGCGTGGGTCAGGAGTAAGTCGCGAGCGATGCGCCGGCAGGAGAGAGCTTGCTTGAGCTCAAAGCCGAAGCCGTCGTCACCGATAAGGCCGAGTAAGCTCACCGTGCCGACGGCTAAGTCGGCTAAGTTATTGGCAACCGTGCCGGCGGCGCCCGGAGTCAGCTCGGTGTGTGTAACCGCGATGCGGGGAAAGCCGGTTTCCCGCGAAGGCTCAGAAAACTCTGGCGAGTAAGTGCACCAGCGATCGAGGCAAACGTCGCCCACGACCAGGGCTGACAATGACGGTAAGCGCGCCAGGATCTCTTGAGCCGTCATGCGCGCAGGGCTCTCCAGAGGGCTGGCAAAGTGGCGCGGTGGGGTCCGCAGAAGTATTCGCTCTGGCCGCCATCGGCGACGGTGCGCACCAGGATGGTCTTATGCGGCCGGAAGTAATAACCCGGATCGGTTTTGGGCAACTCGGCGCGCCAATCGCCGGCGATGGGGACTAAGTCAAATACCGCCGAGAGAAAATCGCGAATCGTACGGCCCTCTTGCGCGGCAACATTGCGCGTCATCGCGAGCGCCTTCAAGTACACCTCGGGCGCCATGATGGCGGAGCCGAAGCTCAGCATCGCGCCGCTGTCCAGGCGCTCCATGGTTTTGGCGAAGATGAGGAAGTCGCGGTAGGACGCGGCGCCCGTGGCGGCGCCATCGCAATTCGGATGCTCGTGCAGAATGTCGTAGCCGATGCCGACGTGCACCGTCACCGGGACGCCCACGCGATAGGCGGCGGCGAGGACGGAGAGGTCCTGGTGCGGGAAGCTGCTTTCGGCGATTCGGCGGCCGACATTCTCGCCGAGACCCAGGCCCTCGTGAGCGGCTTCGGCGATCCAGTCGTTCAACTCGCCGGTCTCCTGCCAGAGTCCGAACTCGCCGGTGCGGATGTAGCGGGCGACGCTTTCGGTGGTGGCGCCGATGCGGGCGAGTTCATAATCGTGGATGGCGCCGGCACCGTTCATGGCGACGTGGTCGATCCAGCCGTTTTCGATCAGGTCAATCAGGTGGCGACTGACGCCAGCCCGCAGGACGTGGGCGCCCATCATCAAAATACGGGCGGCTCCGGTTTGTTTGGCTTGGCGCAGGCGTTCGGCGACACGCTCCAGGCGTGGCTCATCATAGGGGGGAGTAGGATCTGAGAGCGCCAGCCAGTTGGCGAGCGGCAGGTCGTGGGCGCGATCGCCTAATGGCTGCACGCGGAGCCGCGAGCGGTCGAAGAGGGGGTACTTGCTAGTCATCTAGGAACCGAAGAGGGTAGGCAGCCAGGAGTCGGACCCCAAGAAATTAGGGAGCATGAAATCGGCGCCGACGCCGGCGAGCCGCTGGCGCTTCCACGGGTCCACTTCGACGCAATGAGGCTCGTCGGTGGCCAGGCCCACGGCGACACCGCCCGCCTGCTTCACCACGTCGATCTCGACGTAACCGTCGCCAAAGGCGAGCAACTCTTCGCCCTGATAGCCGGCTTGTTCGACCAGGCGCTTTACGAGCATGCCTTTGGAGAACGAGGCCATGTCGTCGGAGGCGCCGAAGATGCCGCCGTCGAAGTATTTGGTGAGGTCGAGCAAGCCGGCCTCGCGGCGGACGTCGACTTCGTCGGTGCCGCTGGCCAGGTAGAGCTTCAGGCCACGGGCTTTCAAAACTTCGAGCAAGGCGCGTGAGCCAGGGACGAGGTATTTTTCGGGGCTGGCGCCGTTCTGCAGGTCGGCGACACGGTCCTTGATCACTTCCCACAGCCGGCGCAAGTACTCGTGCTTGTAAGTGAGGGCGGTGTCGGGCTGGCCGCCGCGCTGCTCGATTTCAGCGGCGTATTGAATCATCTGGTAGATGGTCTCTTTGCCGGTGAGTTGGCCGACGTAGGCTTCGACGATGCGGGTAAGGTCGGCATCGCTTTCTCCGTTGCGCAGGCCGCGCAGGCCTTCCACCATCATCGGTACCATCACGTGGACCCAACCGGAGCGGACCAGCGAAACTGTGCCGTCAAAGTCGAAGATCGCCACTTTGGCTTGGCGGGCGGAGATACCGGTTTTCAATACTTCTATCATTCCCGGCTATTGTCCCATGCTGGCGCGGAAGCTACTTCGCGCCCGACGGATTTTGCTGCGCAACGGAGCGCAGGCTTCCGAGAGGAGGGGTTAAGACCGGTTCGACGACCATTTCCGGCGCCGGAGACTGGTAGTTCGAATACTTCACGGCCATCTCCACGCGACCGATCACTCGGGCCTCGATGGAGCTTTGCCACTCGGCCAAATAGGCTTGGCCGTCGCGGATCTCGTAGCGGCGGGTGAACTCGGTTTTCTTGAAGAACACCGAAGGGTTCTTCACCAGCCGGCCGGACTCGCGCAGGGGCAGACCCGTTTCACCATCCAGCCACAGATCGCCCTTGAACAGGCCGACCCGCTTCTGGCGCGGGTTCAGCTGGAAGATATAGGCGATCTTACCGCCCTGCTCAAAGCGGCCCTTGTAGTTGAATTTGTAGTTGGAGGGCGAAATCGAGATATCGCCGGCCTGGGTGCGAGCCTCGGTTTCAGCGGTAAGGAAGCGGGCGATGACGTCGCGCTTCACCACGTCGTCGCCGGTGAACGTCAGCTTCTGGTAGGTCTGTCTCTTATACACATCTGACGCTGCCGACGAATAGAGAGGTGTAGATCTCGGTGGTCGCCGTATCAT
>ENA-ORBV01012886-ORBV01012886.1-microbial-mat-metagenome-genome-assembly--contig:-NODE-12886-length-12808-cov-6.022858_pt1 | contig 12808 bp, 15 predicted proteins | sample MGYA00237777_ERZ505514 | MGnify/ENA primary metagenome ERZ505514 (study PRJEB26160, sample SAMN06269048) | microbial mat metagenome | isolation source: Oligotrophic lake microbial mat | place...
CCACCGAGATCTACACCTCTCTATTCGTCGGCAGCGTCAGATGTGTATAAGAGACAGCTGGAAGACAGACGGCAACCCGCTTGCGGACGTCGCCGACCCGAAGTTCCCGTATGTCGGCACCACCTACCGCCTCACCGAGCACTATCTCTCCGGCGCGATGAGCCGCTGGAATCCATGGCTCACCGAGCTCATGCCCGAGCTCTTTATCGAGCTCTCGCCCGAGCTCGCCACCGAGAAGGGTATTGCCAACCTCGACTGGGTCAAGATCTCGAGCCCGCGTGCGCAGGTCCGCGCGAAGGCGCTCGTCACGCGCCGACTGCGTCCGCTGCAGATCGACGGCAGCACGGTGCATCACGTGGGCATGCCGTGGCACTGGGGCTACGAGGGCCTGACGACCGGTGACATCATGAACGAGCTGACCCCGCTCGTCGGCGACCCGAACGTCAGCATCCACGAGGGCAAGGCCTTCGTGTGCAACGTGGAAAAAGGCTAGGGTAAGGGAACGTCATGGCCGAACCGGTGGGATTTTTCACCGACACCACGGTCTGCATCGGCTGCAAGGCCTGCGAGGTCGCGTGCAAGCAGTGGAACCAGCTCCCCGCCACCGAGGGCGGGCAGAACACGCTCTCGGGCGACAGCTACGACAACACGCGCAAGCTCGACGGCACGCACTGGCGCCACGTGCAGTTCATCGAGCAGTTCACCGAGGACCGCAGCGACGGGCGCTGGCTGATGATGAGCGACGTGTGCAAGCACTGCGTACAGGCGGGCTGCCTGGAAGTCTGCCCGACCAACGCGATCATCCGCACCGAGTTCGACACGGTCGTCATCCAGTCGGATGTTTGCAACGGCTGCAAGGCGTGCATAGCGGCCTGCCCGTTCGGCGTGATCGACATAAACCCCGTGTCAAACACCGCGCAGAAATGCACGCTGTGTTATGACCGGCTGCAGAACGGCCTGGAGCCGGCTTGCTCGAAGGCCTGCCCGACCGACTCGATCCAATTCGGCTCCGTGAAAGAATTGCGCGAGCGCGCCGCGACGCGGGTGCAGCAGCTGCACGACGGCGGCGAAAAGCGCGCCTACCTCTACGGCGCGGACGAGAAAATGCTGGGCGGCCTCAATTCCTTCTTCCTTCTCGTGGACCGGCCAGAGGTCTACAAACTGCCGCCCGACCCGAAGCTGCCCAGCAGCAACGTGCCGATGAGCGCGCTGGTCTCGGGCCTCGGAGCACTGGTCGCGGCCGCGATCGCGCTGGTCAACTTCCGCAACCGGACCAAAGAGCCATGATCGACGCTCCCTCCAGCGCGTGGTTCACCGTGCATCCTGACTGGCATTGGCTCGTCGTGACGTACTTCTTCTTTGGCGGGCTTGCGGGCGGGTGCTATGTACTCGCCGCGGTGATCGACCTGCTCGGCCGCGAGCGCGACCGGCCGCTTGCGCGCGTCGGCTACCTCAGCGTGCTGCCGTGCCTGGCGATCAGTGGGGTCGCGCTCATCTTCGACCTGTCGCGCCCGGACCGCTTCTGGCACCTGCTCGTCGAGGTTCATACCTGGCGGCCTCTGTTCCAGCTCTGGACGCCGCTGAACGCCGGCGCCTGGGTGTTGCTTGCTTTCAGCTTCTTTGCGCTGCTGTCGTCGCTCGCTGCGGCCGCGGAGGCGGGATGGCTGCGTTGGCGCGCGCCGCTTCGCCTGCGTAGCCCCGGCGTGGCGGGCGCTGCGATCGCGGTGATCGGTGCGCTGCTCGGGCTCTATGTCGCGAGCTATGAAGGCGCGTTGCTCGCCTTCACCAGCCGCCCCATCTGGTCCGAGACCCCGTTCATCGGCCCGCTGCTCGTGCTGACGGCGTTGTCCATGGCCGCGGCCTACCTGCTGCTCTTCGGGCTTTGGCGGCGTTGGGAGCTGCCCGGGATGAGAGTGCTGCAGCGGATCGACGCGCAGGCGCTCGGCGTCGCGCTGCTGGTGCTCGTGGCGCTGGTCGTGTCACTCGGCGGGTCCGCGCGGGCGCTGCTCAGCCCGATCAACCTGCTCCTGCTCGCCGCGCTGCTCGTCGTCGGGTTCATCGCGCCGCTCGCGCTCAGGATGCGCGGGCGCGGCGTCGCCGTGGCCGCCGTGCTGGTGCTGGTGGGCGGATTCCTGATGCGCACGCTGATCGTCTTCTCGCCCTACGGAGCCAGTGCATGAGCCCGCCGGGCCGCCCCAAGGGCGAATACCGTAGTGCGCAGCACGAAGGTACTCCAGTGAGCCCGCCGGGCCGCCCCAAGGGCGAATACCGTAGTGCGCAGCACGAAGGTACTCCAGTGAGCCCGCCGGACCGCCCCAAGGGCGAATACCGTAGTGCGCAGCACGAAGGTACTCTAGTGAGCCGTCGTCTCATGGCGCTCGCCGCAGCGGCGACGCTCGTCGCCTGCACTAGCCCGGAAGCCGACCGCGTGCGCGGCGGTGGGCCGGGCGCCGACGTCGGCAACCGCGGCGATCCGATTGTGATGCATGAAGGCTCGCGGCCGTACGAGGGTACGCCCAAGCTCATTGCGTCCGAGGCACCGCCCGTTGAGTCCGCCAACCAGGCGCAACAAATGAGTCTTTCACGATAGCGATATGACGACGTTGCACGAACTCGAGCAGCGCAATCCCGAGTGGCGGCCCTGGCTCCAAGGCATGCAGAAGATGCTCGCCGAGCTCGGTGACCCCGCGTGGGACGCTCAGGTCCCGCCGCTGCCATCACCAGCAAGGGGAAGTCCGTTGGCGGCAGCTGCGGGGCTGGATCCCGTCGCGACTGCGCTTGCGCTCCTGCACGCGTGCCGCCGTTGCTGGGCTGATGCGATACCGCGGGACTGGGGGCACGGCTACTGCCCGTTGTGCGGCGCCTGGCCGGGCTTCGCCGAGTTATGCGGCGTCGAGCGCACGCGCTACCTGCGCTGCGTGCGCTGTGGCGCGGGTTGGCGGGCGCACGGCCTTTCGTGCGCGTTCTGCGGCAACACCGACCACAAAACGCTCGGCTCGCTCGTCGCCGCCGATGCCGAGCCATCGAAGTGGACGATCGAGGTGTGCCACCGATGCCGGGGCTACCTCAAGGCGTTTACCCGGCTCACCGTGGGCGAGCCGGCACAGGCAATGCTCGACGACCTGGGCAGTGTCGAGCTCGACCTGGCGGCGCAGGAGCGGGGGTTCCGCCGGCCGCCGGGCACGGGACACGGGTCGGGTGTCGCTGTCTGAGTTTTGCCGGGCCCTGCTCGCGGCTCTCGACGCGGCGGAGGGTCGCCGGCGCTCGCGCAAGCGCGACCAGACGCCGGACGCCATCGGACTGGGCCTGAAGCGCGCGCTCCTCGAGCGTGCGCTGCGCGAAGCGCCGCGCGACGGGATATTCGAGCAGTGGCTCCTCGACCAGGGTGCGACCCCCACGACGCTGGGCGTGCTCGAGGAATGGCGCCTCGCGCGCGCGATGCCCGAGTTCGCCGAATGGCTCGCGAACGGCGCCCCTAGTGACGACGCGCACCCGGGTGGCCGGCGTGTGTGAAGATCGCCAGCATGATCTTCGCGCTCGCCTGTTGCCGCTGCCCGATGCCGGCTACTTCGCCCTGCGAAGGCGAACGCATCTGCACACCGCCGATGCGATTCGGTACTGCCGGTGCCGATGACACGTGTCCTTGCTTGGCTCGATCCAGCCGAGACTGGCCGCGGCCAGTCTCGGCGCGCCTCTGGCGACCTGTCGGTCGTTGTCCCCTTTCGCAGGGTGCAAGGAGCCACGCCCCAAAACGCAGCGCCTGCCCTGGCGTTGCGTGCCCACTCGTACCCGCGACGAACTCGTGCCTGCCGATCACCGGGGGCTCACGCGGCGCAGGGTGCGCTACCGAACAGATGTATGTCGCAAGGACGGCTACGCTGTCGTCCAACGACCATGATTGATCGCAGGGATAGCGCCGCAGGAAACCCGGCGATGTGGTGCACATCTGACCGTGGCTTGAGCCGCGTTGTCAAGAGCATGGCCATGCGCCGCGACAGCGCAGATGGTGCCTGCTCATGGCGGCGACGCAGGATGACGCCATGCGGGCCGTCGATTCGCCCGGTGGTGCGTTGCCGCGGCACGCCCGGCGGCCATTCGCGGATGTGCGACCACAGGATGCAAGTCGCGCTGCCGCAACGATGCGCGGGCCGCGCCAGCCGGCGTGTTGAAAGCCCCTGGGGCGGGTTACCGTCCGCCCACGCATGGGCGATTTGAGGGTTACCGTCCGCCCACGCATGGGCGACTTGAGCGAAGGAGAAGCATCGATGTCCCGCATTCTTATGTTCTTCTGCTCTGCCGACCGCGGAGGCCCGCGCGGCCGCGCGAATTGCGCGTGCTGCAAGGCCCACCCCTGCCCGTGGCACTCTTGTGCAAATACTGCCGCATCGCCGGGCTGACCCGTGCCCTGGCTCAAACTGCTGCACATCGGTGCCGTCATCGTCTGGTGCGGTGCCTTGTTGTACCTGCCAGCAATGATTGCCGCCGCCGCCACACCGGCGCCACCTGCCACGCGCGAGGCGCCAACAAGATGGCCGTTGCTGCCGCGCCGTGTCTTCATCGGCTTGGCCACGCCGGCAGCGCTGTTGGCCATCGTGTCGGGCACGCTGATTTTCGTCTCTCAAGGACTGCTCGCACCCTGGCTGATGTTCAAGCTCGCCGCCGTCGGCCTGCTCGTGCTGGGCCACGGTGCCTGTGGCTTGCTGTTGTTGCGCACCGAGCGGGGCCAGCACAGCGGTGTGCGCCTGGCCTGCCACGTGGTGATGGTCTTGACAGTGTCGTGTCTGCTGGGCATCGCCTGGCTGGTGCTGCGAAAGCCGACATGAAGACGGTGATACCGCTCGACAACATTGGCCCTGCAGGGCTGCGTGAGCGCGGCGGTTCAGTTGTCCGTGTGAACGCCGACGGCGTTTTCGTACACCAGGCGGCCGCCCAGGTACGCGGCCAAGGCGATGAAGGCCGCGGTGAGCAGGCTCATGCCCAGCCCCCAGGGCATCACGAACTGCCCGGGATCGTCGCCCAGGCGCAGCCGCCAGTTCAGCGTGGCCAGCGAAAGCATCATCACCGCCATCAGCGCGTGGCCCCAGGCGGTCACCAGGCGCCTGATCTGCGCGACGCTGAGAAGGTCGACCAGCCCGGCCACGCTGGCGGCCCAGCCGCCAAGCGCACCCACACCGGCCAGCCACAACCCGGCGCGTGCCCAAAAGGGGTCTCCGCCGTACAGGTAGGCGGCGTCGGTCCCCACCAGCGCCATCAGCGCGGCCACGGGGAAGTGGATCATCATCGGATGCACCGGATGCCCGGCAATGGCCGCGCGGCTCAGGATCGGTTCGGTGCCCGTGTTCATCGAGGCATTGTCAGGCATGCGGCCAACGCGTGCTGGCCAGCTTGCCTGGTGGCGGGTTTGTCGGGCTGCGCCGGCCCGCAGTCGATGTTGGACCCGGCGGGGCCGTCCGCGCAGGCCATCGCCGCCGTGTGGTGGTGGATGCTGGGCGTCGCCACGTGCGTGCTGCTCGCCGTGACCATCATCTGGCTGCTGGCCATGTGGCGCAACCGGCATGTGCCGGCGCTGCCGAGTGACAGCGAAGCCGCCCGCGGCGGCCTGCGCTGGATCGTCGGTGGCGGCATCGTGCTGCCGGTGTTGGCGATCACGGCCTTGCTGGTGTTCGGCACATCGGCCGGGCAGCACCAATTGCCGCTGCCTCTGACCGGACCCGGCGCTACCGGCCCGGCCGTGCTGCGCATCGACTTCACCGGCCAGCAGTGGTGGTGGTCGGTGCACTATCCGGCCAGCGGCGTGCGGCTGCGCAACGAATTGCGGCTGCCGGTAGGCCGGCCGGTGGACATCCATGTCGGCAGCCGCGATGTCATCCACTCGTTCTGGGTGCCCCGCCTGGGCGGCAAACTCGACGCCATTCCCGGCCGTATCGGTGTGGTGCGCCTGCAGGCCGACCAGCCGGGCACATTTCGCGGCCAGTGTGCCGAGTTCTGCGGGCTCAATCACGCCCACATGGTGATGAAAGTGATCGCCATGCCGGCGGCCGAATTCGACGCCTGGCAGGCGGCCTGGCCCGCAACGCATACGCCGGGCGCAGCCAATGACTGAGCGCACCACGACCGCCCCGCCGCGCGATCCGGCAACGCTGCACGCCGAATTCGAGGCCGTCTGGGGCAATCCCAAGGGCTGGCGCGCGTTGAGCGCCGTCAACCACACCAGCGTGGCCAGGCGCTTCATGGTGACGGGCGCGGTGTTCTTCGTCATCGCCGGTCTGCTCGGCATGCTGCTGCGCGCGCAGCTGGCGCAGCCCGGGCAGGGCTTCATGGGGGCCGCAGCCTACAACCAGGCCTTCACGATGCACGGCACGATGATGATGTTTCTCTTCGCCGTGCCCATCCAGCAAGGGCTGGCCGCCTACTTGTTGCCGAAGATGCTGGGCGCGCGCGACCTGGTGTTCCCGCGGCTGGGCGCCTTCGGCTACTGGTGCTACCTGTTCGGCGGCATCATCTTCACCAGCAGCCTGCTGCTGGGCCTGGCGCCGGACGCCGGCTGGTTCATGTACACGCCCTTGTCCAGCGACACCTACTCGCCCGGCATGGGCGCCGACTTCTGGCTGCTGGGCATCACCTTCATCGAGATCGCCACCATGGCCGCAGCCATCGACATCGCGGTGTCGATCCTGCGTGCGCGCGCCGCCGGCATGGGGCTGCACCAGTTGCCGATCTTCGCCTGGTCGATGCTGATCACGTCGCTGATGGTGATCGTCGGCTTTCCGCCGCTGATCCTGGGCAGCATCCTGCTGGAGCTGGAGCGGTCCGCCGGCTGGGCCTTTTTCGACCCCACGCGCGGCGGCGACGCTTTGTTGTGGCAGCACCTGTTCTGGCTCTTCGGCCACCCCGAGGTCTACATCATCTTCCTGCCCGCGGCGGGCGTGGTATCGACACTGGTGCCGGTGTTCGCAAGGCGGCCGCTGGTGGGCTACCGCTGGGTGGTGGTGTCGATGATCGGCACCGGCTTCATCAGCTTCGGGCTATGGGTGCATCACATGTTCGCGGTCGGCATCCCGGCGCTGTCGCAGGCGTTCTTCGCGATGGCCAGCATGCTGGTGGCCATCCCGACCGGCATCCAGCTCTTCGCCTGGATTGCCACATTGTGGGCAGGCCGACCGGTTTGGAGCGTGCCGATGCTCTGGGTCTGCGGCTTCCTGGTGATCTTTGTCGCAGGCGGGTTGACCGGCGTGATGCTGGCCTTCGTGCCCTTCAACTGGCAGGTCCACGACACGCACTTCGTGGTGGCGCATTTCCACTACGTGCTGATCGGCGGCATGCTGTTCCCGCTGATCGGCGGCATCTACTACTGGCTGCCGCACTTCAGCGGCCGCATGCCGTCAGAGCAGCTGGCGAAGACAGGCTTCTGGCTCACCTTCATCGGCTTCAACGGCACGTTTCTCGTGATGCACTGGACGGGCCTGCTCGGCATGCCGCGGCGTGTCTACACCTACGACGCCGGCCTGGGCTGGGACTTGCCGAATCTGGTGTCGTCGGTGTTCAGCTTTGTCATGGCCTTCGGCATCGCCACGCTGCTGCTCGACCTGGCACTGCACTGGCGCCACGGCCGCAAGGCGCCCTTGAATCCGTGGCACGCCGACACCCTGGAGTGGGCCAGCGGCACGCCACCGCTGTCGTACAACTTCGCCAGCCTGCCGCGCATCGCGACCCGCCACCCCTTGTGGGACACACCCGCCTTGCCCGAAACCATCGCCGCCGGTCAGCACGCCTTGCCGCAGGCCGCGCACGGCCGGCGCGAGACGCTGGGGGTGGACCCGGTCAGCGGCCGGGTGCGCGAGGTCATTCACCTGCCGGGCAATTCATGGTGGCCGCTGGTAGCGGGCGGAATGCTGGCGCTGCTGTGCCTTGCGCTGCTGCTCAAGCTGTACCTGCCCGCCGTGGCCGTAGCGCTCGCAGCCGTGGCGGTGCTGCTGCGCTGGTCGTGGGAGAACGGCGTGCATCCTGGTGCAGTGGCTGGCGAGGGCCACGACCTGCCGCAGGGCCTGAAGCTGCACTCGCGGACCTTCGACGGCCCGGGCCTGTGGGGCATGGGGCTGACGATGCTGGCCGATGCTTCGCTGTTCGCCTCGTTGCTGTTTGGCTGGCTTTACCTGTGGACGGTGGTGCCGGGCGGCCAACCACCGGCGGATTCGCCGCTGGGCACCTGGCCGTTGGCGGTGGTGAGCGCGCTGTTCGGCGCCGGGCTGTGGACGCTGCGCCGCGCGGTGCGGCGCTTGCGCGCAGGCAGTGACGCGGGCCTCAAGACCCATTTGTGGTGGGCGGCCGGCCTGGGAGCAGCGGGCTGTGGGGGCTTGCTTTGGGTGTTGGCCCATGCCGAGCTGCAGCCCAGGCTGCGCGCGCATGACGCGGTACTGAACTTCACACTGCTGTTTCTGCTGCTGCACGGCGCGCTGGCTTCGGTGCTGGCGGCTTTGCAGGCCTTGCGTGTGCATCACGGCCACGTGAGCTTGGCAGCGCCCTACGAGCCTGGTGTGGTGGCGATGGTCTGGCAGTTTTGCACCATCGCCACCGCCCTGGCCTGGGCAGTGATGGCGCTGTTGCCGATGGCGTTTGCAGGTCCGCCATGAAACCGCAAGTTGACGCACTCGAACAGGGGCCCGAACCGACGGCGAGCACTGCGGTCAACGCCTGGCCCCTGGTGATCGGGCTCGCGCTATGGTTTGTCTGGTTCTGCGCCACCTACGGTGGCCTGGCCGTGGCCTGCGCGGTGGCGCCACCGTCGCCTGCGCTCGGGCCGATGACCTGGCTCAACGCCACCGTGCTGCTGCTCGCGGCCGTGTGCACCGGCGCCTTCGGCTGCGCGGCCTGGGTCAGCGCGCGCGCGGTGCGGCGCGTGTCTGAAGGCGCCGCGAGCGCAGGTTCGCGTTTCATCGGCCGCTCGGCAATGGCGCTCTACACCACCGCAGCGCTGTCCACCGCCCTGGTGGCCTTGCCGGCCGTGTTGCTTGCGCCTTGTGTATGAAGTCCGGGGTTTGCACCAGCGGCCGAGCGCGGTTGGCGGGCGCGCTGCTGATGTCGGTATGGCCTGCGGCGAGCTTTGCGCACAGCGTCCTGCCGCTTACAGGCGGCTTTGAGCAAGCCCCCCTCTGGTTCGCACAGGCCGTGTTCGTGCTGGCTTGGCTGGGCTATGTACATGGGTGCAGGGCGGGCGCGGGGCTGCATCGGCCCCGCAGGGGCCCGCGGCTGGCGTTCCACCTGGCGATGCTGATTGCCGGTCTGGCTCTGTTCGGGCCACTGGACGCGCTGGCCGAGCGCAACACAGCCTGGCACATGGGGCAGCACATGCTGTTGATCGTGGTGGTGGCACCGCTTTTGGTGCTGGCGCGGCCGCTGCCACAATGGCGCGCGGTGCTTGGCGCGCGGGTCGATGCGGTGTGGCGCTTGCTGCACCGCCTGAGCCGCCACCCCATGGCCTGCGCACTGCTGCACGCCGTGGCCATCTGGTTCTGGCACGCCCCGGGGCCCTACATTGCGGCCCTGGAATCGCCGCTGTGGCATGTGCTGGAACACGCCTGCTTTCTGTTCAGCGCCTGGCTCTTCTGGTGGTCGGTGCTGCGCCCCGGCCGCTTGAGCGCGCTGCCCGCTGCGGGTGCCTTGCTGTTCACCGTCATGCACACCGGCATGCTGGGGGCGCTGCTGAGCTTCGCCACAGTGCCGCTGTACAGCACCGAAGTGACGGCACTGGCGGACCAGCAACTGGCCGGACTGGTGATGTGGGTCCCTGGCGGGTTTGTCTATCTGCTGGCCGTCGTGTGGGCCGCTTCGCGCTGGTTGCCGTCGCAGGGGGCGCCGCCCGGCGACCAACACATCCAGGCACCGGCAACGCCCAGGCGATGACGCTGTGACGCTCGCCGTGAACATTGTGGCCATCCTGAAGGCGCCATCACCGTGAGTTACCGTTCAAAAAGCCCCATCACGCCCTGACCTGACCGATGCCGCCAGGCGGTGACGGGCATCAACCGGGCTGACTCAGCCATTGGGGAATGCAATGGGCCGATGAGCGACGGAGAAGTGTTTGATCTGCATGTCAGAGGTCCTTTGATGATTGAAACGAAAAGCCTGGCTTGATGGCAGCCGCAATTGCCCTGTCGACTGCGGCCATGCTGGCTTTTGCGCGAAACAGCACGAACAACATGAATGATCCCAACCGCTCGACCATGACTCCTTCTGCGACCAACCCGGATCGCAGCACCACCAGCCCCGCTGCGAGCGACAACGGAGGTACCATGAACCGCAACCCAATGCAGCTGATGGTTCAAGGATGAACAGCGACAACAGCGGGCGCACCATGGACCGCAGTTCAGGCAGCGGTATGAACCCTGTGATCGAAACCCGCCCGGCACGCGCCGATTGATCAGGAACCCGATAACTGCGACGACAAGTATGACCTGCTTGTTGCGCTCGGCGTCCAATGCGAGCTGGTTGCGCAGCCCATCCGCGGCATTGTTGATGGCCACCGACAGTTTCTGTATGTCGACATGCACTTCATTGAAGATGTCGTCGGTCTGGCCCATCATCATCGTGGCCATGGGGGCATCGGTCTGGCCTATATCCAGCGTGTCCTTGGCCTGGCTGCTACCGCCCTTCCATTTGCCCGCGATCTGCCGCAATGCCCGTTGCTCGCCGCTCGAAAAATCGGTGCGCTTCGCAAGCGTCTCGACCCGCCCGGACAAGGTGTCGAGATCGCGCAGGATCTCGGTGTTCAGCGGTGCCAGCAACTTGACGCTGACGCCATTGCTGGCCCAGGACACATACCGGAATATTTTGAAATGGATGGTGCTGAGCGCCGTGCCGATATCGGAGAAAGCCTGCTGCTTGCCGCTGAGGTCGTTGGACAGGATGTCGAGTCCGGCGGCCGAGCGCGTCGATGTCAAATAGGCGTTGACGCCCAGCGCCAGCAGGCATGGCAGTAATAAAGCCGAGGCGAGTGACGCCTTGAACTGGATGCGCAGGTCGTGAAAAGTGCCTGGAGTCAGTTTCCTGCGCGGCACCGTCATGGATGGTTCGTAATCGCGCTGAAGGTATCAGGGGAGTCGTGTCGAAGCGCTGTGAAACCTAGCGATAGACACCCACACCGACCCAGTAGTCGCCCATCTTTTCGACATAACTCGATTTGTCTTCGATCTTGTTGTTGATCGGATTGGGCCACTTGTAGTCGTACCAGCCCCCGCGCCCTTGGACTTTGCGAGTTCGAGCATGTCGCGGACCAGGAACTTGCCGTCCTGGTCCTTGAGCCCGATCAGGGTTGCAGATAAGCAGGTTGCTCTTCTTAAAGCTCGGTGGCGGTGAATTGGGAATGCCGTCCCGTTGCTGACCGATGTGATGGGAGGCTCTGGGGGTAACGCTCCAAACTTCACGGGACTTTCCCACTCAAGCATCAAGCCGCGCGAGAGCAGCGCCTGAGCCCGGTGCACGCAATACGATGGCGAAGTGCCAGGCTACAAGGTCGGCGCGGCCTGCGCCATGTGCCTGGCATAAACAGCTGCCGCAAATCGAGGGCTCCGGGGAGACAGCGCCTCACCCTCGAACCGGCTTCAAACCGCGAGGGCACCGCCGCCGCTGGCCGCCAGCACGGCGAACAGTATCCATTGCGGCATGTCGCGATGGCGCTGCGCTTGCCAAATCACCAATACCAACCCCCAAACTGCGAACAGCCCGGCCGCGACTGTCGCAAATATCGCGAGGACCCGCCCATCTGGGGCCAGCGACGCATACCCAAACGCACAGGCCAAACCGAGCAGCGTGATCGTTACCAGATGCCAGCAGTAATAGTGCGTCAGCGTCACAACCGGCGCCAGCGTGTCCTGACGTAGCAGTGGGCGGGCGACCTCGCGCCCGCCAGCGAAAAAGTGAATAGCAGCAATCAAGGAGGCCACAGCGGCGGGAAGTAGGAAAACGTTCATAGGTTCACCAGTTCAGCAAGGCGCTGTAGCCGCCCGCGTGCGGTGGCCAATAGCGCGCGGGAGTAAAGCTCGTGTATTCCGACCAGTGCCTGAAAAACGGGCCCTATCGTTGCGGGCCCGCTCGTGCTGTGCCGGGTTGCCGTAATCGCTGACCCGAAATAGAGCCGGGTTCCACCCGCGGTTGGCACGACCATGAACCATGATCGGGTGCGACCTGTGATGTCACGCATCAGCAGCTGATCGGCGGCGCGCGACTCCACCTCCCAGGCCGCGAACGCGGAGCCATTGCCGGCTGCCAGTTCCACCGCCTGCAGATCGCTCGATGGCCGGGCAGCCAGCGTCAGTACCCGACGCTCCAGCTTGAACAGCCAGTTCGTGTAAAAGGCCTCGACATACCGGGCAAGCGAGACGCGGGCAGCAGTCTCGATGACGAAGCAGTCTGTATAGCCGCCGCCCGAGGAATAACCCCTCAGCATTGCCTGTGCAGGCAGCGCGCACGCTTGAACAATCACGGTGACTCCCACTTAACATACGGTTGCGTATGGTACTTGACTGGTTCGAAGCTGTCAATGAGTGCGGCCATGCAAAAGGGCGGCCATGCAAACTGCGGCCGACGCGCCTGCTCAGCGCGACGCTAGCAGCCGCTGAGCCAAGGCCCGCAGTGGCTCGCGCATGGTGATGCCGGCGGTCAGCCGCAGGCTTTCGAGGCCAATCACTGCGGCGTAGAACACAGCTGCCGCCTGCTTTGCCACGGTCGGGGAAAGCCCAGCAGCAGCGAAGAAGTGCCGCAGGTCGGCCAGCCGCTGTCGGTCCACCCTCTCTAGCACCTCGCGGGCCATGGG
>ENA-ORBV01012887-ORBV01012887.1-microbial-mat-metagenome-genome-assembly--contig:-NODE-12887-length-12808-cov-5.243814_pt1 | contig 12808 bp, 13 predicted proteins | sample MGYA00237777_ERZ505514 | MGnify/ENA primary metagenome ERZ505514 (study PRJEB26160, sample SAMN06269048) | microbial mat metagenome | isolation source: Oligotrophic lake microbial mat | place...
ACACATAGCTATGTAGAATTAATTAATTATATCGTCGGCTTGCTTGGTCATGGTCGTTCGCTTTGTTGTCGAGGGTCAGTGTGCGGCGTATTCCCAAATTCCCTAGACCAGAATTCGAAACGAGCCAGCCAATTGAATAGTACGGCGTACTTCCAATAGTACACCGTAGAAAAGTAAATGTTTTATTATAGACGAGGATCTTTTCTGTGTTACCTCGTACGATCGATCGATCGTGCAGTTACTGAGTACCTCCTATCATGATTCCAGCTAGCCTTCAAATCAAGATATTGCCTTGCACGCAGCGTTCCTACGACACGACAAGTCGATCCATCTATCTACTACACTACAAGCTGTCATTGCCATTGTCATTGTCACGACTCCACAACCAAAACACATTGTCACTCTACACTGATTCAGATTTGGTTCGGTTTTGTTGTTCGTTATTATAAATTCTCGTTATGACAAATTCTACTCTACTCTCGTCTCCTCCGTTCTTTCCAATTTGCTTTCTTCGGTAGATGTAGTGCTCGAATCGTTTCGTCAAGCTGTCGTCTTCTTATTCTATTCAATTCATTACATACAATCACTGGTACCACACTTCAATTCTTCTTGGCCTTTGCCGCCTGCTGCTCTGCATACTCCTTTTGGACCCGAGCACGGATGGCGGCACGGCTTTCCTTCTTCTCTTTCTTGGGCGTGGGAACCGTCTCCTCCTCAGCAACCTTGGCTTTCGTAGCACTTCGAGTGCTACGACCGCGAGCGGGGGTGGCCTTCTTCACAGGAGATGGCGAGTCGGTCGCAAACTCGGCAGCTCTCTTTTTCCCAGCAGAGGCTGGAGTCTTCTTTCCGGTAGAGCGCTTGACAGGGGTTTTCTTTCCAGTGGAGGCCGGAGTGTTGCGACCACGAGCGGGGGTGCTCGTACCAGACCCCTTCTGTGGAGCCTTTTTGGCCTTCTTGGCAGGAGAAAAAGAAGAACAAGAAAAATAAGAAGAAGAAGAAGAAGAGGAGGGCGAGTCGGTCGCAAACTCGACACCTCTCTTCTTCATGGAAGAAGACACAGGAGTCTTCTTCTTCCCAGCAGAGGCTGGGGCCTGCTTTCCAGTAGAGCCCGTAGTTTTCAAGTTTCCACGACCCTTGGACGGGGTCTTCTTGATCTTCTCCTCGGCCGGAGGAGAAAACTTGACCATAGTCTTCTTGGAAGCGGTCTTGGTGACGCCACGACCCTTCTTGGAAGGACGAACTTCGACGAGTTCCACTTCGTCCTCTTCGTCCTCGTCACTGTCTTCGGCCAACGATTCGACTTCGTTTTCCTTGTCGCTGTCGCTATCTTCGGCCAACATGTCGTCATCGAGGTTCACACTAGACAAAGAAAGAAGGAGGACGGAAAGTTTGTGAAGAAGAAAACGGTTAGAAACGTCAACGTCAACGCCGTTGACACAAAAAGCCGTTGACACAACAAAAAGCAATGACGACAAAGCAAAGACGACAAAGACGACATAGCAAAGATGACAAAGCAAAGACGACAAAGCAAAGACGACAAAGGAACTTACGGTTTGGGAGCAGCTTTGCCAGTGGCTTTGGCCTTGGCATACTCCACAACGATACTATGAGCAGATGCTTCAATCGACGAAGCTTGTTCAAGCAGTTTGTCGTCGCGTTCTTTACCATCTTTAGAAATCATGGACATGGATTCTTTCCTGGCACTTACGACCGTGTCAAATGCCTTTTGGACCATAGCCCCTGTGGGAGACAGCTTGGAGTAATCGATTGTGTACTCGTCATCGTCGACGGCACTTTTCTTTGGCGTCTTCTTGGTAGAATTTGGAGTTTTTCTGGAAGAAGGCATTGTGCGTTTTTTAAAGTTTTTGAACCACTGAATGAATTTTGCTTTGCCGTCTTCTGATCTGTACTTCTCTGGGAGTTGCTCTTCGAAATGGTTGTATGCTAAAAGAGGTGTGAGATCAAGCAACTCTGGGGCTTCTCCACTCAGAACTGGTCGTCTGATGAGATTGTGGATGATGGGGTCTTTAGAAATGTCGTGTTTGTTGGACATGACAGTTCGTTGACTTTTGTGCAGTGAAATTAATTGGGATGCTAGCTAGAGTGGGCGAAACAACCGTGAGTAATAACTGAACGTAACCAAGAATCAGAAACGAGCAGGGGGGGGTAACGGTAACATGATCGGTATTCAGGGATTTAAGGGATATAACTGAAACCGAAAAGTGCTACTCCGAAAGATTTTCCAAAATGAGGCTACGGCATTTCTGGTAGGATCGCACGTAGAGTAAGACAAAACAAGACAAAACAAGACAAAACAAGACAAAACAAGACAAAACAAGACAAAACAAGACGAAACGGAAACGAAACGGAAACAAACCGAAGCACCCGATCCTTGGCGCTCGATTCGATTCCATCCGTCCCTTGATGATGCCGACAGCCTGAAGTCCCACAGAGAGTATAATTATGCACACAAACACCAATGTTTTTACCATTTTGATCTATTTGTTAGGCTAAATGGAACTAAAATTAAATGCATATTATGAGCTATTTTCCTGCTGTCATTCAATAATTGCCGTATCGTTTCAGTGGGATCGTTTCGTTTCCATGGATCGTTTCGATCGTTTCGATCGTTTCCATGGTTTGTTGCCACGGTTTGACAATCACGTTGCTTTGTTTGTATTGTTTATCCTAGATTGTTTATCCAAAGAGGGACCAGTCGCGAATTTCAAGGCTGGAGATGGCCTGTTGAAAGGCTTCTGAAAATACAGCATTGTTGTTGCCCTCTTCTTCATCTTGTGGATTGGTTTCACTGGGTGTAGAAAGAGTCACCAACAAATCAGTTCCTACTGATGGCAATCGCACCACACACAGTTCCACACAAATCCAACGAATTTCTTGGACTCTTGGATTGCCCGCCATGTCCACATCTCTTCCCAATTTGACTCGTTGGAAACCTTTTCCAAAACAAAGAGATGCATTATTCATGGGCAAGGTATTTGAGGCAGCCGTCATTTGTGGAAGTGTAGAAGTGGCGTCATGGATGGGAGTAAATTGTCGATCCGTAATCGTAGTATCGTTGTCACTGGCCAAATCCTCAAAGAAAAATGCCGCGGCATTGGTATTGGCCACGGGATCTTGATATTCCAAAATTTCCATCACCCACAAGGCATCGGCGGGAGATTTCCAAACTTCTTGATGATCGGGAACCTGACGAATATCGCTGACATCGATCCAATCCGTAGGAAGGCGACAGGTTATGGCTCCTCCAAACAGGGGACGCTCCATTCTTGTCTTGTCGTGTTTGGGAATTAGTAATAAATAAATAAATATTATTGCCCGGCGGCAAGCGTTCCAATTCCCTTGTCGTCGCCAAGGTTATAAATAAAAAATGGAAAAAATGCTAGTCAATGCCCAGATGTTTATACATTTATCGAGATGAGACTTGGTCGGCAACAGTAGTACTAGTAGTAGTAGTAGCTATGGATCTCCATCGTCCCAATATCCAAAATAAAAAAGTTGGATCGTGAGGATTTTGGCTGTTGCCGATTTTGGTCGTCCTTTTGCATATCTGGATAATACAACCACAAACACAAGGAATCGAAATACAGGCAATTTAACAAGCACCTTCGAGTACCGGATTACAGGTAAGGTAGGGTTGGGGTCGGGGGGAGTACAACGTACTGGGATCTGAGGGAAATCCCGAATCTTGCTGGTCATGAGTACAAACGTGGTCCCATGGCGTCACCACCGATGAACACTAAATTATTGATATCATCACTGTCTGGCGACTGACGAACGGAGGGGGCAGGTTAAACCTCTCAACCCAGCTAGAATATAGACAAGTTAAGTAGGCAGGTCACAGATTGTTTCATTAACTGGAATATCCCAACTTTGGATAACCTATATCCTACCCTTTGCACTCACAATCCCGGAAGAATAAGATCTTCCTTCCTGAACTTTTCCATCTACAGCTGGAGTTTCTAAAACAAAGTCTGACTCTAGGTCAGCTTTGTAGCTCGAAAGCAAACAATTCCATATCTCTACCTGTGGTACGTGACCTACAAACCAGGTACATTTTCAAATAGTTTGGGGAGGCGAATTTTTTAAAAAGATTTACTTGTCAGCACCCTTTCCAAAATGGACGACTCCAAAGCGACCGTTCACCATCCAATTATCATCTAATCCTTTGGCTCGTTCGACCTGATCGGCATCCATTCCACACCCAATTTCGGCCTTGAGCGTTCGCAAAGCACACACGGGACAAGGAAAGTAACAGCCCACGACATCTTCAAAAGGTGCGGTATAATCCCACACACAATCTCCCAAGAGTCGTCGATAGTTGGCATCGCCCTTGACAAAGGCCAGGTCACATCGGGATTTCATATCCGATCGCAGTGGTTCCGTCATGTCCCACATGGCAAAGGCCTGGACCCAGAAATTGTCTTCCACGCATTTCCATTGGCCTTTGGCAAGAAATTCTTTCCACAAGGCACCGGCGGCTTGCGCACTGGGGAAATCCTTCGCATTCAAATTGGCATAATGTTCGACATGTTCCAACAAGTCCTTTTCCAAAGCATCCGAAACAAAGGTTGGATGCGATTTGAGTTGAAAAGTGACGCATTTGGCAATGCCACTTTGGACCAAGTATTGTGCCAAGGCCAAGTCGGTAATCAATTCGAATCCAGCATTGTCCACAATAATATCAACATTGCCTCCGCCCGTATGACGGAGTTTGTCACAATGCGCCGCCAACTTGGTCGAATCATCGTGCAACAAATTCTCGGACGCACTGGCCAAGACTTCGGAAAAAACATCGACATTGGTATTGTCGGCATTGGCAGGCCAAATGGACAAATCCATTTTGTTGCCCCACAAGGCAATGCTCGCCGCCAAGGCTATCCCCTCGGCATTGGGCGGCAAATTGGGAATTCGGGCCAACATGGGTTCGGCGCTGCCCACACTGCTGTAGAGTCCTGCCTGTTTTTGTTTGACAAAGGAATCGTACATATAGCCGGGTGTACCCTTGTCCCAATAACCAATGGCTTGCATGAGACGTCGATAGACATAAAATTCCGTCACCATCCAGGGAGCACTCAACCACGTGTCGTCCTTGGACACGAAGGGTTCTAGAATTTGTTTCCATTCGGCCCATTCCTTTTGACGTTCCGCACTGGCATCCTCGGGCAAGGGATCCAAATAGGTGACGGGGCGTTTGGCAGCATTGCGTAATTCCTCTCGCAAGGCTTCAAATCGTTTTTTGATCGTAGCAAATTCCGGCGTTTCCAAATCCTCTTGAATATCTTCATAGGTACGTTGCAAGATTTCCTCGTTGACACGACGGGACATGGTATCATAAGCCCATGTTCCCGGTTCGGTGGAACAAATGGGATCCGGAATGGGCAATTTGGGTTTGGGGTTGTTGGTTGTGGTGCTGCTGGAACCCATGTTGAGGCAGGTGTCGGTTGTTCTTTGTGTGGTAGGTTTGCTGCAAGTGTTCGTGGTTTGGGTCGTCCAAGCCTCGGCAGAAACAACAAATGTAGCTAGTAGTACAAGTACGAAATTCAGTAGGTTAGTAATGGTTGGATGGCGCAGGGACATTGTTGTCATGGTTCGTGTGGTCTTTCTCGCCTTGTGAATTTTCACGAGATATAATTCTTTTTAAAATTGATCACAGAAGATCTGGAAGTCTTGACAGCAGCAGTTTTGGAGTTGAACGTTGAACGTGGAAGTAGGCCTCTTTCGTCTTCTCTATCAACTCTCTTCTCCCTTCAATACTCTTGGGTTCGCGCTCAAGAGGTAGAGTGAATTGTGACATTCCATTAATGTAGCCTATCAACTTCCTCTATGCTACTACTTTCTCGTTGTTGTCGACGGTATGAATGAAAGATTTTATCGATATGTTTTGCGTATGGTATGGGAACGTACGTCAGCAATAGGTCAAACGAGGGTTGGGGTTTATATAGCGGCTCGTTTCGATGATGTTGATTTTGACCCTAATCCTAAAAGATCCATTGGTATAAAAATTGGATCTTATGTAAATACTTTGGACGTGCGTTTGCTCGAAAAACAAAGCGAAGAGAAAATTGATTTTTTTTTTTAGGGTAACTCGTACTGTACGAGCCGTTTCATAATGTCGACACTAAGCCCCTTCTCTATCTCACCGACCGAAGACCGATTGATGTCACACAGAATAAACATCTCTTGACATCTAAACGCTACATACTTAACTATTGTAGTAACATCGGGCATGCCGGTAGTTCATTCCATACACACTGCACTGTTGTAATATCTCAAGCCCAATCCTTCCTCTTCCCCGAGACAACATCCATCATGGCAAACAGCGATGCCGAGGACAACTTGAGTGTCCCCCCAAGAAAAAGGCCAAGAACAGACTCGATCGAGAAGACTGGAAACAACACCAATAGCAAGAGCAAGACAACCGATAAGAACAATGACGATGGCGTCAATAAAAATGTCGACGATAATATTGCAAAGAAAATTTGTCCTGGTTGTCACCAACCCAAAGATTTGACGCTGGATTTTACCGAAACACAACTCAAAAAGAAAAAAGACGACGCCCGCTGCAAAGATTGTATTTCCGCCTCCTTGAATCCGGAAGGATCTCCCATGGGTCGTTGTACACTCTGCCAAGAGACGAAGCATTGGTTTGAATTCAAAAAACGAGAAAAGAAAAGTACGACCCCCACTTGCATAAAGTGTCGGCACGAACAACACTATATAGTTTGTGGCAAGTGTCAGGTCAAGCAAATGAAATCCAACTTTAGTAAAAAGCAACGACGCATTCATTTGGAACATCAGAAAAAGAACGATACTAAGCAAGATAAAGGCGAAAGCAATGAAGGCAACAATAACAGTGGAAATCATGATTCTCCTGTTAAAGGAGGAGGATTGTTGCCCATCTGCAACACTTGCAAACAAAAGGAAGCGGACCGTCTCAACCAACTGCCACGAAAATGTTCCGTATGCAAAGAAACAAAACCAAGGGACGCATTTTCGCAATGGAAAGATGTAGAAACCTGGAATGCCACTCTGGAAGGATGGCAACAGCTAGAGCAAACTTGTCTGGCTTGTATTTCAAACAACAGCACCAATCAAGTAGACACGGATGGGGGTCACGGCAATTAATTATGACAGCATGCAGTACTGGGGAGATGCAATGCCTACTCACGGACTTGAGGAAAAAAAACACACACACACAAGTACAGAGGTTGCTCTCTACTGGAGAAGTACGGTTGAAAAGAAAAGTTTGCTGTCTGGAGGGCGATAAAGACACGCTGTGGGGAAAGATGAAAGTCATATAGAGCAGCTCGACCCCAATGGCTACCGCAATTTACACCGCTAGTACGGGGAACGAAGCAGAGGATGGTATCACTCCTCTCAAGTAAGAAAGTGGCGTAGTCTTTGCAAATGCGCTTGTACTAGTAGGTGAATGCCACAGCTGGTTCCGTGGATGGAAAAAGATTACTGCGGCATCCACCCTCGTGCGTCAGTCAGAATCCATTCGGTCATGGCTAGCTTGCCACAACATCAAATTTGCGGACTCTGTTTCATGACGTTATGTCAGCGCGAGTCATTTATCTGCATTTCCAGTGCAGTAGGGACTTCTACCTACATTGGTCTCAACATGCTGGATAGCTCCGAGGGTACTTTCTTCAACAATCGACAAGAATGCGTAACTCGCAGGAATGGTGCCGCGCTTTTTGTCCAGCATGAGAGGCGATTCGTATAGATTCGTACAGCAACCTATTCGTCCTTGAGCTTGGTTTTGTCGTCCAACTTGGAATGGCTGGCAAAGACTGTGATTGTCTGACTGAATGTCTACAGAGGGGATATAAACCAGTTGTGTTTTTGAGTTACCGTCTTTCTTGGCACTGAATGAGATGCCTCTTCCACTTCTAGCTCCACGCCCATTGCTGCAGTGCTGCCCACAAACTAGAGCACTGGCTAAAGTCACTACTAATAAGAGCAAGCCCTTGACCTTCACCGACCAAAGCTTCTCCTTGCTCTTCCAAATACTAATAGTGCAGCACCCAGCTAACTTCGGCTACCTGCACGAGCTACTAGCTAGCTAGCTAGCAAGCATTCCCAACTATGACAGCACGAGTGGGTCCCGATGGGAAGCTAATTGTTGCTAAGAGTACCAGATACTACTAGTAGAGGGCTACTAGCTAGCTTACTACGTAGTATGGGTTAATAGGGAGCCAGCGGAAGATGAAAAATTTGACCGGTAGAAAAGGGACTCAAATGAATCGTAGCAGAACCACGCAGGCGCGCCTTTAGCCACCAATGATGACCAAAAAACAGAATGGAAATGCCAAGATCGAAGAAAAGACCAACCCGAGCTAAGCGGGTGCATGACCATCCTAACGTTAACAGCAACCAGCACCACGTGAATCAATTGAATACTGGTAGATGCATTGCACGAATCGAACACAACAACAGAGACCTCCAGCTATCCTCTCCAACCACAATAACAATTATACGCTCTACTACTAATAAAGGAAATACTTTGCAAGATGAATGTTTGGAATAAAGTAAAGAATGCCGGCAAGTTCGTGCAAGCTGCTAGTGTAAAAACAAAGCTCAAGGCGGAGATTGCCTTCATCGACAACACCATGAAGAATCGCAAGCAACAATTTGGTGTGGAGGTGTACGACCTCATGGAGCAGAAGAAGACATTCGGTGGTAAGACGGAGACAGAGCCCAAGGTTGTCGAGGTCTTTGAAAGCGCGGAAAAGGACATTGCCATGATCATTGAAAAGAAGGACGCCAAGCAGGGAGAAATCGACGGTTTGGGTGCAGGCGAGAGAGACCTACCCGCAGAGACGGTTGGCGAAAAAGCGAAGAAGGCGGGCAACCAAGCTAAGAACGCTGGAATCAAGGCGAAGCTTCAGGCGGAAATGGCGTTGCTTGACAGGGAAATCAAGACACGCAAAAGTGTTTTCGGTATTGAACTTTTCGATGCCATTATGCTGATTGAAAGCTTCACGCCAACGGACACGGAGGTCGCAGCTCTTCTGGATGCCGCAAAGCAAGATGTTGGAGCAGAGCAGGCAAAGAAGGACGTCAAAATGGAAGAAATCAACGTTCTGGAAGCCGAACAAGCGTCAACAGCGGAAGCTGCCGAAGCCAATAACACTGCGTAACTTGGTTCGCTTTCTTTGTTTCAAAATATTCAATATTTTTTTGTTTTTCAAGTGCCATTGCCAGGGCAAGCAGGATGTGTGATGCGATGGGTTGAAGGTTTGTGTAAAGCTTAGTTCATCCGGGCACGAGGAGAGGGAAAACACGAGAAAAATACAATCATCTTGAGTTCCATGCTGTCCAGCTAAGCACAGAGAGTGTCTGGTTCTTGTTACCTGCGCTTGAGTTTCTATTTAATTTGACTGTTGAATACATAATAAAGTAAATAAGAGACTTTCTGATGAAAAAATTTCTAGAGTCCTCGTTTCAATTGTTCAATATTCAGAAACCTACGCAAACGAATCCACTGCAAGAGAAGCCGACTGGGCACTCGAGCGACTCAATTAGAGGTATTTAGAGCGTAGTAAAGGAGGAAGAAAAAGGCAACGCCTTGCATGATTCATGCTTCATAACTATGTGACATTCGATGCTATAGCAAACAATATTCGATGCAAAGTCGGTTATTGACACCGTGAACTAATGAACCCTGTGCGCCGTGTCCCTTAGATGTGTCACCAACGCACCTGTGGTCTACCATCGAGCAAGCTTGATAAACAGAGTGAGTCTACTTGGGCTGCATAAAGGCACACGCCACCATCTTCTCCTAGTACGTGGAATTTGCAGAGCTTAGCTATAGCTTCTCCATCAGATGGACTCACCCCTGGAATTCCAGGATCCGCCACGTAGCCCTTCTGAAACGTAGAGCCGCAATCTTCCATGGCCTCCTCGTCAGCAGTGGAGCAACAGAATATGAGACTGTAACCACCGTTTGGGAATGAACAATGCAGACCACAACGACCCCAAAGGCAGCGACAACGGTGGCGCCAATCGTAGCGGCGGTGGCGATAGCGATAGCGATTTTGGGCTTCTTCTTTCGGAAAGCAGTTAGGTGCTGGCTGGCAAGATACGCAGCCATGCTCTAGACCAAAAGATTCAAGTCTAGATACTATCCGAGCTAAGAACAATGCTAAAGGTGCTAAAGCAGTGTTGCAAAGATCATTGGAAATGGTGCATGCTATCTAGTCAACGGAAAGAGCCGAGAAATATTGAAGACGCCTGACGGAAGTGGTGATTACGTACTACGAAAACGGATAGCTATCAAGGGAATTGGACCCCCTGCCCAACCACCGGATATGACAGCTGTCTTTTCTAACAACCTTTCACGTTATTGAGGCCGCAACACACAAAACTTATCTCGACGCACGGTGTTTTATTTTTAAAAATATTAGTAGTCTCTCATTCATATTATTATTCAGTTTTCGTTCATTCACTTCGTGTGCTCCAAGCCGGCGTATTGAGATATGATCAAAGAAAAGCTTTACCACCCCCAGCTAAGCTTTCTACGAAGTTTGCCAGCGATAGTGTCTTCCTCCTCTGACTTTGCTTCCGCTTTGTCTCCTTCTGAATTTTCTTGTTGTTCTTCTTCGGTATTTACATCTCTCAGTCTACGATTGGTGGAGGCTTCAACCTTGCATAAAATTCTTCCGTACTTGTCCGTCAAACCAACATTTATTCCATGATAGTTGTCCAGTTTCCCAAAAAAGGCAGGCGCTGGACCAGCATTGTATTCAAAGAAATACGCTTCATCCGGGGCTCCCGCTGGCCCATGATCCAAATTAAAGGTGACAAAGTAATAATATTCATTTTTGGTAGCTTCAATACCCAGGGCAGAAAAGGTTTGCTGGAGCTCTGTCTCCGACAACGTTGCAAGGTCAACACCAAAGTCCGCCACAATGGCAGAAGGGCCGTAGTCCATCTTGCATATGGCTTCGTGGTCAGCGCCTGGATGATAATAGATTTTTGTCAAGTAAAATGTTGTTGCGGCGAACACAGACGATGGGGCACAGAGCACAAGCAGCAGAGAGGCGAGGCTGAAACTGGTTGGTTGCATCATGTTGGCTGTAGTGTATTATTAGGCTGGCTATGAGTAGGGTGGGGGGTGGGGCGTGATGCGTTGCAGTATGATGTGATGAGAAAGAATCAGCGGTTTATGTGGAAAAATAATGAATGTTCAGCGTCCTTGTGTAACTTGTGTTGTGTCGGATAACGAATACGGAGGTGAAGGAGAGAACAGCTCTACTACTACTAGCTAGCTAGCTAGCCCACCCACCTCCAGCTATCCATGTCGAATCAGAACTCCTACCGGGCAAGTCCATCATACCGGTAGCGCATTGACTAGCTACTACTTCTGTCGGTTAGTAGAAGCAGGGTAGCTAGCTGCATGTACACTGCATGATAGGATGAGATAAATCAATGATCTCGGCAACAACCTTAACAGTGAGAATATTCAAAATGACCGAGTATCTTTTTCGAAATCTTTGGTGCGTGACTGGCTAACACAGGCCGTAGTAGTCACGGATCAGCACAGTGGCCTCTGTCCCTTTGTTGGTTTTGGGCCACATTGCAACAGCAACAGAGGCTTATTAGCACATGTGCAGTGCGCCAAGGATGGTGTGCAACCCCATACAAAGTGTAAAACTAAGGTTTTCGAACCAAATGAAGGGGTTCTTCTGTTAATGGAGGGGGCAATTTTGACCACAAGGGGGTGACATCGAATGCAGAACAATGCAAGTTGACCCCGTTTTGGACCCTTGGCTCAAAATCCTATGCTGTAAAACTTAGTGAACCACGTCAAGCAGTAGGAAATCTACTTAAGGACGAAGACGCGCATGCACCCCACATCTTTGTTTTTCCAAAATGTAAGGTGATGCACACTCTGCACCAGCCAGATTCTACACCAAAAGAGCACAAAAATTGTGGGCCATGTTCGACCCAAAATTAACTCCAACAAAGGGACACTAAACAAACAGAGCAGGTGGAACCAACTTGTGCAAATGTGAACAAATGTCACAATCTAAGGGTCTGCTAGTAAGAAGCTGGTTGTTTGAGTGATGCACATGTGGATCCACGATTCCCATGGATGCGCACACAATGATGGTGTTTGGTGATGGACAACAGACAGCTTGAGATGTTGATGCAAAAAAATTCGAAGCAAACACTTCCTTTGTTTGAAGATCCTAGCAAGTTTAATTTTTACAAAGCATGACAAACTGACTTGAGTTGTTGTTTTCCTTAAACTGTCTAGCTTAATCACTGGTTTCTAACTGCGATGTTTGTCTCTAGCAAGCATTTTTGTTGTTTTTATCTGTTTCGGAAGAACAAAAATGCTTAGCAATTTGTCAAGTGAGAGGCAGAAAATTAAATTGCATTTTTCTTTTCAAGTTAGGTACATTCCCTGATGCTCTTTGCCAAACTAATTCAGTCACAAGTGAAAGGAAGACTTTTCTAATGGAAAGTGTTGAAGGCACATCAATCTTGAACAATGGATTTGCAAAAGTTTGCAAAAAAAAACTGTTGACCTCCATCGTGTTTGACAGTGTTCATTTGTCTTCACACCAGTTTAACCCACTCTAGATTTTTGTGTTTTTGCTTACAGCCTGAGGTGCAGAGAAACTATGATTGTGATGTGAGATTTAGCTGACATTTTGCTTAAAACTGAGTGCTGGAAAATTGTGTGTTGGATGATTAAGAGATCTGTTTGTTTGGTGAAACAGATCAGTTTATTAGAAATTATAATGTTGGATGATTAAGAGATCGATTTGTT
>ENA-ORBV01012889-ORBV01012889.1-microbial-mat-metagenome-genome-assembly--contig:-NODE-12889-length-12804-cov-42.532254_pt1 | contig 12804 bp, 1 predicted proteins | sample MGYA00237777_ERZ505514 | MGnify/ENA primary metagenome ERZ505514 (study PRJEB26160, sample SAMN06269048) | microbial mat metagenome | isolation source: Oligotrophic lake microbial mat | place...
GGGTGAGCCATGTGAGCTCATATGTCCAGATGACATCGTGTACAATCTGGATCCGGGTGCTTGCGAGCAGATCATCAACTGGAATCCACCAACCACGACAGGCGATTGTGCTGTTCCGATATTGGTGCCAGGTACGATTTCACAAAACAACAGTGAAACAGCGGTGGATGATGCGCTCTCTTGCTTTGCAGGTGACAGACATTTCCGCGCATATGACTTGACAGAAGAAGGTATTGCTGGAGCTTTCCAGATGAGTGCACTGAGAATGTCCTCATGGAACTCAGGTACAGTCCAGGTGTTTGTCTATAGCTATACAGGCGCACTTGGCGGTGGTACATTACCACTGGCACAAATGACACTTCTGGGATCATCTGCACCAACAGCAGTTGTAGGAAGCACCAATAATGATGTTCAGTTTAACATCAACTTGACCGCACCGGTAACCATCCCTGCGGGCACCAAGTTTGCTGTTGAACAACGCCGCATTGGTGGAGCTTTGTTTACATTGGCAGGTAACTATAACGGTGCAACGCGCCCAAGTTACTTTATCTGCGGTGGTCCAACGGATCCACAGAATTATGCAAACTTTGGATTTGGCTTTATCAGTCTGATCCAGATCTGTCAAGGTCTGATCGTGATGGATGGCTCACCGGATATCGTACAGACGAGCGGTCTTCCAAGTGGATCAGTGTATCCAAGAGGCACGATCGAACATTGTTTTGACCTTGTAAGCCCGCTTACAGGAGAGACCATCGATGATTGCTGTTTTGACATCACCGTGAATGAATATCCAACACCAACGACAACGCTTGCATGTAATGATAACATCCAGGTTTCAGTTAATGAAAACTGTGAAGCATTCATTACTACCGACATGATCCTCGAAGGCGGCCCATACGGTTGCTACGATGATTATATCGTTGCAGTAGAAGGTTATGGCAGCGGTTTCGGTGGCGTGACTATTGATAATGATGCTATCGGAGAAACCCTTACCGTAACGGTAACGGATCCAACGACCGGCAATAGCTGCTGGGGTACGATCTCTGTAGAAGATAAAATACCACCGACGATCGAATGTCGCGACGTAGTGATCATGTGTGGCGCTCAACTGCCAGACGTACCTGCTCCGGCGATCGTAGGTTACCAGACACAAATCCAGACAGGTCTGAATGATCTTCTGGAGTTGAACACGTTGGAGTATTCATTTGATTACTCCTACTTACCAACTACACCCGTACTTGATGTGGATGTGAGAATCCAGATCGACGACCATACCTGGTTACCGGACGTAAAGATGGAAGTAGAAGCACCGGATGGTACGATTAGCGAGTTCTTTGATATAGGCGGTTGCGCAGGTCAGGAATGGCCGATCAATTGCAGATTTGATGATGATGGCTTACCAATCACCCAGTGTGTTGACCTGGATGGTGATGCCACAACGCTGATCATGCCATTGATCAATGGTGGATTTGCAATGCCGGCGTTATTTACACTGAACGGTCTGGATGCAAGTGGAACATGGATCGTGAGAATCGCCGATCTCTTCGGAGGCGATGATGGTCATGTACGTGAAGTAGGTCTCTATATCCTGGTGAACCTGCCACAGGTAGATCCGGCAGACAACTGCGGAGAAGTAGATCTTACCTATACAGACACAGAATCAGGAGATCCATGCGATGGCTTGATTATAACACGTCGTTGGGTGGCTACGGACGGAAGTGGAAACACAGCAGTATGTGATCAGAATATAACGGTTACTCCGTTAGTACTTGATAGCATCGTATGTCCTCCTGCCTATGTAGGTTCTTGCGGCGATTCATCAGATCCTGATAACACAGGTTGGCCAACCGTTAATGGTAATGAAATAACAGATGAAGACAACGTATGTAACATATTTGTAGGTTACTGGGACAAACCATTGAATGACTGCGGAAACGGCGAGAAGATCGTACGTACCTGGACCGTCCTTGACTGGTGTACCCAGACCACACTGGAGTGTGTACAGGTGATTAAATTATCAGATGATGAGGCACCGATACTTACCTGTCCAGAAGATTTCGAAGTTGGAACAGACTTCTGGTATTGCTATGCAAACGTAAGCGTACCCAAGCCAGCCGTATTTGATGTATGCGGATCAGCGTATACCTTAAGCCTGACCTCGTCAGCGGGTATCGTTGTAAACTTTGGAAACAACTATGTGATCAACCAGTTACCCCTGGGTGACCATACAGTAACCTGGCACGTGACAGACGAGTGTGGAAATCACTCTTCCTGCAGCTTCACGATCAGCGTAATAGATGATGTAGTACCGGTAGCGAATTGCGATGAGCACACGATCGTGGCTTTGACCAATGACGGACCATACGGAATCACATTGGTTCCAGCGCATGTATTTGATGATGGCTCTTATGACAATTGCGGACCAGTAACCTTCCGCGTACGTCGTATGGATAGCTGCATTGATTTTGACTGGACCACAGAAGGCGCATGTATAGATGATGTTCCAGGTGGTATACCACCGGTGAACAGCCGCGACCGTGGAACGGTACACCGTCCATGCGTACCATTTGCATGCTGCGACGTAGGTCAGGGCCCGATCATGGTTGAGTTAGAAGTAACCGACCTTGCAGGCAACCGTAACTATTGTATGGTAGAAGCGACAATACAGGACAAGATTTCTCCATTCGTAGAGTGTCCTCCTGATATCATCGTAAGCTGTGATTTCTGGTTTAATGTAGAAGAAGGCACTTTTGTAGACCAAGATGGTAACGCAAATGGCAACCTCGATGAGGATCCATTAAGCCCAATCTTTGGAAACATGTATGATGCATTTGCGTACAACGATGATGAGAGCGTTCGTCAGGACATTATCATCAACGATCCAGGAAACGAAGATTATAGCCAACCACACTTCTGGGGTATCGACGGCTGGGCGGATGACAACTGTGAGGTCAACTTACAGGTGAGAGTCCGGGTGATCGATGATTGCAGCGGAGATGATCTGCCAGGTAATGCACCTGATGGAGCAGTAAAACTGATTGAGCGTAGATTCAGCGCCAGCGATGGCAATGAAGGCGTAGCTCCTGGAACTTGCACCCAGCGTATCTGGGTAGTGGATTACGATCCTTTCTATATCACAGACAACACTTGTAACAACTCAAACTCACAGGACGGCGTAATCTGGCCATGTGATGTATTGTTGACGACGTGCCCTGAAGACCTGGGCAATACAGGCGAACCGACGGTATTTGATGATGCATGCAGCCTGATCGGCGTCACATATGAAGATACCAGGTTTGACTTTGTAGATGGTGCATGCTTTAAGATACTGCGTGAGTGGTCAATTATTGACTGGTGCCAGTACAATTCACAGACAGGCGAAGGCTTGTGGCACTATGTACAGGTGATCAAGGTACACGACGAAGAAGGTCCTGAATTTGTATTACCATGTGAAGATGTGGTCTTGTGTGTAGCTGATGAGGGCGTATCCTTACCAGACAACAACCAGGCATTCCTTGGCGAAGACAATCCGTTGTCTTCAAGCTGTAGCGTACACCTGAACCTGTCCAGAACCGTACATGAGACCTGCAGTGATATCGTAGAATATGATGTGAAGATCTATCCATACAATGGAACAGAGTACATCCTGATCAAGCCTACGACCACCGCAGTAGTAGATGAAAACAACGATGCGGTATTGAGCTTCGATACACGTCAGAGCACGATCCAGGCCATCCGTCTGAATGGTCTTCCATACAACAGCCAGTTCTGCGGTGATTACCACCGAATTCTGTGGAGTGTGGAAGATGGTTGCGGCAACTGGAGCCATTGCGAATACCTGATCCGTCTGGAAGACTGCAAGCAGCCTTCACCGGTATGTATCAACGGTCTGAGCACCGTGGTGATGCCGATAGGTGGTCAGGTGACCGTATGGGCTAAGGACTTCAATGCATCAAGCTTTGATGATTGTACGCCATCTGATGAGTTGTTATACAGCTTCAGTGGAGAAACATACACACCAAGCTTTACATACAATTGTGATAATGTACCTGCATTCAATGTTGAGTTGAGCACACAGATCTGGGTTGCTGATGGCGGCACAGATGACAACTGTAATGGTCAGATCAGCTGGGGTGAGCGTAACAAGGACTACTGCACAACAACGATCGTTATCACCGATAATGCTGGCGTTTGCGACACTACAGGTGGAAGCATCCTTGCAGGTGATATTCTGACAGATGATGTACAGACAGTTGAACTGGTAGGTGTAAGCCTGAATGCACCAGGTCACGTATTCCCGACATATGTAACGACAACGAACGGTCAGTATAGCTTTAGCAACCTGATCCTTCCTTCTGAATTCTCCGTAAATGCTGATCGTAACGATGCACACAGAAACGGTGTATCTACACTTGACCTTGTGAAGATCCAGAAGCACCTGTTAGGTATAGAGCTGATGAATAGCCCATATGACCTGATTGCAGCAGATGCTAACAACAGTGCGAATGTAAGCGCTATTGACCTGGTGGAATTACGTAAACTGATCCTCGGTATCTACACAGTACTTCCTGCTAACAAGAGCTGGAGATTCGTAGATAAGAGTTTCCAGTTTGCAGATGCTAGCAACCCATGGCCATTCAGTGAGTCTATCAATATGTCAGGCATGCACGGAAATGAAATGGACAAGGACTTTGTAGCGATCAAGGTAGGAGACGTAAACAATACGGTGAAAGCGAATGCAACACAGATCCTGCCACGTAATGGCAACGGAGTTGTAAACCTAGTAGCAGAAAACCGTACGGTAAGTGCAGGCGAGATCGTAGAAGTAGCAATACGTTCAGCGGATTTTGCGAGCATCGAAGGATACCAGTTTACGATGAATGCAAACGGACTTGAGTTCCGTGGAGTTGAGTCAGGCTTAGTAAGCATGAGTGATGAGAACATGGGTGTATTTGGCAGCACGCTGACAGCGAGCTGGCATAAAGTAGGTGGCGTCAGCGCTACTGCATCAGATGTTCTGTTCACGATGAGCTTCCAGGCTACAGCAGCAGGTCAGTTAAGTGAGATGATGAACATCAACTCAAACGTAACGGAGGCTGAAGCATACAATACTTCATCTGATATCAAGGATCTGAAACTGAGCTTCCGTGGCTCTGAGAATGGTGCTGAGTTCGCGCTATACCAGAACGAACCAAACCCATTCAAGGGCAACACGCTGATCGGTTATGATCTTCCGGCAGCAGGAAATGTAATACTGACTGTATTTGATGTAACCGGAAAAGTAGTTGTAGTCAAAGAGCAGGAGTCGGTGAAGGGATACAATACAGTATCTGTGAGCAGCAAAGACATCCCATCTGTAGGTGTTCTGTACTACAGATTAGATGCAAACGAGTACACAGCGACGAAGAAGATGATCATCATCGAGTAATCGTTGAACATAGAATTTGGTTTATAGCAATATAAGCCGTTCATGAGATGGCCTCTCTCCGGTTCGCTGGAGGGAGGCTTTCTCTTTTTATCCAATTGCCTCATTTAGGATCTGGATGTGGTTCTGATTTTATCGTTTGGGTTTAATAACTGAAAGGCGTGTCAGTTGTCTTGACCTGGGAAAGGGAAGGGGATAACTCCAGAAAACCTAATATGAACCTGATTCATTTTGGACTTTGATTCCGGGGTGGGGCCAGCATGAGGTTTGGTTAGCTGGCTATATCAACCTGTCTTTACCGGATGAGCCCTCCTTTAACCTTAATGGGGATATTTATATTCGAATTCAGGGTTTTATGCATTTTTTATACATTTTTTTTTTGAATTGATTACAGGTCAAAAAAAAGAATAATATGTCGGATACCCTGGCCTAAGCAATTATTTGATAACTATATACAAATGCAGCCTTTATTTAATATGTAAGGGTTTTTATAAAAGTTGGCACGGGACTTGATTTAATTAAGGTGTTAAATGGACTTAGGGGTTTTCCATTACCATTTGATATATTAGTTTTGATGTTCTTAAAGCGGCTGTAGTTATATTATAAAATAGTATAATATAGTCCCAACCTGATGAATGACCTGAAATAAGGTGCCGTATATGTCTCCAATATTGGTTGGACGTTTGGCATCCTTTCTGTTTGTTTATAAGTCTGGGATTATTGGTTCAACTTAAGGAAGAATTTAATCTCATTATAAACAAACATGAATCTCATGAAAAGCACATTTACCGATCTCTTTACCTTCAAACCGATACTCATCTGTTTGATCATGATTGGACTGTATGTGGTATCCGCTCCCACGTTGCAGGCTCAATCTACCAAATTAAATGATGACTTTACGACGGTTCCGGCTGGACCCTATGTATCGTCATCTACCGCTATTACCCGTCTGGAAGAGCAGAATGTTTCTCTCAAGAATCAGCTGGAAATTTATAACAGTTCTTCATTGGAGTACAAGCTGGCACTTGCCAAATACCAGTTCTTTTCAGCGATTCTTCAACCTCTCTATGATGGAAAGGAAACGAAAGAGTCCCTCGAAATCGGATTAGGGTTTTTGACAACGGATGCAGCAGGTACCCTGTCAAAGGCGAAAAGACAGGAATTCAAGGATGAAGCTATTTCGTTACTCACTAATTAGTATCGAAACCGACTTTTGAGGATTCCCTTAGTATAGATAACAATACAAAATCAACTCTCATGAATAAAGAATTTTTTACTCAAAACAGTTTAAAGTCTGTTTTCCTTCTGCTGATGGCATGCTTTTTTGCCATTTCGGGAGCGAATGCCCAGGCTTCTTTTACTGGCCAGAACTTCAACATTCCGACTACAGGTACTTCAGGTCCCGGTTTCGGCACCGTTGATGTTGCCTGTGTTGGTACAGTAGCCAACGGAGCTAATATTACGCTCCAGGTTACATTGGCACACTCATGGATGAGCGACATTAATATGTGGCTTGTTTCTCCAACAGGCCAGGTGCTTGAACTGTCTACCCGAAATGGTGGAAGCAACAACAACCTGAATGTCGTCTTCTCTGATGCTGGAGCAACTAACATTGCAACGGCCATCGCTACGACTTCGACTGGCGCTGATGTGTGTCCACCTACTACTTTTGCCTATAACGGTACTTTCAGACCAGAAGGCAGAAATAACGTAGTAACCCTATTCAACATTGCACCAAGTAATGTTCCTGTTGTCCAAACATTTACATTTGCAAACACCTTCTCCGGAATCAACGCCAATGGTACCTGGACATTCAGAGCAGATGATGGTGTAGGTGGAGATGATGGTTTGACCTGTGCATGGTCGCTTAATTTTGCAGGCGTAACTGTACCTACTTGTACTTTTGTTGGTGGCCCTGTGCTTCCAGCGCTTAACCTTTCAACAAGCGTTGAGAATTGTGCATCTAACCCGATCACCGTACCTGCTATAACTGCAGTTACCAGTCCTTGTGTTGGTGGAATAATATCCTATAGTGTTGACGGTGGTATGTTTATAACATTGCCAATGGGTGCAACAACTATCCCTGGTTTACCATCAGGTGCACATAATATTATCTGGAGAGTGGTCAACTCTTGTTTGCAAACGAGCACAGCTACCCAGGTGGTCAATGTTTCAGATGAGGTAGATCCTGTGTTAACTTGTCCAGAAAATATAAATATCAGTCTTGATCCAGGAGCTTGCTCCCAGATTATAGACTTTACAGTTATAGCTACTGACAACTGCCCTTTTGCCGGTCCGGTGGGGCAGGTAAATACAATAAATACTGGGGGTAATGGTAACGCAGTCGGCGGTATGGTTTGGTTTAACATCAACAACCTTACTGGAGAAGCCATTACGGTAACCGAACTCGGAATGAATATTTCCAATGCAACAAATGTGAATGTGTATCGCAAAGCCGGAACACATGTTGGCTCTGAGACCAACCCCGGTGCATGGACATTGGTTGGCACAGCAAATGCAAATACAGGTCCGTTTTCAGGTCCCTTCCCAGGTAATGGAACAATCACGCCTGCGCCTGTATCATTTGTCCTACCTCCTGGTTTGCACGGTATTGCGTTGCATATGATTTCTGCATCGTCAAATTATACGAATGGTAATGGTCCTAACCAGACTTATACGGATGGAACCATTACCCTTACATTGGGAAGTACTGCTAACGCAGCATGGGGCGCACCATTTACACCACGTGTATTTAATGGTTATGTAGCCTACGGAACAATCAGTACAGCTGGAGAGGTAACCCAAACTCAAGGTATTCCTTCAGGTGGCGTTTACCCGATCGGTACTACTACCAACTGTTTTGAAGTTTCTGACTTAGAGGGTAATACCGCAACATGTTGTTTTGATGTAGTGATAAGCGAATATCCTACACCAACGACAACGCTTGCATGTAATGATAACATCCAGGTTTCTGTCAATGAAAATTGTGAAGCGCTGGTGACTACCGACATGATCCTTGAAGGTGGCCCATACGGTTGCTACGATGATTACATCGTTGCAGTAGAAGGTTATGGCAGCGGCTTCGGCGGAGTTACGATTGATAATGATGCTATCGGAGAAACCCTTACCGTAACGGTAACGGATCCAACGACCGGCAATAGCTGCTGGGGCACGATCTCTGTTGAAGATAAAATACCACCGACAATCGAATGTCGCGACGTAGTGATCATGTGTGGTGCTCAACTGCCAGACGTACCTGCTCCGGCGATAGTTGGTTATCAGTCACAAATCCAGACAGGCCTTGATGATCTTCTGGAGTTAAACACCTTTGAGTATTCATTTGATTACTCCTACTTACCAACTACACCGGTACTTGATGTGGATGTACGAATCCAGATCGACGACCATACCTGGTTACCGGACGTAAAGATGGAAGTAGAAGCACCGGATGGTACGATTACCCAGTTCTTTGATGTAGGCGGTTGCGCAGGTCAGGAATGGCCGATCAACTGCAGATTTGACGATGATGGCTTACCAATCACGCAATGTGTTGACCTGGATGGTGATGCGACAACGCTGATCATGCCATTGATCAATGGTGGATTTGCAATGCCAATCTTGTTTGAACTGAACGGCTTGGATGCAAGTGGAACGTGGATCGTGAGAATCGCCGATCTGTTCGGAGGTGATGATGGTCACATACGTGAAGTAGGACTCCATATCCTGGTGAACCTGCCACAGGTAGATCCGGCAGACAACTGCGGAGAAGTAGAACTGACGTATACAGATACAGAATCAGGAGATCCATGCGATGGCCTGGTGATAACACGTCATTGGGTTGCTACAGACGGAAGTGGAAACACAGCAGCATGCGATCAGAATATAACGGTTACCCCGTTAGTACTTGATAGCATCGTATGCCCACCAGCCTATGTAGGACATTGCGGCGATTCATCAGATCCTGATGATACCGGATGGCCAACCGTTAATGGTAATGAAATAACAGATGAGGGTAATGTGTGTAACATCTTCGTAGGCTACTGGGACAAACCATTGAATGACTGCGGTAACGGCGAGAAGATCGTACGTACCTGGACCGTCCTTGACTGGTGTACACAGACATCTCTTGAATGCGTACAGGTGATCAAACTGACAGATGATGAGGCACCTGAACTTACCTGTCCAGAAGATTTCGAAGTTGGAACAGACTTCTGGTATTGCTATGCAAACGTAAGCGTACCGAGACCTGATGTATTTGATGCCTGCGGATCAGCGTATACCTTAAGCCTGATATCATCAGCCGGTATCGTTGTAAACTTTGGAAACAACTATGTAATCAACCAGTTACCCCTGGGCGACCATACCGTAACCTGGCATGTGACAGACGAGTGTGGAAATCACTCTTCCTGCAGCTTCACGATCAGCGTAATAGATGATGTAGTACCGGTAGCGAATTGCGATGAGCACACGATCGTGGCTTTGACCAATGACGGACCATACGGAATCACATTGGTTCCAGCGCATGTATTTGATGATGGCTCTTATGACAATTGCGGACCAGTAACCTTCCGCGTACGTCGTATGGATAGCTGCATTGATTTTGACTGGACCACAGAAGGCGCATGTATAGATGATGTTCCAGGTGGTATACCACCGGTGAACAGCCGCGACCGTGGAACGGTACACCGTCCATGCGTACCATTTGCATGCTGCGACGTAGGTCAGGGCCCGATCATGGTTGAGTTAGAAGTAACCGACCTTGCAGGCAACCGTAACTATTGTATGGTAGAAGCGACAATACAGGACAAGATTTCTCCATTCGTAGAGTGTCCTCCTGATATCATCGTAAGCTGTGATTTCTGGTTTAATGTAGAAGAAGGCACTTTTGTAGACCAAGATGGTAACGCAAATGGCAACCTCGATGAGGATCCATTAAGCCCAATCTTTGGAAACATGTATGATGCATTTGCGTACAACGATGATGAGAGCGTTCGTCAGGACATTATCATCAACGATCCAGGAAACGAAGATTATAGCCAACCACACTTCTGGGGTATCGACGGCTGGGCGGATGACAACTGTGAGGTCAACTTACAGGTGAGAGTCCGGGTGATCGATGATTGCAGCGGAGATGATCTGCCAGGTAATGCACCTGATGGAGCAGTAAAACTGATTGAGCGTAGATTCAGCGCCAGCGATGGCAATGAAGGCGTAGCTCCTGGAACTTGCACCCAGCGTATCTGGGTAGTGGATTACGATCCTTTCTATATCACAGACAACACTTGTAACAACTCAAACTCACAGGACGGCGTAATCTGGCCATGTGATGTATTGTTGACGACGTGCCCTGAAGACCTGGGCAATACAGGCGAACCGACGGTATTTGATGATGCATGCAGCCTGATCGGCGTCACATATGAAGATACCAGGTTTGACTTTGTAGATGGTGCATGCTTTAAGATACTGCGTGAGTGGTCAATTATTGACTGGTGCCAGTACAATTCACAGACAGGCGAAGGCTTGTGGCACTATGTACAGGTGATCAAGGTACACGACGAAGAAGGTCCTGAATTTGTATTACCATGTGAAGATGTGGTCTTGTGTGTAGCTGATGAGGGCGTATCCTTACCAGACAACAACCAGGCATTCCTTGGCGAAGACAATCCGTTGTCTTCAAGCTGTAGCGTACACCTGAACCTGTCCAGAACCGTACATGAGACCTGCAGTGATATCGTAGAATATGATGTGAAGATCTATCCATACAATGGAACAGAGTACATCCTGATCAAGCCTACGACCACCGCAGTAGTAGATGAAAACAACGATGCGGTATTGAGCTTCGATACACGTCAGAGCACGATCCAGGCCATCCGTCTGAATGGTCTTCCATACAACAGCCAGTTCTGCGGTGATTACCACCGAATTCTGTGGAGTGTGGAAGATGGTTGCGGCAACTGGAGCCATTGCGAATACCTGATCCGTCTGGAAGACTGCAAGCAGCCTTCACCGGTATGTATCAACGGTCTGAGCACCGTGGTGATGCCGATAGGTGGTCAGGTGACCGTATGGGCTAAGGACTTCAATGCATCAAGCTTTGATGATTGTACGCCATCTGATGAGTTGTTATACAGCTTCAGTGGAGAAACATACACACCAAGCTTTACATACAATTGTGATAATGTACCTGCATTCAATGTTGAGTTGAGCACACAGATCTGGGTTGCTGATGGCGGCACAGATGACAACTGTAATGGTCAGATCAGCTGGGGTGAGCGTAACAAGGACTACTGCACAACAACGATCGTTATCACCGATAATGCTGGCGTTTGCGACACTACAGGTGGAAGCATCCTTGCAGGTGATATTCTGACAGATGATGTACAGACAGTTGAACTGGTAGGTGTAAGCCTGAATGCACCAGGTCACGTATTCCCGACATATGTAACGACAACGAACGGTCAGTATAGCTTTAGCAACCTGATCCTTCCTTCTGAATTCTCCGTAAATGCTGATCGTAACGATGCACACAGAAACGGTGTATCTACACTTGACCTTGTGAAGATCCAGAAGCACCTGTTAGGTATAGAGCTGATGAATAGCCCATATGACCTGATTGCAGCAGATGCTAACAACAGTGCGAATGTAAGCGCTATTGACCTGGTGGAATTACGTAAACTGATCCTCGGTATCTACACAGTACTTCCTGCTAACAAGAGCTGGAGATTCGTAGATAAGAGTTTCCAGTTTGCAGATGCTAGCAACCCATGGCCATTCAGTGAGTCTATCAATATGTCAGGCATGCACGGAAATGAAATGGACAAGGACTTTGTAGCGATCAAGGTAGGAGACGTAAACAATACGGTGAAAGCGAATGCAACACAGATCCTGCCACGTAATGGCAACGGAGTTGTAAACCTAGTAGCAGAAAACCGTACGGTAAGTGCAGGCGAGATCGTAGAAGTAGCAATACGTTCAGCGGATTTTGCGAGCATCGAAGGATACCAGTTTACGATGAATGCAAACGGACTTGAGTTCCGTGGAGTTGAGTCAGGCTTAGTAAGCATGAGTGATGAGAACATGGGTGTATTTGGCAGCACGCTGACAGCGAGCTGGCATAAAGTAGGTGGCGTCAGCGCTACTGCATCAGATGTTCTGTTCACGATGAGCTTCCAGGCTACAGCAGCAGGTCAGTTAAGTGAGATGATGAACATCAACTCAAACGTAACGGAGGCTGAAGCATACAATACTTCATCTGATATCAAGGATCTGAAACTGAGCTTCCGTGGCTCTGAGAATGGTGCTGAGTTCGCGCTATACCAGAACGAACCAAACCCATTCAAGGGCAACACGCTGATCGGTTATGATCTTCCGGCAGCAGG
>ENA-ORBV01012890-ORBV01012890.1-microbial-mat-metagenome-genome-assembly--contig:-NODE-12890-length-12801-cov-5.623389_pt1 | contig 12801 bp, 9 predicted proteins | sample MGYA00237777_ERZ505514 | MGnify/ENA primary metagenome ERZ505514 (study PRJEB26160, sample SAMN06269048) | microbial mat metagenome | isolation source: Oligotrophic lake microbial mat | place...
TTTTTATCCTTGGCTGAGTGTTTTGTTTGCAATCATTGATGTCGAATTCCTTTTGAACTCGAATGATCCAAAGAATTTCTCTGCTGGCAGAAGAACAAAAATGGAGAAATCAAGGAATGATGAATCAATAAAAAACATGTCCTTTTTCATCCTGGAAAACAGAGACATCTCAATGACTTTGAGGGACTTTTGGAATCAAAATTGAACTCCAGTCCATGTCACTCACCATGGGTTTTTCAGATCATCAGTTGATGTTGTTGTTGCAGTGTCTGTTCCCCGTTCACTTGCACTGTTGGGTACACGCTGTTTGCTGATTGGTGCACCCGGTCTGTGGTGGTTGAATCAATTTTAGGCGAGGCTTCGGCCGTTGGTTTGTTGTTGACTTCGGGAGGAGCGCGCTGCACCACTGTGTTTGCTGGTGTTGGTGTTGGTGTTGGTGTTGATGTTTTCTCATTTACAATTTTGTTTTGTTGTGGTTGCGACTGCTCTCCTGGCAACGGCACAGTGTCACACACTTGGCAGAGACAACGGCTCTCGGAATCGTATTTTGTTTTTGTTTCATTCAACCAAGTTATGTACTCGGAAAAGAAACGCTCGCCATTATCAGGGGGTAATGCCTCGACGTTTTGAAATGGTAATTGTTGTGGTGATAATCCTGCGGCTGCTGCTACTGTGTTGACGTGTGCAAGCTCCGAATGATTGAAGAAGGGTAGGATGTTCTCGTGCGCGGCTGGTGTCTTTTTTCGAGAACCCGGTGTCACTCCTGTCAGTCTGAGTTTGTGGCGTATCATGAGATTGTGCCTTGCTGTTCCAGTGAGGTTGAGGTTGTCAACAAGCGTGGTTCTCATTCCACAATTTCCGAAATGAGCCAACATCAAGTGGAACGATTCTAAGGAAGATTCACCGCGCCTTGACAGGTGTTCTTTTAGTTGATGGGTTGAGTTTGGATTCGGTTGGATGACATGATGCATCTGGTCCAGCGGGAGAGGGTCTTGCAGGCACTTTGCGTTCTGTTTGCCCAATCGGATTGCTTCTTTTCTCTCAGCTGCAAGCAGGGTCTCTCCTGTGAACGGATCACGTCTTCCCCTTGCTGGTCTTGACCCATCACTGGCCGAACACTTATGTCTATCAAACCAATCATCCAACATGCTGCACATAACGTTGGGAGGACGAATCTCTTTGCGAAGGTGCGATCCATGCCTTTGCCGGAATGATTTGGTGCCACGCATCTCTCTAACGTCTTCCTCCGAATGCTTTGTTGACAGGGTGCCTTCTTTTAATGCCTTAAGAAGGTTCTCACAATCTTGGACATTGTGATGACAAATGCAAATGAGAAGCCCACCAATTGCCATGGAGTGGTCAGTGTGATTCTTTTTGAGTGTTTTGGTGATGCGTTGTGTGTGATGAAACAGACCCAAATGCCCTTCCAATTTGCTCTTAAACAACAGGTTCCAGAAGTCACACTTCACGGGCCAAGTGTCACTGTGCATCGCTTTTGGAAAGAAGTTCTTCCGGCGTGTCAGAGCTGCCGCGGCATGGGCAAAGTGTGTTGTTTTGGTGCTGGGAACCAACACGGCAGCAGCAATTTCCCCTGTGTCTGTAGAGACGTCCCACAAAGCTGTGGCGCCTAGCTTCTTTTTCTGATGATAATTCTTTATTACTTCATGAGTGTGATCTTGAGCGAATATGAGGCGACACTGCACCGATTGTATTTCCCTCGTATGTCGGTCATGATCACTGACACGCCAAGGATTCCACGGATTAGAACACGCTTGATCGTAAGTATCCCTGATGCTGTCACCCAATGGAGGGTAAGCAGTAATGTACCCACCATCCTTTGGTAGATAAGACTCTAGTTCCCCAGTTACTTCTTTTTTTTGGACGTACGAGTAGTACCCTTCAAGCCGGTCAATATACGATCGATTGATGGTGTTGTAGAGTAGGCGACTGATCAAGTCTCCGTTGCCATAAGTCGGCATGAGTAGATCCATCGCGGTGGTTGTTGACTTGCCAAGATGGGTGTTCTTGTTCTCCATAGCATATTTAGGCTCCACGGGGTAGCCAAGTCTTGCGTACCCTGGTAATGTCGACAAGACTTCTCCACTGTTCGAGTTGATTCTGACACGGCAAGAGGGGCACTTCATGGACATAATCATGCACCAAAGAGGTGGTCCTTCCATAACAAACATGGGGAACAATGTCTTATTCTTGGAGAAATTGGTCCTGTCATTCACTAAGCAACATTGATGACACCTTGGACAAGCAACATCCAAACCGTGCATTCGTTTCCAGTCAACGTGCAGCAATTTCTGACCGATTATCGAATGACAGTGGGGTTCTTTTGTTGCATGATGTGGGACTGTGATGGTCAACCCATCAAAATGTCTTGAAGTATCAACTTGTTTGTTATGTATTATCTTCTCCATGACAACTTTCGCAAATGCTAACATTGCAGCCGGAGCCCGAGACTCGTGGAATTCGGCGCAGCTCGGATCCTTGATCATTGTCGTCACACTGCTACAAAGATTGGCGGCAGTAACCTCCTCCCTACCAATTGACAATGTCATTGTTGTGGTGGTTGAAATGGTTGAAATTTCTGTGATAGTTTTCGTTTGGGACACAGACACTTCTCGCGGCTTAAAGTACCCGGCAACAGCCTCCTTTGTCAAGTATTTTCCACTACACTTTTCAGCTTCAGTAAGTGGTGTTGAGAACAAAGCTTGCAAACGTTTTTCCTCTTGTGTCATTGCTTGAGATGGAGCTGATGCTTTGGCCCCACCTCGTCTGTTGTTGCAGAGCTTGTGGTGAGCCCTGTGCACTATTCGACCGTATTGTTTTCCTTTACAAACCTCACAATCTTTCAATGGTTCAAATGCCGCCTCTCCATGCAGTGTCTGTTGTCCAGACGTCTTTTGCTTCTTCCTTTGGCTTTGTGATTGGAGATGGTGCGTCCTCTCTTGTTGGGTGAGACGTCTCTGACTTTGAGGTCCCATTGCAGATTGTGGATCCTCATTCTCCTTCTCTCTTTCAACAACGGCTGCTGCCGCCGTTGTTTTAGCATAAGGATTAGCTGGCTGAGGCATGACTAGTTGATGAAACTCCATGATGACTGCCGCCACTCATGCCATCGTCGATGGAATTCGACTTTAGCATGCTGCGCAGTTTGCAATTCAAGCAAAACATCTTAACCTTAAGGTCTCGTGACATCAGCAATGTGTGTCTTAGCGTTAAATCCAAATGCATGTCACATGAGTACCACATAGTCGATTAGCCAATCAGATCGCTGCCTTGTTATCGGTAAACCCCCGCAGGGTTGACTCTCTACGAAGTTCTCTATGTTCATAAATCCACTCAACAGTCAAAGTTAAGAGTTCGGGGTTCGCCTGTCTCTTTCTCTGATAGTTTCCCGGAAGCCTGCTGTTTCTATTGACTACTCGGAGTACAAAATTCGGATATAAAGAGATGTGGTGTCTTTCTGACATTTTGTCGTTTAACTAAAAAAGCCCTCCGCAGATGGCGTTCTAAAGAACACCTAACAAAAGAAAAAGATTTCATTTTACAAAGAATTAACGACCCCTCCGAGGAACGAAGCGAACTCTGATATCAACCGGTACCACCAGGTTTCACCAACTGTTGCTAGTTCTCAGTGACAAAAATATCCGACCCAGGTACTAGTACTGGCGCTACAACTGGGTCACAACGACAAAAATCAACTTTCGCACAAAGACCGACAACAAGCAACAACAATCAAAAGAAGCTCTTGCATTCTTTTGTTGAGTGCCATACACAAAAAGAACCTGAAGCTATCATCCTTTGATTATATCTTTCTTTGCTTGACACCTATCGTCCAATCTGCTCCATTCTACAACCACCACAAGCTCATTTTTTTGCAACCAATCCTAGCTTGCTCTCTCTATAGGTGACATCCACCAAATTACTAACAACACAAGCACAATCAATTCAAAATGACTGGAACCGATATGCCTGCCGGTGGTGTCATGAACCACGAATTGAATCTTTCTTGGCTCAATGAAAAAGTATTGGAAGCCGCTTTGCATGCCGAGAATTTGAGCCTCAAGGATACCAGTGCCTTTCACGAGTCCCTCCGCGCGGCGGAGCAATTTGGATCCATGGATCAGGACACCTCGGAGCGGTTGCACGAAAAAATCAACGAAAAAACGTCCGCCTTGATTGAAGATCTCGTGGCGCACGAAACAGCACGTGTGGCCAAACGGTTGGGATTGTATGAAGTTCTCAAAGTCCACAAAGTCTGGGAACAAGGTATGTTATGGGAGGATGACTTACTTGACTGCGGAAGGACGAAGGTTTTATGATTGTCGTTTGTGTGGTGTGGATGACTTTTGTACCGTGGCTTTTCTGGCCTGGTTTCGCTTCCATTCGCTATGTTTTGTTGGTTGGGTTTTTTTTTGTTGGTTCCTGGGGAGGCCATGTGGTTCTGTTAGGTTCTTCAGGCAGTCATTACTGGGTACGGAGAATGAGAGCAGATTTTTGTTATTTCTTACTCCGGAGTAGTCTCTTTGTGGTATGGGGTTTTTTTTGTCACGGAAATCATGGCTGTTTCGTACATATTTGGTTTTTTTTTTCGAGGTCTTTGAGGGTGTCGTCTGGAATATTTTCTTGTTTTTTTTTGCTCTATGCGGCATGCTCTTTCTTTCTTTCCATATAACTATCCATCTCACACACTTCTCTTCTTGAACTCCGTTTTCCTGATCCAACTTTGAATTGTTATGGAATTTTTCTACATTTTATTCATTTATTTTTATACAGTCCAATACATGGCCGATCAACATGGACAAGGCGCGTACATTGTCATGCACGATTTCAAGGGTCTCGACAACAAAGATATCCAACCCGCACTCGACGCCTTTCATCACTACATTGATGGTCACAAGAATAAGTCGGCTACCGGCATGGAATATGTGGATTTGCCCTATTCCAAACCTGGGACCGGCGCCGGCAAGGAATTTGATGACATGGACGTCAAATCCCAAAAGCTCGTCCAACGCAAAGTGGCGGAAAAAATTGCACTGGCCTATTCCAAATTCCACTCGGCCTTGACCGATGAAGATCAAGGTGGATACGATGCCGCCTTTTTGGAAGCCGCCTTTCAGCATACGCCCGAAGATTTTGCCGATTTGTTGGGCGTCATGTTGCCCCGCGATGAAAAAGTGGCGGACAAGCTGGACAATGATCGAGGATTCAAGACCGACGATGAAATGACGGACGACGATGATGAGGCGGAAGAAGAAGATGCTTAGAAACGTATATATGCAGTGGGTATTATATGGTTTGGGTGTCTATGGTGTGAGCCATTTGGAGTTATTTCCTTTTTCTATTTTATAAAAGTAGCAGGCAAAAAAATGCATGAAATCAAAAACAAGAGAGTCCGGTCCGTCCTGGCAATCAACATTCTATGACTCACTACTCAAGCAAGCAAGGGCGCCTTGGGATGATGGGTGGTGGCCTTTAAGCTCCCGGCTCGTCGTGGGCTTGTGTATGTTTGTGTGTGTTTTGTTGATTCGAAAGGACCCTTTTAAAAAGAAATTTATTTTTATTAAGAAACAACAATATCCATAAATAATTCTTGTGTCAAAATGTGGTGTACCTGGGGTTTTGTACTAACCCAGAATGCGCCTGGGTAGCGGCCTGTTTACTTGCATACTCTAGTAGTGAAGTGTCTTGTCATTATCATTTATTTATATTCGCTAGAATATTCACGGAATGTTCACTTGAGGAAGTTAGGCGTCCACCCGGAACAAAAACAGGAGAAATGCCTCTGGATGACTTCTACACACTCTCAAAGTGGTTTTGGGCTTTTGGCTCCCAGTTATCACGCGTGCATTATAAGGAAAGGACAAGATCAATTTTTTTGCCGTATCTGTCTGTCTCTGTTTCCAGGCATTCTAGTGAAGACTCCAAGTCTTGATAGTGCGCCATTCAAGAAGCTTGGATCTAGCTAGCTAGTCGAATACTTTGATTGTAATGATTGTGAGAAGGTGTAGAATTTGGAACTAATGGACGAAATGTGCGATCCCATGAATAGTTGATAAAGTGTGCGATACTATCATTGTTTTAATTCACCTTTTTCACTGACTCTTTGTAGCGTCACTTACCGGGACTTGCCGCGCGCGATCATACTAAATTATAAATTTCAAATGATGCCTGGCTCGAACGAATCTCATATTTTCACCTGTCACGTACTGGTATGTAATATTATCATCCGTGCTGATGCGCACGAGCACGTATTACGTGGACCGATTGGAGGCATGTGCATGAAGTTCTTCGAAAGGTGAACCTCTCTTCCTACAACTCAGTAACAAAGTAACAAAGCAATCCAGCTTATCTAGCTAGTAGGGCTAGGCACACATCAATGCATGTGCTCCATTACTATCTTTATCCATCCTCGTCGCTGATATTGTTATAACACGGCTTCCGGTAGTCCAATAGAATAAACTAGAGAATAATAATGCTGGAGGTCTTCCTACCACGAAGTGGTGCTGGTCCGTCGAGGACAATGAGAATGATGACAACCTTCTTTCTCTTGGTGCTTTCGTCTCCCCTTTGGTCACGTGTTGGCGTTGTCCAAGCTCAATCTACGGCTGTCAATACTACTAGCAACATTGTTCCCATTGATTGCAGTTCCAATTTACAGCAGTGGACCGCCCTTACCGAATTGGTCTTGGAAGGCCGCGACGACTTTTTGAATTTATTCGAGCGCAAATTACTCAAAGGTGAATTTATGAACATTTACAACGATTTGACCACCTCCAATTGCGATCAGTATCATCGCAAGCTTTTACACGTTGATTGGATTGACATGGTCAATTCGAAAGGGGAACGATTGAACATAGAGGACATGTTGGCCGGCAGTAACAATAGTGCAGCACAACCTCTCAATACCAATGAAAGTCTCGTCTTGGAAGAATGGTTTCATCAAAGCGTGGATGAAGAAGACTTGACGCTAAAAGATCATAACAATCGACACCGCCGTTTCCTTCGTCGCGACTTGCAAGCCCGACCTTCCGCCTCGACGACGGCCCCCAGTGATGGAAGCACCGTAGACCCGGCCGAAGCATTGGTCCGTGCCGGCATGACATTGACCTACGAAACCACAGGGTCCTGTCGGGATTGTCCCGTCACTCGAACGGGAGCCTTTGAATTGTACGATGATTCCTTTCGTCGAAAATTGGGTGGCCCGTCGTTCGGAATCCAAATTCGAACGCGGCTTCTCTCCATGCGATCTTTGCAATTTACCGACGCCACAGAAGTAGATGATAAGGCCGATTGCATTTGTGTCGAAGGTGTGGCACCCCAACCCCAAGCACCGGGCGTCCAAGAATGTGTCGACTTGATGAATGAACGTATCCCCGCCGTGCAACAAGGCACGGGGGCCTTGTACGACTTGAAAATGGTGGATTTGATCCAATTGGACGATTTGAGTGATGTGGAGGACTACAATTATCAGAATGATACGATTTTTGTGGAAGAAGAAGAAGATGTCGACGAAGAAGAAGATGAGGACGAGGATGGCCGTGTGGATGGTGATGCATTGAGTTCCTTAGCCTTCAACCTGTATGACGAGTCGTTTAGTCGGCAAGCGGAACCCAATGGAACGACGGAAGAAAAAGAACCCATCACCACGGAAGAGCAGGACAGTGGCACAAATGCATCATCCTCATCATCAGCAGCATCCACTACATCTGATACTACTGTTAGCAGCGACAGTAGTAGTAGCGGTGAGGGAGCTGCTGCTGCTGCTGCTGCTGCTGCTGCTTCTACAAGTGGGGCGATTTCGCGTTTGTTTCGAAGAAACAGTGTCGTGTTATTGACAATGTCCATGGCGGCTACAATCCTTGCCATGGGTATTTAGTAGCAAGTAGCACTCAAGTTCATATAAATAGTAGGGAACCCTTATCTTTGAAACGTACCAATGGATCTGTCATCTGCAAAACAAACAAAAACTCAGACAGCGATGACGACACGCCACTCTCTCGGCATCGTAGCTGGCTAGTAGTAAGCCGTATAAGACATAAGTAGCTATGCCGGTGACCATATCTGTACAAGAATGGCTTACACACACTCTACTGTACGGGTGCACGGGTCGGTTGGTTGTGGTCGCAGGTTGGCTACGCATATCTCTCTCAAGAAGGGTATTTTTTGATAGACAATATCGTAGGAAAGATGCATTTGTTTTTGTTGACTATAGATGCCCACCGATTCGTCCCCAGTAGTATAGCGTGCAGTAGCGGCAATTTAGGAGCAAGGCATTGCTTCCACAGACACGCCATGACCGTCATGAAAACAAACGAGCAAAAAGGTTTGGGCCATTCGATCGTACCCGCCTGCCCTGTAGAACGCAGACGCAGACACTTCATTCCTACAACAACACTCACACAACTAGAAATAAGTCTACCGATGGATTTGCAGCTTGGAAAGGCCATCCTTTTCCTTGCTTCTTCGTGACAGGCAAAAGCCGACCGGTCTTGTGCCGTGAAAATAGATTTCGAACTGAAATGGTGTAGTAATGTTTTCCACTACCAAACAAATTAAAAGTCAACTGCTGACAAAAAGGCCTCTGACGAATACTATCGTATGCTTTCTAACGAAGATTGTGTTGTTTCTTTTGTTTCTGGTTTTTAAAAATTAAATTGATTTTCTTGTGTTTAGATGCATACAGTACGAATCATTCCTGTAAACCTCCATTTTTTTCTGCCTTTTTGGAACAATTCTATTATTTTGGATTGTCATGTGTGTGTGTGATTTCCTTTTCCTCCTTTCTATCTCCGCCTCTTTTTATTTATTTTCGCTTGAGCACAATTTCCTTGACGGCTTCTGGAGAATGATCCAACATGGATTGAAAGGGATCGTATCCACCAAATTCCCCCGTCGTACATTCGTGCAATTCTTTGTAGGCATTGGCAATGTTGTGGGCGACCTTGTCTTGCAAATCGGGATCGTTCAAACGCAAGGGCGTGGCTTCAATGTACTTGTAAAAGGCATTCATGCCCTTTTCCATGTCTTCTTGACTCAGGCCCGTGTAGGAGACCATGGGAATACTGCTCCCCACGCCATGGGCTTCGGCCATGAAATGGACATCGTCCCATTTTTCTTTCGCGGTCACCAAGGATCCCAATCCGGAGGCGTCCAGGTAGGCCTTGGTTTCGTGATCCAACAGCTCCACACCCAAGGCACGTTCCTTTTCCGCCAGTTTGGCACGAATGGCAGCGGGAATTTCCTTGCCGCTGTCCTCCGCCACCTTCATGGTTTCTTGGAGGGCTTGAAATTGCGGCAAGGAATGAATTTGCGCGAGCGCCGCATCCAACAAGGGAGCACTGAAAAGCCAATCCATATTGGGGGTTGCGATCGTTTGAGGTTCTCCACCCATGGTTGCTTGATCCACTTCCAAGGAATAAAACATGTACTAAAGTATACTCGAATCAATCAATGGCGATTGAGTGTAATGACCGGACAAGGGGTTCGGTGACTGGTGGTTGTGTTGTTGTAGGGAAGGAAAGGTAGTCAACGATGTAGCTAACCGATGGCGTCCTTTCGAATGCTTTCGTTAGTCCGTGTCAACGTGATGCTGCTGTAAGAGTAGCTTGTGGTGCTATTGTCGATGTCGATGGAGAGGGTCACAACGAGAACAACCAGAAATGATTCTCCGACAAACCACTCCTTCAATAATAATAGGTTGGGTCCCAGCTTGTTATTAGTTCTGCATGTGCCCAAGCACTGCCCAAGCACTGCCCAAGCACTTGACTGACTGGTGACATTCATGTCTTTTTGACTATCAAGCACAATGACCCATTTTTTCACGTAACACTACAGTGGTACAGTAGTTATTAGAAGCTTAAAATCAGAGTCACCCTTCTTTTTTCTGAACGAATCATTGAGCGTGGAAAGGTTCTCCAATCTCTAACGAACAGGCCAATAAAAATTCCGAATACCTCCTAAATTAGCGCACATTGGAGAATGCTAAAGAGAGTCATGGCACCTCGCCCGCGGATGCTGTACTGTAGGATGTTTCGTTGATGACGGCGTTCACACCATTCCAGTCCCAGAATGAAACCCTAATGAACAGCCCCATTTCCTTTTTCATCATTGACCATTTAAAAAACTAACCTTGCTGAAAGACAGCTATGGCTACACTAATGCTGCACCAGAGCTGCTGTTTTTGGCCCAATTCTTGTTGTCAGCGAGGATCCAAAGTCACAGGAAGGAACATTGGTTCATTGATGCCCATGATTGCATGCATCATGAAATCACATGCTTCTCAATTCATTGTTGCCATGACCATCCAACTCAAGCTGTTGGACCCATCAAAACTGACATGACATTCTTGGTGCTGGTTGAGGCAAGAGTGCATCTGGAAGCTTGTTGTCAAACATTGAATGATAAGTTCCACAAAACGTGTTTGTGCTGTTTCAAAAGAAATTCTGTCAAACAACAATTCACAAGCTCACAGAACGGATGGTGCAAATGTGGATGGTCTGTGTCCATGTGGCAAATGAACATGTTTTTGTCCCCCTCCCCAATGTTGACATGCCATCAAAATGTGGAACGTTGTGTTTTGCTAACATTGACATCACTTGGCCATGGACTGATTCATTTTTGAGGTGTGCTTTGTTGTTTGCATCCAAAAATCTCCAATGCTTGCATGAACAAAACCAAACCCAAAAGAGGTCGTGCAAGAATTTGTGAAAATAGTTGAAACATGGTTTGAAAGGAATTGTTCGTAAGGACACTTGACTGCAAGATGTCTCCGTTGAAACACATTTTGAAAGGAATTTTTTGTAAGCACACTTCCCCTCTTCAGAGGATCGGTGGTTGAAGTTGTCAACATTCGAAAAATGCGTGTGAGAAAGATGAAGCCTCACCCATCAAGCATCATCACGAATCCAGGTAATAGCTAGCTAGTAACGAACGTGGTTGGCTGGGAGGCTGACGAGACGGAATATCAAAATAATTATCGTTTAGATTACAATCATTCAACTGTCGCCCTGAGCAGTGCGACTAAAACTGATCCTAAATATTTACAATATTTTTGCACAATAGTAATAAACATGAAGAAATCTATCGTCTGCGTATCTGCTAGCTACTGGCTGGTGGGGTCGTCTTTCTTCCATGCGACAATATCCTTTCAACCAAAACCATCGTTATCGCCGATACGACAGACCCAAGTGTCAGATGTTCCAGCAATCGGCATTTCCAGCAAATTGCCATTGTCGATATCCTCACCAAGAACAGCAATAACGGTACTCTTTGCCAAAAAAGCCCCCAAGAAAAAGGCAGCAGGTGGTGGAGGTTTTGGTGCTGCCGCCACAGCCCAACCCAAAGCTTCCGTGACAACCATATCCGCCGACAAAGGATCTCTAGAAAAACAATGGGATACCTTTACATCCATTACAGATTTGGAAATTGTACCTCCCAAAGATTCCGACGCACAGTTTGAAGTGGTCGATGTCTTTGTACGATGCAATGTCAATGGCAACGATAAATGGTTTCGGATTGGTAAATGTTGTACTGGTCAGGAAGGCATGGATATCAATGCCGCATTGACGTTGCAAAAGGGCTTGATTTTTTGGACGGCCGTTCATATGCGACGCGAATTGGTGGCGGCGGGGGGCAAATCGGGTGCGGCTTCTCTCGAATTGGGATACATGCCCGCAACCATGAATGTCGGAAGTGAAGCGGATGGACCCCTCGACGAGGAGGAGGAGGCAACAATTCAAATCGCTACCAAACCTGAGGCTGGATTAAAAGATGTTTCCATTCAAACCATTGGCTTTCGACCCGATTGGAATCCACCGGGATTTACCTATAAGCGACGAGAAAAGGCTGCCATGAAAAAGAAAACAACTTCCATAAAGGATGAAATTGCTTCCATGGATGTCGACAATGACAGTGCTGTCGGCGGTGACAGTGGTGGTGGTGATAGCGGCGGCGAAGTCGGCGGAGATGACTAGGAATACGGGGCAAAAAATGGGAGCATAGCACAAATGACTATTTCGAAAGCATGTGGGATGCTGCATGATCTGCATCTAAACCACTCTAGAAGATCGAGTCACAGCTACAGGAATCGAAAAGTCTTTTTTATTTGAGTACTACTACGGAAATCGAATGAATCGTCATGGACACTAGCTTATCCGTTTCATGTTTGTGGTTCTGACACCGCAATGTCGATCGTTACCATGCATGTCCCCATTCGCACATGCTCAGTAAGCATGACAGCTTTGTCCGCACAGTCAAGAACAATAATTGTAAAAGTAAAAAATTGCATTGTAACATTAATCATGCTTTAATGTTCCATTTGTTTGTAACTATGGCAAAACTAATAATCATACAAATGTATCACCAAAGTTATTATGGAAGTAGCAAGGGCAAGGGAACAATCAAAGCTAATGGCATGCAGTAAAAAATGACTACTAGATCAGAAGAAATCATTGAATTCTTTGGAAGCCTATTGCTTAAGAATGAAAGAGGGGGGAAATGTGCTTGGCTCCCAGTGAAAAGAATGCACCTATTAACATCTGTGGTAACATTATGCTGCAGGCTGGCTTTTTATTATCGGTGTTGTTGATGGACTCATCACTGCTGGTGTCTGGAGGGTTGGTTTTGGAAAGTTGAAGGATTGCCTTTTTTGCTGCTGGGTGCACTGAGTTTGTTTCAAATGTCTTGATTGTGTTGTTTATGCTGCTTTGGTAGACAATGCTGAAAGTTGTTGCTTCATGTTGAATGGGTGGGGTGTGATTTTGGTTAGGGTTAGGGTTCGTGTTCATT
>ENA-ORBV01012896-ORBV01012896.1-microbial-mat-metagenome-genome-assembly--contig:-NODE-12896-length-12798-cov-4.771166_pt1 | contig 12798 bp, 11 predicted proteins | sample MGYA00237777_ERZ505514 | MGnify/ENA primary metagenome ERZ505514 (study PRJEB26160, sample SAMN06269048) | microbial mat metagenome | isolation source: Oligotrophic lake microbial mat | place...
TCAAGCAGAAGACGGCATACGAGATTCGCCTTAGTCTCGTGGGCTCGGAGATGTGTATAAGAGACAGGTCATCATCGCATCTATCTCCATGATTGTATGTACTACTGGTACCAGTAATAGCTACAGTACTGTAGTAGAGCTATTATCGTTATTAATTGCGGCAGTCATTGCGCTGTTGATTGTTACTTGGCTGTTGGTACCAGTGTTTAGTCTCCAAAATACACCACCCGTAGCAGTACAATGAGTGACAATGACAGTGACAGCGATGACAGTAGTAGCACAAGTCACAATGACGATCATACTTTTGAAATTACCAATTTGAATGAAGACACGGCATTTTTTGGAGAATTGGTCGAAGATTTGATGCAGCGAGCTTCGTCCTCTTCACGCGCCCAACCGTCTTCGTTGGAAGACAGATTTATTCGTCAGTTCAAAATGGATGGCTTTGGATCACTACGAGAACCGCCATGGGGTTCTTCCCGAAATGTGGATTTGTTCTTTCATGCTCTGGCCTTGCATCCCTTGTCCACCATCAAATTGGAAAACATTGGCATGTTCCCCTATGATACACGCAGTGGAACCTTCCCCATTCGGTTCTTGACAAGACTATTACAATCGGATACCATCTGCCCAAGCTTGACAAGGCTGGAACTTCGAGATGTCGTCTTGGAGGGAATGAACGACGAGTGGTTTGCTTTGATGGAAGCCTTGAATGCCTTGCCAAAATTAGAGGTCTTTTCTTTGGAGACGTGCGATTGTACCATTGATTTTCCTTTGGAGCAGTTCAATCATTTCAACCAACTACTCCAACAATTCATGACAAGGACAAGAAATGCTACAAGCAATACGGATGGCATGGATGCAGATACGAATGGTACGTCGACCACTCCTCCCTTGCGACGCTTGACGCTTGTTCCCGCACAAAACTATGGCGGCGATTTGGATCCGTCCACCTTGACAAAATTGTTAGGGTCCAACAACTCTTCCTTGCGAGAATTGACACTGGCCAATGTAGGCCGATTGAATGACACAATGATGACTACCATTTTCAAAACCTTGTCGTCCAGAAACAACAGCAACAACGATGACGACCATAAGTCTACTTCTACAAATTTGGAGCTTTTGGATTTAAAAAACTGCGAACTCAAAGCCTCGGCGGTCCATGCCCTGTCAGAGTTGCTCAGTTGCCAACACGAGTCCCTCACTACCATCAAGATTGGGCTCACGTCCTTGGATCAGAACCGACAACGTATCCACGATCAGGATGATGTGTACAAAAACGAAGCATGGACGGTCGAGCTATTGACGACCCTCAAAAGCAATCGCACCGTCACAAAATTTGTCTTGTCGAGTGAAACACCGCGCCATTTGACTCCTGCCGCCACGGATGCCTACCTGCAAGTCATGCAGCTCAATTGTTCCTTACGGGACATGTTTATTACGTATCCCAATCTACACTTTCATCCAAATATTATGAATTTTTATGCCAAGCTCAATCAGCTGGGTAGAAAACGATTTTTACAAGAAGAACACTTGGCAACGCCATTGGAATGGATCGATATGCTGGCGCGTGTATCGGATGATGAAAGTTGTTTGTTTTATTTTCTACGATTGAATCCATTGTTGTGTTCCCAACAACAGCCTACTTGAAAACAACGAGCAAATGTAGGTTGCAGATGGACCGTGGTATGAGCTCTAACGCTTCGATTCTTTCGCGTTCCGTCATCCTTCTGATAGTCAACCATCGCTGCGTGGAGAACGATATTTTTCCAGACCATTGTACGATCCTCCTGAACGATGGTCAGTTCAACCCTGGCTGATGATGGTGCAAGCCCGTGAATCGCAGGTTGCATTGGCGGTGCCGTATTGTTGTTCGTCTTTGGCAATGAGGCTTCTCACATGCTGATGTCGAAGATTGCGAATGTCGGGATTGTCGAAAAATATGGGTCGTCGAGGACCTTGATTCGTTGTCAAGGAGGATGACAATGACGCAAAGACTTCCTTGTCACCACCCAAATGATATTTTCGAGTGCCAGGATTTTGCCACCCATGGACACAGGATACCGCTACACTCAAAGCACTGTGAATTGCCGATAACGGGACGTGATTGGCTTTTTGGATTGGCTCGCCGTAGGTCAAGTATTTGTGCCGAATCTCGTCGGTACTCTCAAAGAAATTGTGAAAATGAAAGGCATTGTACGAAACTTCATGGGAGAAATCCAGTTGCCGGCCTCCATCCATCAATGTTCGATAATCCGCACCATTCCACAATGGATACATGATTTTTCCATGGCTCGTCATATCTTTGAAATCAGTGTCATTCGAATGTTGAGCCAAAAAGGCATCGTAGTTCGAACTGGGACGACCATACCCCGTTGCTCGCCTCGAGTGTCGGCCATGAAAGCCTCGCAAAGCTGATTTGTGCAGATTGTGGTCGCCAATACCTTCCAGACATTGTCCCGATATAGCCGATGGTACCCATAATTTGGCATTCGAGACGATGCATTCGGGGCTTGTCTCATAACTCAATGTAGTGGCAATGATTTTGGGTTTGTAGCAATCTTGATTTGGGCGTAACTCAGGCACATCACAAATTTGTAGGGCACGCAAAAAGTCTCGCGAGAATAATTCATCACAATCCGCCATGACACCAATATCATCGGGACGCATGCCATTTCGTTTCCACCTCTTCAAAATAGCTTCTCGATGTAAAAATTGCCATTCAAAGACACTTCGTCCTTGTCCTTGATCTGGCAATGTGTCCTTGTCGACGGGCACAAAATAATCGACACTGACTTGCGTAGTATTCCCAAACAGGGTTTGTAATAACTGCAAACTCTCGGATCGAGGAGGAAATCGCCAGGGTCGTGGGGAACGTGTATGTGTCATGTTGCTTTCCACAAAAGCGGCCGTGTGATACAAATTGTAGCCTTCGGTAGCAATCGTTTGCAACAGAAACAATGAATCGTCGGCAATGGGAGCTCCATAAAAGATGCGCCTGCGGTTGTGGATGCGACTCGGATCCAATTCAAATCCATATCGTTGGCAACGCTGTTCTTCCATGCCGATATGTATGCCGTTGTCGTCCAAGAGTTGGTTTTGGTATTCATTCAACGGAAGTAATTTATCCGCTTGTAATTGTTCCATGGCGGATCGTGATGTTAACTTTTGGACAATGTCCTGTTCTTGTTTTGTTTGAAACCAGTAGTGACCTAGAAAGACTTGCGTGTCTCCTCGAATCACTTCTATTTCATAATTTTGTGCATTGGACAAGAGTTGGTCGGTTATAATATCATCATTACCCCCCACGGATCCATGGGCACGGAAAAGGGGTGGCCGTGAGGAGCAACCAAACAATTGCAATACTGTGACCGACAAAATGATCAATGTAGCGATGATTACAGTATTCACAAGCACAAAGGATGCCTCTTTTCGTTGCGGTTGCAGCTGCGACTTGCAAGTCTCCTTTTGTTCTTGCTGCTGCTCATGATGAGCTTTGGACGGTCGTAACTTTGTCATTCTATTAGCATATGATTACTGTCGTCTTGCTGTCAAACTTGTTATAGAAATTGCTGTTCCCGCAGTGAATCCATCGACACCAGATGAATGACAGTCAGATACTTTTTATCCGATCGAGGTGATGCTCGGTCGTCCTTCTCATCCTCTTCACCGTTGATGATAAAGACATCCAGCTTCCATCTACGGTGAACGAAATTGATGGTGACCGGAAGCATCGATGAACGAATGAGAAAGAGAACCAAAATGATGGGTGACCAAAAGGTAGCACAGTGATCCCATTTCGTCGCCAAAAAGGTAGCACAGTGATTCAACTCTTTGTTGCCCACCCGGACATGGTAATCAAAATTTTTGGCGCAACAACAACCAACCAATCGACTGTGCATCAACGAATGAATCAATCAATCGTATGAACAACCATGGATACTAGCTAGTAGCTGTCTGTCTCTCATCATTCATTCATTCACAATCAACCAACAAGTGGGAGTGCTACTGCAGTAAAAATATACCATACCCTAATAGTTTCATGCTCCCGGTTTCCTGTCGCGAACATGACAACCAACAAGGACGATGACGATTCAAAAATGATTGCGGCTTGCCAAGAGGGAGATGAAGCTGCCGTAAAAATCTTACTCCAACAACAAGGCTTTCATTGGAAGAAAATCCTGTGTTGGAAAGACAAGGAAGATGTCGAATTGGAAACTCCGGCTATTTTTATTGCCATTGATTTTGGGCGTGTGGAGATTGTTCGAATATTATTGGATGCTACTTCTGGCGATGACTTACAACAACACGTCAATATCAAAGACTCCAATGATTATTCGCCCCTCACTTGGGCCAGTATGAATGGCCATCTACCCTTGGTGGAACTCTTGTTGGAAAAGGGTGCGACTGTCGATCAAGATGCGATTGATATGGCCAAGGAAAACGGGTACAACGAAATTCACGAGCGATTGCGCGCCAAGATGGATTGGTACGCCGACATCGACGAACACGACGTGGATGAAATCATGATCAAGGCCAGTCGAGAAGGCGATGTCAAAAAAGTCCAAGAATTAATTGCCAATGGCTACAATTTTGATCGATGGAAAAATAAAAAATCAGAGGATGCAAAAGACGACGGTGAAGAAGAAGAAGAAAGTTACCAACAATACTCGCCCATCTTTTTTGCCATGAAGAATGGACACATTGATGTGATTCGTGAGTTTTTACAGGCCGGAGTGGAAGCCGAATTGCAAGAAACCCATTTTCATCATGATGTGATAGCGGAAAAAGATGCCATTGCCGAAGAAGAAGATGGTGACGATGATGACAACAACCACAAAAACAATACGGAATTGACAGCCGAACAAATTGAAGCCATTTCGGCGCAATTTTTGGCGGCCGAAGAAGCGGAAGCGAAAGAAAAAGAGGAGCAAGCACAGTCATGACACAACAGACACCGCCATCCATTTTAGAAAAAGATGATTACAAGAGCGTTTCCAATCTTCTTGTATAGCCTAGTAAGTAGCCGCACTCGGAACTATAATTATAAATAGCCCAAAACTTTTATAATGAAACACGTTCCTTTGATTCTATATACTCTACTACTCGGGCAATTTGATCGCCCCCAATTCTAGTAACCGTCGTGTCACGGGATGATCCAATCCATGCGTGGATTCCGCAATCCATAAGGGACTAGGACCATTTCCACCCGAGGTTCTAGCATTTTTGTCGACACTTTCAAAGGTTAGTAAAAAGTCGACAACTTCGAGGTAGCCTCCTCGGACGGCCTCGTGAAGGGGTTGCCAATCATTTTGATCTTTGGCGCTTAAGCTTGCTCTTCCCTCGGCACTGGCCGCCAAGGCTCGTAGTCGTTCTAATCGACCCAATTTGGCAGCAATATGTGCATCGGTGGCACCCTCTTGTTGAAATCGTCTTCTAACGTCATTGCCATTGTTGTGGTTGTTGTTGTTCCCAGGTCCTTGTCTGGCAGCGGCGGCGGCTCGTCGTCGTTGTTGCTGTTGACGTTCATCTTGTCGAAATTCTTGTTGTGGCCCAAAGACGTCGGCTACGACGTCCACTAAAATAGCGGGAGTCGTCAACACCCGCTTTCCAAGAATGGTCGGCACGACATGTACCAAATAGTAGTAAATGTGTCCCACCAACATGCCATGCAGCATTTCATAAATGGGATTTCCCATCATCAGTGCAATGGCCAAATGCGCAAAGGGCAAATATTGACCTTGCAGGGGAACAAACATGAGATTCACGTTGGCCCGGGGATTTCGTCGGGCCCACAAATAGGTAATGGACGTGACCAAGGTTCTGGAAAAGAGAGGATACAAAAATCGTTGTTCGTAGTAGTAGCGTCCATAATAATCCACTAATAAATAGGTCAAAAGCGTCGTGGTGACACAAAAGAATAAACAAAAGACATAATCGGCCCGAGGAGGTCCCCCGGCAAAATGAGGATTGTTTTCGTACGCCGAGGATTGCATAATGATCATGTACAAGCCAATGAGGGCGTGGAATTCATGAAGGCTTCCGCCACTGTACAGGAAGGAAGTGGCGACTCTCCACAATTCCAAGTTGCTGGTCATCCCATTCCAGTCAAAAAGAAGGTCCGAATGATCTATCAACTCGAGGGTTGTGGCGGCATGGACGGCCAACGATAAACCAAACCATGTTCGGGTAATGGGAGGTAGATTTTGAAGCCAAGTAATGGGGTCCATTGTGATTATATTATAAGTGTGTGTGATGGACCAGTATTATATAATGACAGCACTATTAATTTTTATAGCGGCAACAATACACCCAACAAACACAAATGCTCCTTTCATCATTGTCACGAATGATCGATGCATTCAATTGCGGCGAATGTGTCGACTGGAAGAAGGGCGAGCAGGTTTCATGTGGAATTAATGTGCTACCTTTTTGAGGAAAAGGGATCACTGTGCTACCTTCTTCAGCTCCGGCTCACTATTTGGAGTACGAAGTAGACTACTATTACTACGCTGGCTTTGGTTCTTTTTTTCCCCGCCCCATTGATTGATTCATTTGATTGATCATTTTTTTAGCTCCAGTTGTACTGTAGTTGTGGCTTGTTCACAGTGCGATTAGAGAAAAGGATAGATCCGATGACAGTGTCAACGTTGAGGAGATAGCTTGCACCATTCGAATTTCTTTTGTGCAATCATCCTCCAGTGAGTGGATTGCCCCATTCGTGAGTTGCTGAAGCAGCACTTTCGCTACTGTGGCAATCAATTATTTCCTGAGTAATTTGACTCTTTATTAAACGACAAGATTTTGCACTCGCATCTGCTAGTTTATAAGTGCTGGATGAACGTAGGTTCAATTCTTATCACTAAATACCGGCGGTAACACTGAAGGAACACCATTCACAAACACAAAATGATAAATGCTGCCTCGATAGATGCATGATGGATTGCATTCATTGTCCTAACCACATTGGGACCAAAAATTGGCTGGGTTGCAGCAACTTCCACAGGAGATCACGTGAACGCAAACAGTGCCACTGTCCCAGCACTGATGACCCCTATCGCCCGTATCAACAAAGGCTCTGGCCACCGCAAGCATGGCATTGATATCGTTCCAACTGCAAGAGTCGTCGCGAAGAAGGGAAATGCAATCAGGATTCAATGAGATACCACATCATACAACTTACACACGCACAAATCCAAAGCAGCAAGCAAGCAAACAAACACCATATCGAAACCTTGCCGTCGGCAGTACTCACTCGTTCCAAAAACTTCGAATTCCGTTCGGATTTTCGTTGTTTTGATCCACCCCATTCACTTTGTGGGGGTCTCCCTGCACAACCCCGTTAATAACTTCGGCAATCATCCGACTTCCCGTATAATAATTTTGGAGTGTCGATTTGGCCGTTTCAAAGTTGGATTCGAGTCCTCCTTTGATACCGCCTTGCACGATCACGACGAATTGGCGCGTATCGGATGTGCACATAATGTAGTTGGATTCATAGGCCAATTTGTCCGTGCTAGTCCCCTAAGCCGGATCCGCTCCCAGCGACTCATGGCGGGTACAGGTTTTGTGGGGACTACTACTACCGACCTGGATATAGGCATTGGGTTTGTCACTTGCTGGCGCCCACTGGTCTCCCGGAAAGGGCGTGAAGGTAGGAGTGAGACCATCTCTGTCACCAGGTGGTCCATTCCAATAACAGAAATCACGGTAGCTTGGCAGGGCTTTTGGTTTCAATTTGCAGCCATGATTCGAATCGATACGGTTTTGTTAGAAATCAGCCACAATTCAGCGCGAGCAACCCAGCGCTTTATCGTTCGTACCTTGACCTTTTCCTTCGCAAAAGGCCTTACCCTGATCCCAGGTGGTGACGCCAGAAGTTTCATCCGGTCCGTACCAATGGCGTTCAATAAGATTTCTTGAGAATGGTTTTGTCAGGGTCGGTTCCGAGTTCTTGTCTCCGGCCCGAAGTAGCTGAGAGGAATGGAATCGAGAAGCAAAAGGCGTGAGCGACCCCATAGCAACAATAGGCAACAATACCAAGCTGAAAAGACATGCTCGGAGGACCTGACCGATCAGGTGCACTTACGCTTCCGCACACGGCCTGGGGCACCAGCGACAAGAGGGACACCGCTGCAAGCGGGAAGGCAGAAATCAATTTCATGGTACTGTAGGCAAAGCAAAAGGTTCAAGGCGAAAGAAAGCTGAAGCAAAAGTAGCAACAATTTTTTTATGGGTGGTGCAATCGAATTCTATCGATACTGAAATCGTTGTCATGCAGGAAATAGATGCGAAAGGTGTCTTTGGGCAGTCATGGGTATCCAAATCAACCAACCGCTAGCTAGTAGTTCGCTAGCTTGCTTGTTGAAAAAAACAAGACTTGCTGAACAAACAAGACACTGCTGCATTTATTCTTCGTTCTTCCGTCTCCAGAGCGAGCCAAGACATGAATAAAGTTATTCAGAGGAGCGATCGACCACACAGGGCATGTTTGGTCTACTAACCAGCGCTCGCTTTATTCGCCTAACCAAAGGAGTATCACCTTTTCATGTCATCCAGATTAAATGTCCCAGTGAGTCTCTTGAACGCCAGTGACAGCTCGCCCAGAGGAATGCATGGAACATCAGTACAAGTGTAGTTAGCTAGGTCTTGTAATGAGCTTGGAAGATAGATCCAGTAGTCCGCTCCAAAGATTTCATTCGTAATGATGGCATGGCGGAACGTGACTTTGTATCAAATCCCGTACGAAATCTTGCATGCAGGTTTGAGGAAGTCGACAATAATGAGGGTTGCTGTGCGACCTTTTACATAAGCCCTTGTTTTAAGATAACCCCAAAGATCCGAAGTGTTGTGCGTCGCATTTACTTCTGTTCGGAACACTTTCTGAAATCATCAGTTGGCTTCAATTTTTGACCGTCACAAAAAAAGTTGTCTTGATTTTCCTGTCATTGCCATCATCCATCTTGAGTCATACCATGCTAGTACAGTGTGAACGAGAAAGCTTTGCATTATAGTTAGTCACTACGGCAAACGAACAAGATGGTGGTCAAGAACAACAAGATGGTGGTCAAGAGCAGCAAAATCATCCACAACAAGAGTCCACATCCAGAAACGGCAAGGGGTGGCAGCAGCAGCAGATCCACTTCCTTCCTAAACTTGATTTTGGTTTTTCTGTTGGGCATAGTGATTGGGCAGTTGCAGCCGTCGAAGACGATTGGTTCCCGCAGTGTAAGCAGTAATCTGTACGCCGATTGCAACGCTCCTTCCTTGACCTCATCGTCAGGGAGTTCCTCACCACAAGAAGAAACTACAATCCTGAATCCACAACCACCACCCAAACCAGAACTGGAAACACCCTCGAGTAGTAGTACTACTAATAGTCTTGCCGAGCAACATCAAATGACATGGACGATGCCTTCCGACCTTCAACGAATTCGTCATATCGAATGTGACGGAGGACGCAAAATATCCTCGACGGGAGGCTTTTGTTTGACCAACTCCAAAACCATTGGAGGCAATCAAATGTATGATCAACCTCTCGCCGAATATTTTGCCAACCACATTTTTGCCGGTCGCACGGTGGTGGATTTGGGAGCCGGATTGGGACATTACGGCAAGATCTTTCAAGCCGGGCAAAAAGTCAAAGAATGGGTGGGATACGATGGGGCCATGAATGTCCAAGAACAAACGGAGGGCCTGGTCCGATTTATGGACTTGACCCAACCACATGCCTCCGATGAACGTCCCTGTGTTGGTGCCGATTGGGTCATGTCCTTGGAAGTGGCGGAACATATCCCCGTCGAACATACCGACGCCTTTTTACGCAATGTCCGATGTCGGGCCCGCATCGGGGCTGTCATTTCCTGGGGTCGTCCAGAACAAACGGGTGGTTTGGGGCATGTCAATACTCGTACCGAAGCCGATGCCATTGCGGCTGTGGAGAGATGGGGATTTACCGTGGATTGGGATCTCACCAAGGGTGCCCGAGCTGCAGCAACGCTTTCCCATTTTACGAAAACAGTCGTCGTGTATCGTCTTGCGGGTGCTACTGCTGCTGCTGCTGCTGCTGCGAGCTCTGCATAATTCACACCCCATTTGCTAGTTGTTATGATGGTGGTATCGTGGGGATGGCCCCGACAGGCATCCACGGAATGCCAGCTGAAGCCTCGCACGTTCAAGAGTCGTTCTGACGGACAACAATCACTCACTCTTGCTGCACCATATCCAAAACCGCGGGTAGCTACTGCTGTGTTACAGCTAACAACTTAGTCTGTTAATGCTGCTACAAGTTTGAAGGAACAAGAGAAAGGTGAACGGCAGGCACACTATCCTTTGCTATTTCGGTTCAGGGCTACAGGCAGCACAGAAGCACAGCTACAGTATGTCATGGCTTTCCTTCTGTCTAACTCATGCAGTCATTCATAATCACTTGCATTTCCTGCGGGACGTAGTGTCGTCACTGCCCTATCATCGAATCCTTCCTATGGGCCATAATATAATATCATAGAATAGGCTTTACAACGATGGTCGTCTTCAAAATCCAACAATAATGACTCGGAGCCTCCGTCCACTACTGTACAACTAGCTAGCTAGGCCAGCTCCTTATCTAGTCATCGCCCAGCAGCTGCGGTGCGAGCAAGCTAGCTGGTTACTACCAGCACCCGTAGTAGTAGTCTATTGGTGGAGTACTAGTAGTCTAGCTAGTGCTCACCCTTGCAGCTCTCCGTCCTTGCGTTTGATTGGCATCTTCAGCCTTCCAAAAATAAGTTCTGACACACATTGCTCCCTCCTTTTTGATTTCACAGTTCGCGGCGGCGGATGTGCGTCCGCATTGAAAATGACGAGTTTCCGCGCCGTTCAGCCGAGCATCAATCACCTCCAAACAACAACAACCAACAACAACTAAATCTTTCATTGATTAGAGCGCATTCTCATACTGTACTTTCCTTTGTAAACTCACGTTGATACAGTAGAGTAGCATTCTTGGTAACGGAACAGCAGCATGGGCCATCCTTCCTTGAACGACACGAGCCATCAAGCTGGGGATGATGACACTACAGCCATGAAGGGAGCCAAAACACTCCTCCCCGCCTTGACACAGGATCAAGCCGAAGACGCCATGGAACGGTTTCAATCCTTTTTAAAATTTGAAACCGTCAGTGCCTTGGCCATTACCACCGGCGCCTACAAGGAGTGTGCCCAATTTCTGATTGATGAATTAAAGTCCCTTTCTGTTTTGACGGACATTCACTTGTTGCCAGAAGCCCCGGATCATTCTCCCGTGGTGGTCGCGTGTTGGCAAGGCCGCGACGAAAGGTTGCCCGTCTTGTTGTGGAATTCTCATTACGATGTCGTTCCTGCCGCCCCCGAAGATTGGACGGTTCCACCCTTTGAGGGATTGCGCAAGACGGAAACACACGGCCAAACACAACAAAAACGAATCTATGGTCGTGGCACCCAAGATATGAAATGCGTGTGTATGCAATATTTGGAGGCCATTCGGTATGTGGTCCGTACGCAGCCGGGGTGGATGCCGGCCAGAACCATGTATTACACCTTTGTTCCCGACGAAGAATGCGGAGGTGCTGGTATGGCGGCCTTTTTGGAATCGTCCTTGTACAACGATACGATTGTCAAACAACATGGTGGCATTGCCCTTGCCTTGGATGAAGGATTGGCTTCTACTACCGACGTCTTTTCTGTCTTTTATGGAGAACGCTTACCGTAAGTCTATGAAATGAAAAAGGTCTGGCAGCTATAACGTTTCAAACTTGAAAGAGCATCCTTGTCCGACTTACACTGTTTCCTGTATCTTTTTCTTGGATCAAGTTGGTGGATTGATGTCCAAGCCACGGGACCGACGGGGCATGGATCACGCTTTATAGAAAATACTGCCGTCGAGCAACTTGTCGAATTGGCCCAAAAGGCGTTGAAATTTCGACAAGGACAAAAGGATTTATTGGGTATGAAGGACCACGAAAATTGTACTCATGCCGTCGTGGCCAAGAAACTACAACAACAACAAACATCATCCACCACAAAAACACTAGGAGACGTGACCAGTCTCAACATTACAGGCTTGTCGGCGGGTGTGTATGCGGGAGGAGTGTTGGCGGCCAATTGTGTCCCTCCCACTGCCCAATGCACCATGGACATTCGGATTTCACCTCATGTGGAACCATCGGAAATTGGAACCATGCTGGATCAATGGTGCCAAGAATGTTCCAAAGATCCGGCCAATGGAGCTCAAGTTTCATGGAAGTACAAAGACAAAGGAGGAGGCAATGACTTGCAAAAGCATGCCACCACCAGCATTGACACGGCCGTCAATCCTTGGTACCAGGTATTTGCCACGACTCTGGAACACAAATTATCGATACAAATTGAACCACAAGTCTTTCCGGCGGCGACGGATTCGCGCTTCTTGAGAGCCTTGGGCATTCGTGCCTTGGGCTTTAGTCCCATGCGCAACACGGAAATCATGCTGCACGAAAATGATGAATATATATTAGAAGAAACCTTTCTGGAAGGGATTGGTGTGTATGTATGTCTCCTCTTGGACTTGGGAAGTCAGGGCAAAGAAATCGATCAAGCCATCAGAACCAACGGAGAAGAACCCGACGCCAAAAAACAAAAGGTTGGTTGAGTTCCAACAACAACAGCAGTCTTCCATTTTTATATTATTTTATGAATATATTATTAATTTTTTCAATCTTTTGCATAATTGTTCGCACCTCCGCAAACCCCAGTCGACGTACTAGAATGACAAAGAGTGAAACGATAAAGACTGTAATGATC